>Ga0153924_1000905_pt1 | contig 16933 bp, 11 predicted proteins | sample TSNJ008MetaG_FD_104709 | JGI IMG/M metagenome (GOLD analysis project Ga0153924, IMG submission 104709) | Attine ant fungus gardens microbial communities from New Jersey, USA - TSNJ008 MetaG | ecosystem: Host-associated > Fungi > Mycelium > Unclassified | place: USA: New Jersey, Wharton State...
AGGAAATACTTCAATGGAAGTCAGGGTAGATACCTATACAGAAGAACTTACAGGAAAAAGAAAAATCATCAATAGAGCTTATGTTATATTAGTAGCAATTGATGAAAATAATGCATTAAAAAAGATACCTAAGATAGAGACACAGTCTGTCAGTGAGAAAGCTGAATGGGAAGGTGGTAAAAAACGTTATGAATTGCGCAAAAAAAGAAGAAGGGACGGATATTGATAGAAATAAATAATCTAATAATTGTATGAAAAGAAAAATAATGTAAAAATGCTTCCTCGGATTGGAAGCATTTTTTAAAGTATATATAGCATAACATTATACATTGAATATCGTAATTAATTATGCTAAAATTGACGTTATACAAATTTAATTGCTAATTTCAACCGGGTTAAGACCGACCGTGACCGGGTCATGGTCGGTCTTAACCCGGTCCGGAGTAGTTGGTTTCGAAGAGGAGCAAAAAAATGACCACAGCAAACAATCTACAAGATATGACAACAAATAAATACGTCTTTAAATTATCTATTCCAATATTCATTGAATTACTACTACAACTACTGGTTGGTAACATAGATCAGATTATGATCAGCAGTTATTCACAAGAATCAGTTGCAGCAATCGTGAATGGCAATCAAATCATGAATATTCTTATTATCGTAATCAATATGATGTGTATGGCAACTACAGTAGTATTGTCTCAATATCTGGGAGCAAATGATCAAGAAAGCTGTAATCAAACTTTTACTATTTCAGCTGCTATTATCTCTTTGGTAGGCATATTGGCAACATTAGTAATTGTATTTTTTAATAAGGCAATATTTAGTATCATGCATGTGCCGGCTGAAATCATAGATGAAACAAGAGCATATTTGTTGATAGTAGGTGGGTTTACCTTGGTGCAGGCATTGTATTTGAATCTAGCTGCAATACTAAGAAGCCATACGCTAATGAAACAAGTGATGTGGGTATCTGTAATTATGAATATTATAAATATAATCGGTAATGCAATTTTAATAAATGGATTATTTGGTTTACCACGAATGGGAATTACAGGAGCAGCTATATCTACAGTAATCAGTAAAACAATAGGACTATTTCTTATCATATATTTTGTAAAGTCAAGAACTTCAGTTAAATTTAAGATTTCATACTTAAAATATAATATGAGTATTATACTAAAAAAATTATTAATGCTTGGTCTGCCTTCCGGATTAGAAAGTTTTTCCTACCAGATGTCGCAAATGTTAATTTTGTCAATCATAAATGTGTTTGGTATTCTAGCCACATCGACAAAGGGATATTGCAGTATACTGGCAAACTTTGCTTACATCTATGCAATTGCTATATCGCAGGCTACACAGATCATAGTGGGATATTTGCTAGGCGGACTTAAAATAGAAGAAATAGGAAAACGGATATGGTCGACTATGAAAATTGCTCTGGTATGCTGTGTGGGACTTACAATTATATTATATCTAAGCAGTGACCTTGTGTTCAGGATGTTTACGGATAATCCGGAAATTCTGGCATTGGGAAAGCAGATATTATTCATTGAAATATTCCTGGAAATAGGCAGAGCCATTAATATTTTAATGACCAGAATGCTGATAGCAGTTGGAGATGCGGCAACCCCTATGATTGTAGGCATATCCGGGCATTGGCTGATAGCATTTACATTTGCATACATATTTGGAATTGTACTGGACTGGGGGCTTGTTGGTGTTTGGATTGCCATGGCTATGGATGAATGTTTAAGGGGCTTTATCTATTTTATTAAGTTTAGGCAGGGAAAATGGAAACGCAGATATTGCAGATAAAGGATAGAGCTGATCGCAGAGCCAAATCTGACATTTGGCTCGCGTGTCGGCACAGAGCGTGCGACATGGAGGATTATTATGAAGCGAATTTTAAAATATTATTTAAAACCGCATTATATCAGAATGTTAATTGGCTTTACCATTAAATTTATCGGGACAATTATGGACTTATTACTGCCATGGATATTAGCGAAAATGATAGATGAAATCATTCCGCAAGATAGTATCAGGTTAATAATCGTTTGGGGTATTGCAATGATATTCTGCTCTATTGTTGCAATGACATTTAATATTGCGGCGAATCGAATGGCAGCAAGAGTTGCACGGGATACGACCGGAGAAATCAGAGGAGATTTGTTTCATAAAGTAATGTATCTGTCAAATAAAGAAATAGACAGTATTACGAAACCTTCCATTATATCCAGACTTACATCAGATACCTATCATGTTCATCAAATGATTGGTATGACGCAGAGGCTTGGTGTAAGAACTCCTATTTTATTGGTTGGCGGTATCATCGTGACGTTAAGTCTGGATAGGCATCTGGCTTATATATTGTTAGCTGTAATGCCATTGATTGGAATACTTTTATACTATATCACAAAGAAGAGTATTCCGATGTATGACAAATTACAGCGGGTAACAGATCGATTTGTACGTGTTGTTAGAGAAGACATTTCTGGGATTCGGGTGATTAAGGCATTATCAAAGACAAAATATGAAGAAGGAAGGTTTGCCAAAACAAATGAGGAAGTAGTAAATCAAGAGAAAAAAGCCGGGATTCTGATGGCATTCATTAATCCGGCGATGAATGTACTGCTAAATATTGGGCTGGTGCTTGTGATTATCTTAGGAGCATATAGAGTGAATAAAGGTTTGTCGCAGGTAGGGGTTATATTGGCTTTTATGACATATTTCACATTGATTTTAAATGCTATGATGTCTATTGCAAGAATATTTACGGTAGCATCTAAAGGGATTGCATCGGCGAATCGGATAATGGAAATTATTGAGACGGAAGAAGAGAATGTTATAGCATTAAGCATATCGAAAGAAGAGAACGTTCGCAAAAAAGCATATATTGAATTTAATCATGTTAGTTTTGCTTACGAAGAAGAGAATGTATTGACGGATATTTCCTTTACCTTGGAAAAAGGTGAGACTCTGGGAATTATAGGGGCAACAGGAGCCGGCAAAACTACGATTGTCAATTTAATTATGAGGATGTATGAAATCACGAAGGGAAATATCTACATAGACGGAATAGATATTAGAGAAATGGACCTAAAACAGCTTAGGCAAAAATTCGGAGCCGTATTCCAAAATGATACAATTTTTGAAGCGTCAATTACAGAAAATATTAGGTTGGGAAGAGAGCTTACCAAACAGGAAATCGAAAAAGGGGCGAAATATGCAAAAGCAAGTGAATTTATAGAGAAAGAAAAAGGCTATGAAGGCCATGTCAATATCAAAGGTGGGAATCTAAGCGGCGGACAAAAACAGAGAATCATGATTGCGAGAGCATTGGCGGGCAAGCCGGAGATACTAATATTAGATGATTCTTCTAGTGCTTTAGATTATAAAACAGATGCGGCACTTAGAAGAGAGATCAAAGAACATTTTAAAGGAACAACAACGATTATTGTTGCACAGAGGATTAGTTCTATTAAACATGCTGATAAAATAGTTGTATTAGAGGCTGGAAAAGTGATAGGGTATGGAACACATGATGATTTAATGAATACATGTAGTATTTATCAAGAAATCAGTCTGTCACAAATGGGAATATAGATAGCATCGGCGGCAATAAAGAAAGGAGGAAATTCTAATGAAAAAGCATACAATCATGAAATTAGGGAAATATTTATTTACATATAAATGGATGCTTTTAGTTGCATTAACTTTAACGATTGGCAGCAATCTATTTGCATTAATAGGGCCCTTGCTATCAGGTTATGCAATTGATGCGATTGAACTTGGAGCAGATAAGGTAGATTTTGGACGTGTGTTTTATTATTCGGCTCTAATGATCATTTTTTATATCATTTCCTCTGTTCTTTCCTATCTATTATCTATTTTAATGATTCAGATAAGCAGGAAAGTTGTATATAAAATGCGTAAAGATGTGTTTGCTCATTTAATGGAAATGCCGGTTGGTTATTTTGACACGCATCAGACAGGTGATATTATAAGTAGGATTTCATATGATATTGATACAGTCAATGCATCATTATCAAACGATTTAGTACAGCTATGTGCAAGTGCAATTACGATTATTATATCTTTGATCATGATGATTATTATATCGCCAAAATTGGTACTTGTTTTTGTAGTAACTGTGCCTATGTCTGTTTTTCTGACAAAAAAAATCACAAAACAGACCCGCCCTTTGTTTAGAAAGCGTTCCCGAAGCCTTGGTAATTTAAATGGCTATGTAGAAGAAAAAATTTCCGGCCAAAAAACAATTAAAGCATACATTCAGGAAGATAATATAATCAAAGAATTTTCAGAGAAAAATGAAGAAGCCGTTCAAGCTTATTATATGTCAGAATATTATGGAAGTATGGTAGGACCAACGGTAAATTTTATTAATAACCTTTCGCTATCATTAATATCTGTATTTGGTGCTATACTATATTTATTGGGTCAAATGACAATTGGGAATATTTCTTCATTTGTATTATATTCAAGAAAATTCTCAGGGCCAATTAATGAAGCGGCTAACATCATAAGTGAATTACAGTCAGCCATAGCTGCCGCAGAACGGATATTTAAGCTATTAGAAGAAGATCCGGAAGTAATAGATAAAAAGAACGCTTATGAGCTGACAAAAGTAAAAGGCGATGTAGATTTACGTAATGTAACTTTTGGATATGATAATAATCAAATAATCATAAAAAATCTCAACCTAAAAGCAGATTCGGGTAAAATGGTGGCTATTGCCGGCCCGACCGGAGCTGGAAAAACGACGATTATAAATTTGTTAATGCGATTTTACGATGTAGGAGACGGCAATATCTATGTAGATGAATATGAAACAAGAGAAGTAACTCGTGCAAGCCTAAGAAAGTCTTATGCTATGGTTTTGCAAGACACCTGGCTATTTTATGGGACAGTATTTGAGAATATAGCGTATGGCAAAGAAGGAGCGGAGTTAGAAGATGTTGTACGAGTAGCTAAGGCAGCTAATATACATTCTTTTATTGAAAAGCTTCCACAGGGATATCATACTATATTAAGTGACGAAGGTACGAATATATCTAAGGGTCAAAAACAGCTTTTGACAATAGCCAGAGCTATGTTGCTAGATGCAAATATGTTGATACTCGATGAAGCAACATCCAATGTAGATACCAGAACAGAGCTCCAGATACAGGCAGCAATGAGGCAATTGATGAAAGATAAGACTTGTTTTGTAATTGCACATAGATTGTCTACTATACAAAATGCAGATATAATACTGGTAGTAGATCAAGGGAAAATTGTAGAGCAGGGGAATCATGATGACTTGATGAAAAAGGAAGGGTTTTACTATAATTTGTATCATTCACAGTATTCGTAACCGGGTTGCGACTAGCCTCAACCGGGTTGCGATCAGCTTCAACCGGGTCACGATCAGCCTCAACCGGGTTGCGATCAGCCTCAACCCGGTCACGATTAAAAATTCATTAAGTATCTGGAATATTAGACAGCATTTATGGGAAGATTACATAATAATAACAAAAACAGGAGGATTATATTATTATGAAAAAAATTAATCATGTAATTAAAGATAAAGTAGGAATTCATGCAAGACCGGCTGGGATGTTAGTTAGTCTGGTAAGTAAATTTTCGAGTCAGATAACTCTGACAAAAGGTGATAATGCAGTTGATGCAAAACGGTTATTAGCTTTATTAAATATGGGTGTGAAATATGGAGATGAGATTACAATTTCGATTGATGGTATAGATGAAGAGAAAGCAGCAGAGGAAATACAAGAATTCTTAAAAGAAAATCTATAAAATATATAAGGTGGTGATGATCAGATGATCAAAATAGAAGGCAAAGGTGTATTTGGCGGTATTGCAATTGGGAAAATTGCTTTGAAAGACAACAAGGAAGATCCTGTAAAACGAACACGAATAGATGATGTTGATAATGAAATGAAGCGATTTGAAAGAGCCAAAATACAAGCACAATCTCAGCTCGAGGATTTATATAATAAGTCTATAAAAGAAGTTGGAGAAGTCAATGCGATGATTTTTAATGTCCATAAAATGATGCTTGATGACTTAGACTATATCGAATCCATAAATAATATGATTGAGACTGAAAATGTGAATGCCGAATATGCAGTTGCGTGTACAGGAGATAATTTTTCAGAGATGTTTGCAACAATGGATGATGAATATATGAAGGAACGGGCGGCAGATATTAAGGATATTTCTGAGAGGGTCATAAAATGTTTGTTGGGCAAAGAGGATGAATTACTGCAGACAGATGAGCCTGTTATTATATTGGCAGAAGATTTAGCACCTAGTGAAACTGTTCAGTTGGATAAAGATAAAGTGCTTTCTTTTGTTACTAAGTTTGGTTCAACGAATTCACATACTGCTATTTTAGCCAGAACTATGAATATTCCTGCCTTGATTGGAATTGATTTTCCTTTAGGCATACATGGTAAAACCGCAATTGTTGATGGATATAACGGAATTTTATATATTGATCCAGAAGCAGATATCTTGAAGCAAATGCAAGAAAAATCAGACAGTGATGAGCAAAATAAAAAACTGCTGCAAGAGTTAAAGGGAAAAGAGAATATAACACTAAGCGGAAAACATATTAATTTGTTTGCGAATATTGGCGGAACAGGTGATGTTGCCAGTGTACTAGCCAATGATGCAGGAGGGATAGGACTATTCAGAAGTGAATTTTTGTACTTAGACCATAATGATTATCCGACAGAAGAACAACAATTAGCCGCCTATAAAACAGTAGCACAAAACATGGCAGGAAAAAAAGTGATTATCCGTACCTTAGATATCGGTGCTGATAAGCAGGTTGATTATTTTAATTTGGATAAGGAAGAGAATCCCGCAATGGGGTATCGGGCAATCAGAATCTGTCTTGACCGGGTCGATATATTCAAAACGCAGCTTCGTGCCCTGCTTAGAGCCAGTGTATATGGGAATATTTCTGTTATGTATCCAATGATTATTTCTGTAGATGAAGTAATACAAATCCAAAAGATTATGCAGGAAGTAAAGGATGAGTTGAAATTACAGGGTATAAAATACGAAGATATTGAAGAAGGTGTAATGATTGAGACGCCGGCAGCAGTTATGATTAGTGAGGAGTTGGGTAAATTAGTTGACTTTTTCAGTTTAGGTACCAACGATCTGACTCAGTATACTCTAGCGATTGACAGGCAAAATTCAAGATTGGATAACATATATGACCCTCATCATCCAGCAGTTCTTGAAATGATTAAAATGACAGTTGAAAATGGGCATAAGGGAGGCGCCTGGGTTGGTATATGTGGTGAGCTTGCAGCGGATTTGACTTTAACACAGCAATTCATAGATATGGGGATCGATGAATTATCAGTTTCTCCGGCTTTTATTCTTCCTCTGCGAAAAGAAGTTAGAGAATGCAGATAACAGAGTGTATTAATATAGAAACAAAGGGTTGCTATAGAATTTAAATGGGATAGGGAGTGTCTGGGGTAGGCAGTCCCTATCCCATTTGAATTCTACAACATCCTCTTGCTTTTATTTCTTTTGAACTTGTTGCTTTTTGTGGTATAATGACGAAAGACATTGTAGAAAACTGAAAGGATCGGTATAGATGAATAAGCTTTTTAAATATTTAAGGGGATATAAGAAAGAGACCATACTGGGACCTTTGTTTAAGCTGCTAGAAGCCAGTTTTGAATTACTGATACCATTGGTCGTGGCAGATATTATAGATGTAGGAATTAGGAATAATGATATCGATCATGTACTGATGATGGGTGCTGCTATGGTTCTGCTTGGTACTGCAGGACTGATTTTTTCTATTACGGCACAATATTATGCGGCAAAAGCAGCAGTAGGTTTTGGCACGGAGCTTAGAAATGATCTATTTATTCATATAAATGAGTTTTCTTATTCAGAGATTGATACATTAGGGACTTCAACATTGATCACAAGAATCACAAGTGATGTCAATCAAGTTCAAACCAGTGTTAATATGGTATTAAGATTGTTTCTGCGTTCGCCATTTATTGTTTTTGGATCGATGATTATGGCATTTACTATAAATGTAAGAGCAGCTTTGATTTTTGTTATCATCATTGCTGTACTGTCATTTGCGATATTTGGAATTATGTTGATAACCTTGCCTTACTATAGTAAAGTACAGAAAAAATTGGATCAGGTTCTTCTATATGTAAGAGAAAGTCTGGCTGGAGTCAGAGTGATACGGGCATTTAATCGGCAAGACCATGAAACCAAAGAATTTAATAAAGCTAATCAGGATTTGCGTTCGATGCAGATATTTGTAGGTAAAATATCGGCATTACTGAATCCAATCACATATGTAATTATCAATATTGCCATTATCTTTGTTATATGGATTGGCGGACATGAAGTTAATAATGCAGTTATAACGCAAGGAGAAGTGGTTGCACTTGTAAATTATATGTCTCAGATTTTAGTTGAACTGGTTAAGCTGGCCAGCTTAATTATAATGCTTACAAAATCACTGGCTTCTGCAAAACGAATCAATCAGGTGTTTGATGAAAAATCTACAATGGAAGAAGGGACAGGCAACTTTTCTGGCGGTAAAAGAGTGCCTAAAGTGATATTTGAAAAAGTTAATTTTAAATACAAAGAGGCGAAAGAGTATGTTTTAGAAAGTCTTTCATTTCAAGCCTTAAAAGGTGAAACAATCGGAATTATCGGCGGTACGGGATCGGGTAAGTCATCGCTTATCAATCTGATTCCACGATTTTATGATGTATCCGGCGGAGCGGTATTGATAGACGGAATGGATGTTAGGAAATATTCGTTTCAGAAGCTAAGAGATAAAATAGGGATTGTTCCACAAAAAGCAGTATTATTTAGTGGAACGATTCGTGAGAACATGTTGTGGGGAAAGAAAGATGCAACTGATGAAGAAATAAATCTGGCGTTAGAAATTGCACAGGCGAAAGAAATAGTGGAGAATAAAGAAGATGGATTAGAGACTAGGATTTTGCAAGGTGGTAAAAATCTATCAGGAGGGCAGAAACAACGATTGACAATTGCGAGGGCATTAGTTAAGAATCCGGAAATATTGATTTTGGATGACAGTGCCTCTGCATTAGATTTCGCGACCGATGCCAGACTTAGAAAAGCAATTCATGAAATGTCAGAAGATGTCACCGTATTTATTGTTTCTCAACGGGCGTCAACAGTAAAAAATGCTGATCGAATCATCGTATTAGATGACGGCGAAATGGTAGGCTGCGGCACTCATGTACAGCTGCTTAAAGATTGTGAAGTATATCATGAAATATGTCTTTCTCAATTATCTGAAGAGGAGGTCCGACAGGATGCCAAAAAGGTCGAATAAGAGTACGATGAATAGGGTTTTATTTTGTATTAAAAAGTATAAATCAGCAGTATTAATTTCTATTGTGTTCGCTGCTATATCAGTCGCATTAACTTTATATGTTCCGATTTTGATTGGACATGGGATTGATGTGATTATTGGGCAGGGAAATGTTGATTTTATTATACTGCTGCCTATTCTATATAAAATTGCTGTGGTTGTCTGTATTACTGCGGTTGTCCAATGGCTTATGAATCACTGTAATAATAAAATTACCTATAATGTAGTAAAAGATGTGCGTTCACAAGCATTTGAGCATTTGGAAAAGTTACCGTTAAAATATATTGATGCAAAGCAGCATGGAGATCTTGTCAGCAGAATAATAGCAGATGTGGATCAATTTTCTGATGGCTTGTTAATGGGATTTACACAATTATTCACAGGTGTAATCACAATTCTCGGAACATTATTGTTTATGCTGTCAATAAACTGGAAAGTTACGTTAGTAGTCGTGGTTATTACACCTTTATCATTGTTTGTTGCAAATTATATAGCGAAGAAAACGTTTTTTATGTTCAAATTGCAGTCAGAAACACGAGGTGAAATTACTTCCCTAATAGATGAAATGGTGGGGAATCAAAAAGTAGTAAAAGCATTTGGACATGAAGAAGCTGTAATTGAAGAATTTTCTGAGATTAATGAAAGACTTAAGGATCATAGTCTTAAGGCAATCTTTTATTCTTCGATTACAAATCCTGCAACAAGATTTATTAATGGATTAGTGTATGCAGGCGTTGGAATCATTGGAGCGGTTTTAGTGATTCGCGGAAGTATAACGGTTGGGCAATTGACAAGCTTTCTAAGTTATGCCAATCAATATACAAAACCATTCAATGAAATTTCAGGTGTAATCACTGAATTGCAGAATGCATTTGCCTCTGCCGCACGAGTCTTTGAACTGATAGATGAAGAGGCAATGGTTCCTGATAAAGAAAATGCAATAGAATTAAAGCATGTAGACGGCAGCGTAGAGATGGAGCATGTTTACTTTTCTTACCGCCCGGAGGTAGAATTAATTAAGGATCTTAGCTTAATGGTTAAGCCGGGTCAGAGGATTGCTATTGTTGGTCCGACAGGATGTGGGAAAAGCACGATAATTAATTTATTAATGAGATTTTATGACACAGATTCCGGGATGATAAAGATAAGCAAAAACAACATAGCAGATATTACAAGGCATAGCTTAAGAGCAAATTATGGAATGGTGTTACAGGAGACATGGTTGAAAACCGGGACCATTAAGGAAAACATTGCATATAGCAGCCCAAATGCAACGGAGGATGAAATAATAAAGGCGGCGAAGGAATCTCATGCACACAGTTTTATTAAAAGAATGCCGCAAGGATATGATACTATAATCACAGAAGACGGAGGAAATCTGTCTCAAGGACAAAAACAATTATTATGTATTGCCAGAGTTATGTTATGTTTACCGCCAATGTTGATTTTAGATGAAGCGACATCTTCTATTGATACAAGAACAGAATTAAGGGTGCAAAAGGCTTTTGCTAAGATGATGCAAGACAGAACAAGCTTTATTGTTGCACACCGGCTATCAACGATTAAAGAAGCAGATGTGATTTTGGTAATGAAAGATGGTAATATCATTGAACAGGGTACGCATGAAGAGTTGTTGAAGCAGAAAGGGTTTTATGCGAATTTGTATAATAGTCAGTTTGCAGTTTAAAAGAGGTGGTCGAACTTGACCAAATATATTGAGACGCAACCGGCCAGGATTATCACGAGCAAGTTCGACACCCCATAATGCTAACGGCGTCTATATTCTAAAGGAGTACATTTCATAATGCTTAAAAAAGTCTTGTTAAAATAGCTGGTATTATCAAATCCAACCAATCCGGCAATTTCTGTGATACGTTTGTCTGTACTGCGAATTAGCACGCAGCTTTGCTGAATACGGTATTCTTTAATATATGTAAATGGCGAGACATGTAGAACACTCTTAAAAAATCGACAAAATTGCCCTGTACTTAAATGAATTGTCTTGGCCAGTTCTGTCAGTACAATTTTTTGACTATAATTTTTTTGTATATACTCCAATGCATTTATAATTCGCTGTGATTGTGAAATATTAATATTTTTATGCTGATAGGAATCAATACCATTTTCAACACAGAGTGACCACATTTTAAATATCTCACTTTTAATCAACAGTTGAAACCCCGGTGATTGATTCTGATAAATTTTAATTACATTTTTAATAGACTCAAGTATTGCTGCCTGCCATATGATATCAGCTGTAAAATGGTGTTCAAAAGTAAGACGATGATTTATAATTGGTTCAATAAATCTATAGTATATTAAGTCATTTGGCAGCGGTGATAAAAAAGAACTGTCAAAAACGATTGCATAAAAAGAACATGGAGATTGCTCGGTTAATGTGGCATTATGCAATTGATTAGAATTTATAAAAACACCTTCTCCGCCTTTCAGTTCAATTGCTTCACCATTGATATACATAACGATATATCCATTTTCTAAATAGAAAAATTCAAATTCTCTATGCCAATGCAGATATAAGACATTTTCTGAATTATTATAATAGGAATAATGTACTTCTAACGGAAAATCCTTTGATCCGTGAGAGACATTTTCTTGATATAAATGCATGTCCATTCAATAACACCCTTCTCATAGTTGTATTTAGAAACATTATATCATAAAACATCAATATAGTATTAAAAAATGCCTATATTATTAAAGAAATATAATAAATTAAGCAATATAATGGAAGAAAAGCAGAAGGATGTGTGATATGAGATTTTATCAAGATAATAACAAACTGATTGGACGGGAAAACTACGAGACATTATGTATTGAACCATGGGGACGGAATGCTGTCAGAGTAAGAAGTACGATTAATGCTAATATTGTCCCGGGTGATACAGCATTAACTGAAGCAGTTGAAAAGCAGGGAATGATTACTATTACAGAAGAATTTGCCCAGATAGTAAATGGTAAATTAAAGGTAACTGTAGGAAATGGGGGCTATATTAGATTCTATAAGAATAATGAGTTGGTCTTGAATGAATACTATAGAGCCTTTGGAAAGGATAATCCACATAGTCCAAGCATGAAATTAAATGCCAGAGAGTATCAGTCCAATAGTGGCGGTACTTATGAAATAACGGTACGCTTTGATAGTGATGATAATGAAATGATATATGGCATGGGTCAATATCAACAGCCTAATTTAGATTTGAAAGGATGCATTTTAGAGTTGGCTCAGAGAAATTCTCAGATCAGTGTCCCATTTGCCATATCTTCAAAAGGGTATGGATTTCTGTGGAATAATGGAGCAGTGGGTAAAGCTACTTTTGGAGCGAATTACACAGAATGGATCGGAAATGTAAGCGATCAGATTGATTACTGGTTTACGGCGGATGATACACCGAAAGAAATCATTTATAACTATACCCAAGCAGTTGGACGAACACCTATGATGCCGGAAAATGTCATGGGACTTTGGCAATGCAAGTTGCGCTATCGTACACAAGATGAGGTGTTAGAGGTTGCCAGAGAATATCATAAAAGAGGGTTAAAAATAGATGTTATTGTAATAGATTTCTTTCATTGGATCCATCAGGGAGACTGGAGTTTTGACCCTAAATACTGGCCGGATCCAAAAGCAATGGTAGAAGAATTAAATTCCCTGGGCATACGATGTATGGTATCTATTTGGCCTACGGTAGACAGGGCCAGTGTAAACTTTTTGGAGATGACAGATAAGGGGCTGCTAATCAGAACAGAGAGAGGTTCCAACCAGACCTTTGATTTTCAGGGAGATACGCAGATTTATGATGCGACCAATCCGGAAGCCAGAAAATTTATCTGGGATATCTGTAAAAAGAATTACTATGAATATGGAATCGATATGTTTTGGTTAGATGAAGCAGAACCGGAATATAGTAAGTATGACTATGACCATTATCATTATCATTTAGGGCCATGTTCTAAAGTAGGAAATCAATATCCAATGCTGCATGCTAAAGCATTTTATGATGGAATGATAGAAGCGGGACAGGATGACGTAATTAATTTACTGCGCTGTGCGTGGGTAGGAAGCCAGAAGTATGCCGCTTTGGTATGGTCCGGTGATGTATTTTCTAATTTTGAATCTTTAAGAGACCAATTTGCCGCAGGTCTTAATATAGGACTTGCCGGAATTCCATGGTGGGTATCCGATACAGGCGGATTTTTCGGGAATGTTGAAGACCCATGGTTTAATGAATTATTAATTCGCTGGTTCCAGTTTTCCACATTCTGTCCGGTGCTGCGCATGCATGGTGACAGAGGGCCTCATGATATTCCTAATCTTGAGGAGAATACAATTGGAGGCGGGTTCAGTCCGACCGGTCGGCCAAACGAATTATGGTCTTATGGAGAAGAAGTATATGAGATTTTACTTAAGTACTATCATATCCGCTTAGAAATGAAGCCATATATAACCGCGATTATGGAAGAAGCCCATCAAACAGGTGCGCCGGTTATCCGGACAATGTTTTTTGAATTCCCAGATGATATTAAATGTTGGGAGGTAAAGGATCAATATATGTTTGGAGATAAATATCTGGTAGCGCCGATATTATATGAAGGCATGAGGGAGCGCAATGTATACCTTCCTAATGGTAATTGGAAAGATACCAGAACAGGCATAGTGACCAGGGGAGGTATAGAAATTCTGACACCTGCACCGCTGGATAGCATGCCGGTTTTTGAGCAGGTATAAATAACTGACCGAGTAACTGACCGGAACCGGGTCACGACCAGTCGTGACCCGGTTCCGGTCAGTTACTCGGTTTTGATAAGTTGCAGCGAATCTAAACATATGATATGATATTATTAAATTTAACTTGAAAAGGTAAAATAATATGAATTTACTGACAATAAAGAATATGACTAAAGCATATACAGATAAAATATTGCTTGATAATGTAGATTTTAGCATAAATGAAGATGATAAGGTAGGCATTATCGGTGTTAATGGCACCGGTAAGTCTACTCTTCTTAAGATTATAGCAGGATTAGAAAATGGTGATAAGGGTGAAATAGTCAAAGGCAGTAATGTTGTTATTAACTACCTTTCACAGACTCCCGAATTTGAGCATGGTAAAACAATTTATGACTGTGTTGTGACAGCAAACGAAAGAGAAGAGAACCATTGGAGCATTGAAGGTGAGGCTAAAAGCATTTTAAATAAATTAGGATTTACGGAGTATTCTTTAGTGATTGATACTTTATCCGGCGGTCAAATGAAAAAAGTAGCATTGGCGGCAGCACTTCTGGCTAAATGTGATATTTTGATTTTAGATGAACCGACGAATCATTTGGATAACGATATGACAGAGTGGCTGGAACAGTACCTAATCAATTATAGAGGTGCGCTGATAATGGTGACGCATGACCGTTATTTTCTAGATTCTGTTTGTAATAGAATTGCCGAAATAGATCAGGGAAAAGTCTATAACTATAAAGCAAATTATGAAGGCTATTTAGTTTTGAAGAAAGAACGTACTGAAATGGCTTATGCAACCCAGCGTAAACATCAAAGCATATTAAATAAAGAAATTGAGTGGATACAGCGGGGAGCAAGAGCCCGTTCAACAAAACAAAAAGCGCGTATTGAAAGATATGAGAATCTAAAAAACGAAGATAAGATTTCTGGAGAGGAGCAGGTTGAAATCAATGCCCTTTCATCCAGATTGGGAAAGAAGACAATAGAATTGAACCGTATTTATAAATCATATGATGACAAGGCATTGATTAGAGATTTTACTTATATCTTTCTTCGCAATGACAGAATAGGTATTATTGGTCCAAATGGATGCGGAAAATCTACTTTGTTAAAGATAATAATGCAATTAGTTCCAATGGATGAGGGTTCATTAGAAATTGGCGATACTGTTCATATTGGTTATTTTTCTCAAGATAACGAAGCATTAAATGACAACCTAAAAGTAATTGATTATATAAGAGAAACAGCGGAGTATATACAGACAAGTGAGGGGACTGTTTCAGCTTCACAAATGCTGGAAAAATTTCTGTTTGACAGTACTCTTCAATATTCTTACATTAGGAAACTGTCCGGTGGTGAAAAAAGAAGATTATATCTGCTTAAAATTTTAATGGAAGCTCCAAATGTATTATTATTAGACGAGCCCACAAATGATTTAGATATCCAGACTTTATGTATTCTGGAGGATTATCTGGATACATTCCCCGGAATACTGATTACGGTATCTCATGATAGGTATTTTTTGGACAGAGTGATAAGACGTTTGTTTGCATTTGAAGAAAACGGATATATCCGGCAGTTTGAAGGAAGTTATACAGAGTATTTTAAGCAGCAGGATAACATAACAGTTTCTAATTCTAGTTTAGGTATCGATATTATACAAAAGAAAGCAACTAAACCTAAAAGTATGAAGTTAAAATTTAGCTATCTGGAACAAAAAGAGTACGATACAATTGAAGACGACATTGCCCGGTTAGAAGACAAATTAGAGCAATTAGACGTTGAAATCGGCAGAACGGCAACTGATTTTATAAAGTTAAATGAATTGATGGAAGAGAAAGAAGAGACGGAACTCTTAATAGAACAAAAAATGGATAGATATGTTTACTTAGAAGAATTAGCTGAAAAAATAAAAATGAATTAACGGGAACCGGGTCACGATTAATCGTGACCCGGTTCCCGTTAACTGCATATATTATTATTAAGTAAAAATTTGTGATATAAAGGGTATATATGAATAATTTATCAGGTAATGATTTACTAATGACAATTATGCAATTCAGACCAACAGCGTATGCTTACGTAAAAGGTGATGCCAATCACCCTAATATAATGGGAGAAGTATTATTTTATGCAATGAATCAAGGTACGTTGGTATTAACAGAAGTTAATAATCTGCCTGAACGTCCAGGTAAATGTACTGGTAATGTATTTGGTTATCATATACATGAAGGAAATAAGTGCAGTGGAACAGCTGAGGATCCATTTAAGGATACAAAAGCACATTTTAATCCTAATGGATGTGAGCACCCATATCATGCAGGAGATATGCCTCCATTATTTGAAAATAATGGGTTTGCATTTAGTATTTTCTATACAGATAGATTTCATCCTGATGATATCGTAGGGAGAACTGTAGTGATACATGATATGCCGGATGATTTTAAGACGCAGCCATCCGGTAATTCAGGAGCTAAAATAGCTTGTGGTGAGATATTTTACTATGTACAGTAAAATTTTATAATGTTTATAAAGTTAAACTGAACCGGGTCACGATTGATCGTGACCCGGTTCAGTTTAATTATTTTGTATAAAACAATTGAGTCTGACATTGGTTCTTTTGGTTATAATTGGAAACTACTTAATAGTATATAATAATTAATTTAATTAAAAACAAAAAAATAGTAAATAAATAGAAAAATATGGTGCAATATGTAAAATATGTGTTATAATATTATATG
>Ga0153924_1000906_pt1 | contig 16877 bp, 8 predicted proteins | sample TSNJ008MetaG_FD_104709 | JGI IMG/M metagenome (GOLD analysis project Ga0153924, IMG submission 104709) | Attine ant fungus gardens microbial communities from New Jersey, USA - TSNJ008 MetaG | ecosystem: Host-associated > Fungi > Mycelium > Unclassified | place: USA: New Jersey, Wharton State...
CGCCTCGGTCAGCTGCCCGCCCTCCTCGTAGCCGATGTAACCGGGCGGCGCGCCGACCAGCCGAGCGACGGAGTGCTTCTCGCCGTACTCGCTCATGTCGATGCGGACGAGGGCCTTCTCGTCGTCGAACAAGAACTCGGCGAGCGCCTTGGCCAGCTCGGTCTTGCCGACACCGGTGGGGCCGAGGAACAGGAACGAGCCCGTCGGACGGTCCGGGTCGGAGATGCCCGCGCGGGTGCGACGGACGGCCTCGGACACGGTGCTCACGGCGGAGCGCTGCCCGATGATCCGGCGACCCAGTTCGTTCTCCAGGTGCAGGAGCTTCTCGGTCTCGCCCTGGAGCAGCCGCCCCAGCGGGATGCCCGTCCACTGCGCGATCACGGCGGCGATGTCCTCGTCGGTGACACTGTCGTTCACCATCCGGTCGGTGGACCCGGCTCGTTCGGCAGCGGCGAGCTCCGCTTCGATGCGCGGCTTCTCGGCGTACTCGAGCCGCGACACGGTGGCGTAGTCGGCTTCGCGCTGGGCCCGCTGGCTGCGCATGTTGAGGTCGTCGAGCTGCTGCTTGAGCTCGCCGATCCGGTTGAGGCTCGCGCGCTCGGCCTGCCAGCGCTGCTCGAGCGCGGCGAGGCGTTCCTCACGCGTGTGCAGTTCGTTCCGGAGGGTCTCGAGGCGGGCCTTCGAGGCGTCGTCCTTCTCCTGCTTGAGCGCGAACTCCTCGACACGCAGTCGGTCGACGTTCCGCTTCAGCTCGTCGATCTCGACCGGGCTGGAGTCGATCTCCATGCGGAGTCGGCTCGCTGCCTCGTCGATGAGGTCGATCGCCTTGTCCGGCAGCTGTCGCCCGGAGATGTACCGGTTCGACAGGCTCGCCGCGGCCACGAGGGCCGAGTCGTTGATCGAGACCTTGTGGTGCGCCTCGTACCGCTCCTTGAGCCCGCGGAGGATCGCCACGGCGTCCTCGACGCTGGGCTCCCCCACGTAGACCTGCTGGAAGCGGCGCTCGAGTGCGGCGTCCTTCTCGATGTACTCGCGGTACTCGTCGAGGGTCGTCGCGCCGATGAGTCGCAGTTCGCCACGGGCCAGCATCGGCTTGAGCATGTTCGACGCGGCGACGGAGCCCTCGCCACCACCAGCGCCCATGAGGGTGTGCAGCTCGTCGATGAACGTGATGACCTGCCCGTCGGAGTCGTTGATCTCCTTGAGCACGGCCTTGAGCCGCTCCTCGAACTCGCCGCGGTACTTCGCGCCGGCGATGAGGGCGGAGATGTCGAGCGACACGAGTCGCTTGTCCTTGAGTGAGTCGGCGACGTCGCCGGCGACGATGCGCTGCGCGAGGCCCTCGACGACGGCGGTCTTGCCGACGCCGGGTTCCCCGATGAGCACGGGGTTGTTCTTGGTGCGGCGGGTCAGCACCTGGCTGACGCGCCGGATCTCGGCGTCACGGCCGATCACCGGGTCGAGCTTGCCGCTCCGGGCGATCGCCGTGAGGTCGACGCCGTACTGCTCGAGGGCGGTCTTCTGTCGCTCTTGCGAGTCAGGAGCACCCTGGAGGTTCGCCATGCGTTCCGTCCTTTCGTCACGGTGTGCGTGTACTTGAGTCTACTCCACTCAACTTACGTGCGCGGCGGCGTATTCCGGATTCCGACGGCACTCACCACGGTGCCGGCGAGCAGGAGCAGTGCCATCACGATCACGGCTCGGTGGAACCCCGCCGTGCTCATGCCGCCGCCGAGCACGATGCCCGCGAGCGCCACCATCACGAGGCTCGCGATCCGCGCGATCGCGTTGTTCACGGCCGACCCCACGCCGGCCTCGTTCTCCGGCACCGACCCGAGCACGGCACTCGTCAGGGGCGTCACCATGAGGGAGATCCCGACGCCGACCAGCACCAGCCCGGGCAGGATCGACCACCAGTACGCCCGTGGATCATCTCCGGCGAGCACCATCAACACGGCACCGACCGCCGCCACCGCGGGCCCGGCTGCCATGAACCACCGCGGTCCGTACTTCCCGGCGAAGGCGCCGACGGTCGTCGAGAGCGCCAGGAGCAGCAACGTCGGCGGTAGTGTGGCGATGCCGGCGAGCCAGGCGGGGAGCCGCCAGACCTCCTGCAGGAACAGCGTCACCACGAAGCCGACCATCCCGAGGGCGCCGTAGATCGAGAGCGTCGCCAGGTTCCCGACGGTGAAGTTCCGCGCCCGGAACAGGGCGAGCGGCACCAGGGGTGCACCGGTCGTCCGGGTCACCCGGAGCTCCCACGGCACGAACGCCACGAGCGCCGCAGCCCCGACCACGAGGGCAGCGACCACCACCGGGGATCCCCACCCGAGCCGCTCCTGCTCGATCAACCCGAGAACGACCCCACCGACGCCGAGCACCGCCAGCACCGCCCCCACGACGTCGATCCGCGGCCGGTGCTCGTGCCGGACGTCACCCGTGATCCGGAGCACGAGCGGGATCGTCACCGCGATCGGGATCGCCGTGAGCACGAAGATCCACCTCCAGCCCAGACCGTCGACGATCAGGCCACCGACCACCGGCCCGACGATCACGGCAGCGCTCGACCACGCCGTCCACGAACCGATCGCCTTCGACTGCGCAGCTCCTCGGTACGCCGCCACGATGAGCGCGAGCGAACTCGGGGTCACGAGCGCCCCGCCGACACCCTGCAGCGCCCGGGACACGATGAGGACCTCGCCCGTCGGAGCTGCGGCGCACGCGATCGAGGCCACCCCGAAGACGACGAGCCCCCACGTGATGATGCGCACCCGGCCGAACACGTCCGACAGCGACCCGGCCACGAGGATGAGCGAACCCAGCGTGACCATGTACGCGTCGACGACCCACTGCTGCACGACGAGCCCGCCACCGAGCTCCTGTCGGATCGCCGGGAGCGCGACGTTCACGACGCTCGCGTCCAGCCCGACCACGAACGAGGCCAGGATCGCCACGACCAGCACGATGCGCCGGTCGTCCCGGAGCGGCGCGGTGGTCATGTGCTCATCCTCCACCCGCGAGTCGTCCCTCGCACCGTGCGAGATCGACCCGCCCAGCGTGCGACGTTCCGCGCAACGTGCGAGGCGCGCGGCGTCCCACACTCGTCGGAACCTCGCACACTGCAGACGCCCCGCCCCCGCGCATGACGAAGCCCCCGCGACCGGAGTGGTCGCGGGGGCTTCCGACAGGACGGGGCTGGGTCCTAGTTCCTGTGGTCCGAGTTCGGCTGCACCGACGGGCCGGGGTTCACGACCGGCTGCGCGACGGGCGCCGCGGGCTCAGCCGCGGCGGTGTTCATGCGCTCAGCCTGCACGCCAGCGTCGGTGCCCTTGGCCTTCTTGTCGTCGTCGCCCATCTCCTTCTTGAAGATGTTGATCGACTGCCCGAGGCCCTTGGCGAGCGCCGGGAGCTTGGTCGCACCGAACAGCAGGATGACGATCCCGAGGATGATCAGCAGGTGTACGCCACCGAGGTTTCCGAGCATCATGACTCCTTGAATCTGGATCTGGTCGCCGTCTCCGAGTCACCGTCGACGCGTGCGGCGGAAGTCCGTCGTCCGACCATCGTAACTCGCACACCCCGGGAAGCCCAGGCCGGGCGCCCGAACGGACACCGTTCGCACAGGCTGCGCGTTCCTCGAAGCCCGGTCAGTAGGCGCCTCGAGAGCGCAGGACCGACGGGATCGTGCGTGCGAGGATCACCACGTCGTGCACGAAGGACCAGTTCTCGACGTAGTGCAGGTCGAGCCGGACACCCTCGGCCCAGTCGAGGTCCGAGCGACCGCTGACCTGCCAGAGTCCGGTGATGCCCGGGGTCACCAGGAGGCGGCGGTCGGCGAATTCCTCGTACAGGGCGACCTCGCGCGGGAGGGCAGGGCGCGGGCCGACCAGGCTCATCGACCCGGTCAGCACGTTCCACAGCTGCGGGAGTTCGTCGAGCGACGTCTTGCGGAGGAACGACCCGACCCGGGTCACCCGCGGGTCGTCCTTCATCTTGAACAGGGGTCCGGCCCCCTCGTTCGCCTGCGCGAGGGCGACCATGCGGGCTTCGGCGTCGACGCACATCGTCCGGAACTTGAGGATCGAGAACTCCCGCCCGCCGCGCCCCACGCGCGTCTGCCGGAAGAACACCGGCCCGCGGTCGTCAGCGCGGATGACGAGCGCGATGACCGCGAACACCGGTGCGAGGAGCAGCAGGCCGATGCCCGCACCGACGACGTCGAGCGCACGCTTGCCGGCCCGGCGACGGTAGTCGGGCGTCTCGACGTGCATGAGCGGCAGGCCGTCGACCGGCCGTTCGTGCACGCGTCCGGCGGCGATGTCGGCGAGGGGAGAGGAGACGACGAGCTCGACGCCGTGCTCCTCGAGCTGCCAACCGAGTCGACGGAGCCGCTCGTGGCCACCGGAGACCGCTCCCGCGACGACCACGGCCGAGACATCCTCCGAGCGTGCGCGGTCGAGCACGGCATCGACACCGTCGAGCACCGGTGCGCTCGCGTCACCGAGGTCGACGACCGAACCGCGCGCTGCACAGTCGGTGATGACGGCACGCACGCGGTACCCCGCCGCCGGAGTCGACGCGATCCGTCGTCCGACGTAGCGGACGTCCTCCAGGTCACCGACGAGCAGGACGTCCTGCAGGCCTTCGCCACCCAGCCGCCGACGTGCGAGCGCGGTGCGGACACCCTTCCGTCCGATCGCGAGCAGCACGAGTCCGAGCGGGAAGGCGATCGCGACGTAGCCACGGGCGATGTCGACCTGGACCGCGTAGGCGACCGCTGCGACCGACGCGACGGCCACGAGGCTGGCCGTGACGAGCCGCCGGTACTCGTCGCCACCGACGCCGATGATCCGTGGATCCCGGCTGCGGAACACCGACAGCAGGACCATCCACGCGGCGATCAGCACCGGGGCGACGACGACCTCGGTCCACCCGGTACCGATCGAGCCGGCGGGGAGTTCGCCGGGGAACCGGACGACGTGGGCCACGGCGAACGCCGCGACCAGCAACACGAGGTCGAGGAGGACGAGGCCGACGGAGTCGATGCGACGACGTCGACGGTTCGTGGCGACCGCAGCCCTGGTCGCGGGGACGGCGGGGGTCCGCAGTGTGAGTGACATGGGAGCCCTTCGGTCGGCCTCCGGGCGGGGACGCCGACCGGGTACCGCACGCCGCTCAACGACCGCAGTACCGCTTCAATATATCACTATGGTGTTTCGTACATCAAACGCCGAGGACGCGGTCGAGGGTCCACAGGACCGGGGCATCGGCCAGCGCAGCGATGTCCGCCGTCGTCACCCCGTGCAACCGGAAGGACACCCGCTCCCCCGGCAGCAGCGTCATGAACCCGCGGTCCACCGTGCCCTCCGGCGCGACGCGGTCCGGCTGGACGAGCAGGTCCCGGACGAGCGACTCCGCCTCGACCACGAGTTCGACCCCGTCGTCGCCCACCGGCTCGAACGACGTCCGGTACTGCGCCGGCTGCCACCGCATGTCCTTGTCCGGCGCCGGCGTCCAGACCGCACGGCGCCAGTCCATGTCCGCCACGACGATCTCGTTCGTCGGGTCGTCCACCACGCCGACGGACTCGGGCAAGGACACCACGGCGACCCCGGCGGCGGAGAGGTGGACGGGGAGCGTGACCTCGGCGAGCACACTGCCGGACAGGGCGATCCGCCGCACGCGCACGACGCTGTCGAGACCGGGACGGGTGGAGCGGACCGCGACCTCGATCGGCGCGTTCCCGAAGGCACCCGGCGACACCCCGAGCGACTCGGCACCCGGCACCCCGACCGCCCCCGGCACCTCCAGGGACAGCGTGTCCGACAGGTCGCCGGAGCCGGCCGTCTCGCTGTCGGAGGCCGGCGACGCGGGGCGATCCGCGCCTCCAGTCCGACTCACCGACGCCGAGAACGACGTGACCGGCCGGATCGTCAGCAGCACGTCGTCGTAGAGCCGGCGCAGCTCGTGCGCCAGCGGCTTCAGCCGCCCCGCCGAGTCGATCGCCGACCACGAGGACACCGGCCACAGGTCGTTCAGCTGCCAGACCACGACCCCGGTGTTGCGGGGCCAGTGCGTCCGCCAGTGCTCCACGCCCGTCGCGATCGCTCTCGCCTGCTGGAGCTGCGTCAGGTAGTGCCACTCGTCGAAATCGTGCGGCGAGACCGAGCCGAACCGCGGCGCGAGCCCCCGAGCGAGCTTCCCCATGCCGTCCGCGGCCTTCTGGTGGTGGACCACACCGGGTGAATCCACGGCGAGCGGTGCGTCACGCACGGCATCGCGCAGGGTGCGCCACGCGGGCGGCGCCTGCCACCCGAACTCGGACACGAACCGCGGGACGGAGTCACGGTAGTGGTCGTCGGACAGGCGGTTCCAGACGTCCCACGAGTGGTGCGTCTCGTGGTCGACGTCGTTCGCGAACAGCGACTCGTCGCCCGACCACGGCGATGCGACCGTGTAGAAGCGGGACGGGTCCACGGCGTCGACGATCGTCGGCAGCAGGTCGAGGTAGTAGTCGAGCCCCCAGCCACGGTCCCCGAGGTCGTCTCCCCAGTTGTCGACCCCGTGCAGCCAGATGTTCTCGTTGTTGCCGTTCCACACCACGAGCGACGGGTGCCGCGACAGGCGTGCGACGTTGTCCCGGGCCTCGGCGATGACCTCGCTGCGGATCGGCTCGCCCTCGGGGTAGGCGGAGCAGGCGAAGGGGAAGTCCTGCCAGACGAGCAGCCCGAGTTCGTCGCAGACCTCGTAGAAGTCGTTCGACTCGTAGACGCCGCCGCCCCAGACGCGCACGAGGTTGACGTTGAGGTCGACGGCCGCGTCGAGTCGAGAGGACACCCGCGAGCGGTCGACCCGCGACACGATGACGTCGTCCGGGATCCAGTTCACGCCACGCACGTCGATGAGCGTGCCGTTGACGTGCACGTTGAACGGCTTGCCGATCTCGTCCGCGCCGGTGTCGATCCGCGTCGACCGGAAGCCGGTGCGGAAGGTGTTCCGGTCGAGGACCTCGCCGTCGACGGTCTGCAGCTCGACGACCACGTCGTACAGGGCTTGCTCGCCGTACCCCCGCGGCCACCAGCGCTGCACGTCGGGCACGCGCACGGTGACCACGGTCTCGTCGTCCTTCGGCGTGAGCTGCGCACGGGAGCGCTGCCGCGTCGCCGTCCCCTCGGCGGTCTCGCCGCTCACCGTGACGACGAGCACGAGGTCGTCGTCCTCGCCGTCCTGGTCCAGGTCGTTCAGCCCCGAGCGCTCGACGGTGAGGTGCGCGTCGAGCACACCTTCGCCCGCTTCCACGTCCACGAGCGGTCGGACCTCCCGCAGACGAGCGGTCGACCACCGCTCGATCGCGATCGGTCGCCACGGGCCGCTCGTCACCGCGGTCAGGCCCCAGTCCCAGCCGAAGTTCGAGGCCATCTTGCGGATGTACGGGAACGGCTCGTCGTACGGTCCGGGCATGCTGCCGGCCTTCGCCGCGACACGACCGGCTTCGCGGTAGGGCGACTCGAACAGGACCTCGAGGGTCTTGCTGCCGCGGCCGACCCCGCCGGTCTGGTCGCGTGCGTCGAAGCGGTAGCGCCGGTGCATGTTCCGGGTGGTGCCCACGACCACGCCGTCGAGGCTCAGCTCCGCCACCGTGTCGAGCCCGTCGCACACCAGGTCGACGCGTTCGAAACCCTTCGCGTCGACGTCGACCGTCCGCCGGTACGCCCAGTCCGCGCGGCCGACCCACTTGCCGGCATCCTCGTTCCGGTCGAACGTCGGGTCCGCCAGCAGACCCTCGCGTTCCAGGTCGGTGTGCACCTGCCCCGGTACGGTCGCCGGGATCGTGCGGCCGGCGACACCGTCCGGAGCGCCGGTTCCTCCGACCATGGTCACGGTCCAGTCGTCGCGGAGTTCCTCGCGTTCGAGGGTCATGCGGGTCCTTCTCTGGGCGGACGGGGTGTCGTCCACCTCGGTCGGGACGCCGGCCGGTGGCCCGCCCCGTGGCCGGTTCTTCGGCCTGGAGGCGCGGCACCGGTTGGCCGGGCGTCGTCGCGTTCGCGCGCGCGGACGCTGGTGCGGACGCGCGTGGGGGTGCTCGGCGATGCTAGTACGGGGAGCTTGCACGGTTCCGAGTGGCAGGCTGGAATGCGTGATCACAGTTGCTCTCGCCGCGGCCCTGCGTGACGCCGGACTCCGCTGGCACCCCACGACCGGCGACCGGTTCGTCATCGACAAGCCCGGGGTCGACGACGACGTCTACACGGTGTCGGAGATGACCGTCGAACGCCACGACTACCCGTCCGGCACCGTGCTCGGGTTCAACGGGACGACCGAGTGGGCGCTCGACTCGGTCGACGCCGCCGAGTCGTTGTGGCTCCCGCGCGAGGACCAGCTGCGGGATCTGCTCGGGCCGGCCTTCGTCTCGCTGACCAAGAGCGGGTCGGACTTCGTCGTGACCGCGGTGGTCGGCGCCACCTCGCAGGAGTTCGGCGCGCCCGGTGCGGCGGACGCGTACGGCGGGGCGCTGCACGCGTACATCCGGTCCGCGCTGGACTGACACGACGCGCGCCGTCGCCGCCTCGGAGTTGCACGGAGGGCCCGGCCGGCATCGCCGGTCGGGCCCTCCTGCGTCTTCCGCAGCCGATCAGGCGCAGTGACGGCCGTGCTCGGCACGCCGGCGCCGGATCCAGACCAGGAGTACCAGACCCGCGAGCAGGAGGACGATCCCGGACGGGAGCGCCACCTGGACGACCTCGGACCCGGTGAACGCGAGTTCGAGCGGAGCCGCCTCGGCACGCAGAGTGGTGCGGTACTCGTTCGAGAACACCCACGTCGGCTGCACGGCGGTCGCGGTGCGCATCGACCGGGTCTGCCCGACCGTCGCCGCGCCCGGCGCCTCCGTCGTGTCGCCGTCGGCGCGCGGCACCTGCGCGGTCAGCTGATTGGTCAGGACGACGATTCCCTTCGCAGCCTCCGCTGCGGAGACGACGTGCGGACGCTGCGTGACGGCGGTCGTCCGCGCTCCCGGCTCGAGCGCGGCGTCCTCGACGGTCACCGCCGGCAGCTCGGCAGCGGCGCGGAGGTCGCGGACGTCCAGGTTCCCGGTGTTGACCACCGTGAAGCGGACCCACACCTCGATCCCCGGGCGCAGTGCGCGATCGCGGTCCACGGCGACGAACGCACCCGTCGCGTCGCGCACGACCGCTTCGCCGGACAGGTCGAGCGAGCTCGCAGCCGCGAGGCCGATGGTGACCTCGTCGCGATCGGAGACGGTCGCGCCGCCGGGAGCGGTCGCCTCGACCACCGCGGCGACGGTCACGCCGCCGTGGTCGACGTCCGCCTGGGTGAGGACGTACTCGGGGACCGTGCAGTCCTCGTGCGCACCCGGCGCGGTGTCGGTGGGCGCGCAGGCGACGGGCAGGTCGGCCAGCTCGACGATCTCGGCGTGCGTTCCGGACAGGGTGACGTTGCCCGTGTTCGTCGTCCGCACCGCGACCGACACCCGGTCACCGGCCTGCGGGACGTCGTGCTCCGACGCGGCCAGGTGCGCGACGACGGTCAGTTCGATCCCGGGCTCGCGCTCGATGTCCGTACCGGCCTCAGCGTCGGCCGTCACCGTCGTGCCGTCCGAGCCGGTCGCGGAAGCGACCAGGGCGAACGAGACCTTGCCGGCATCGACCTCCTGCTGGGTGAGACGGCGCGTCGCGATGGTGCACTCGGTGCGGGCACCGGGTGCGAGTTCGGCGTCGGCGCAGGTGACCGTCATGTCGTCCCGACCCGTGACCAGCGCGGACGGATCGCGCACCGTCACGTTGCCGGTGTTCTCGACCGTGAGGGTGACCCGAGCGGCGTCACCGGCGTGCACGGTGCCGTCGTGGTCCACCTCGGCGGTCGCGGTGGCACGGATGGCCGGTGCCCGGACGATCTCGAGCGTGGTCACACCGTTCGCTTCGGCGCGCTGTCGGTCGGCGCCGGTGGCGGCGACGTCCACGGGGAACCGGACCGCGCCGGCGTCCACCTCAGCCTGGGTCAGCGTCACGGAGGACACCTCGCACGTCACCGAGTCGCCGGGAGCGAGCTCGTCGGTCGGGCAGGAGACGGTCAGGTCGTCGCGGTCGGTCACGTGGGCGCGGACACCGGTCACCGTGACGTTGCCAGTGTTCCGCACCGTGATCGACACCGTCGCGGTGTCACCGGCGAGCGGCACCTCGTGCTCGGTCGGGTCGAGCACGCTCGTCGCCGACGTCTCGACGGCCGCGGTCCGAGCAAGCTCGACGGAAGCGCTGTCCTTGCCGGTGGCCTCGCGTCCGCCGGGGCCGGAGGCCGTAGCGGTCACGGCGAAGTCCACCGAGCCGTGGTCGATCTCGGCCTGCGTCAGGTCGTGGTCCTCGATGGTGCAGTCCCGCTCCGCTCCCGGTGCGAGGGCTCCCGTCGGGCAGCTGATCGTGCTGTCACGCCCGTCGAGCGATGCGGCGACGTCGTTCAGCGTGCTGTTGCCGGTGTTCCGGACGGTCAGGCCGAGCGCGACGTGGTCGCCGACCTCGGGGGCTTCTCCCGGCGCGGCCAGCGATGCGGAGAGGGTGGCACCGAGGGCGCTGCGCTGCTCGAGCTCGACCGACGCCGAGTCCGTCGACCGGACCGGCTGCCCGGACGGAGCGGTGGCCTGCATCTGCGCCTCGGACGTCACCGAGCCACGGTCGATGTCCGCCTGGGTGACGACGTGGTCGGGGACGACGCACTCGGTCGTCTCGCCCGGCGCGAGCGGACCGGTGGGGCAGACGATCCCGGCGTCCGGGCGTCCGTCGACGGTCCCGGCGACGTCGGTGAGCGTGACGTTGCCGGTGTTCCGCACCTGGACCGTCCTGGTGACGACGTCACCCGGGGCCGGGCTCTTCCCCTCGGCGCGCAGCGCAGCGGAGAGGGTGGAGGAGAGGGACGGCGCCTGCACGACGGTGTCCTGGGACGCGCGAGCGTCTGCTCGCACGGGCGCACCGGCGACGTCGGTCGCAGTGACGTTCGCGGCGAACGCCACCGAGCCGGCGTCGACGTCGGCCTGGGTGACCGTGTACGCACCTGTGACCTCGCAGTCCACCGAGGCACCCGGCGCCAGCGACTGCACGTCGCACTGCACCGAGAACTCCGGACGGCCCGGCAGGGTGACGGCGACGTCCCGGACCGACGTGTTGCCGGAGTTGCGGACCGTCGCGGTCAGCTGCACCTCGTCGCCGACACCGGGGCGACCGTCGGCCTGGGGCGCGATCACGAGCGCCACTGCGGCGGCGCTCTCGGTCGCCTCGACGCGTGCGGACGCCGTGCCGGCCACCGGAACCCCGAGACGGGAGAGGGCACCGACCTCGACGGTGTCCTCGATCGCGCCGGAGTCCACGTCCGCCTGCGTCACGTCGCGTGGCGTCGTCGAGCACTCGGTCGAGGCTCCCGGAGCGAGCGTGGCCACGTCGCAGCTGAACGCGCCCTGGTCACCAGACAGTTCCAGCGCACGGACCGCGACGTTGCCCTGGTTCTCGACGCGGGCGACGAACGCGATCTGCTCGCCCAGGTCGGCGATGTCGTCGCCGTTGCCGCCGGTCACGACGCCGCGCTCGGACACGCCGAGGACGTTGCGCTCCGGCTGGAACGTCACGCTCGCGGCGGTCGGCAGGTCGACACCCACGTGCTGGGTCACGTCGTCGCCGGTGATCGTGTACGTGCCAGCCGTGGTCGCGCGGACGTCGAAGGAGACCGTGCAGTCCGCGGCGTCGATGGCGAGGTCACCGGCGACCGAGACGTCCGTGGCTCCGGGCTCGACCGTCGTGTCGGCTCCGGTGCAGGTCGTCTGGAGCTTCGGGTCGCTCGCGATCGTCAGCCCCTCGGGCAGGCGTTCCGCGAAGGACCAGCCCGGCTTCGAGCCGCGCTCCGACGTGTTCACGACCGACACGGTCATGCGGGCGGTGTCGCCGACGATGGGGCTGCCGTCGAACGCGTTGGCGAGCGTCGGCGTCGAGTCGACGATCGTGACGCGGTCGATCGCACCGTCGTTGCCGGCCGACGACGGCTGCGCGTTGCGGAGTCGCCAGCGAAGCGAGTCACCGGAGAACAGGACCCCGCCGCTCGAGACGAACTCGCCGCCCTTGAACGTCGATCCGTCCTCGGTGTAGGTCGTCGACCGCGGGTCGTCGCACGGGTCGAGCGGCCGATCGGACACCGGCCGCTCGACGTCCCCGTCGACGAGACGGAAGTCGAGCAACGGGTGCGATGCATGGCAGGACGCAGCCACGGCACTGACACCGAACGAGACGTACCGACCGGAGGCACCGAGCGAGAAGGGCTTCGTCGACTCGATCTGGATCGAGTCCTTCGGGATGGACGGGCCGTTCGTGTAGGCACTGACGACGTGGTTGGCCGCTGGGTCTTCGCCGGTGATGCGACCGAGCACCGCTCCCATCGAGCGCAGGGCACCGTTGGCCGTGCAGGACGGGACGTTCGCGCTCGACTTGCTCGTGATGATGCCGTTGCACTGCGCGGCGTCGATCCAACGCGCGTCCGCAGTGTAGGTGCCACCGTCTGCACCGACGTACTGGTCGAGCAATATGGGCGTCGTCGTGACGTCGTGCTCGAAGTCCTCGACGAACAACACCCGAGGCCCTTCGAGGACGTCGTTCGACCGAGGCGTGGGGACGACCGGCTGTGGGGCGGCCGCAGCGATCCCGGAAGCTCCGAGCGGTACGGCGAGGGCGGCGATCACCCCGACCGCGGTCGCGGCCAGGGACAGGTTCCGACGGGAACGATGCAAGGGGAACTCCGTGTTCGAGCAGTAGTGACATTGCAGTATGTTGCATATCGTTCTCGCAGCAAAATCGAGGGGGTCGGCCTGGGTGTTCCCGGAGCGCCTCCTGGGGGTCGTTTGGTTGCATGGCACCATGACCGTTCCGAACATCACCCTCAACGACGGCAAGACCATCCCGCAGCTCGGCTTCGGCGTCTTCCAGATCGAGCCCGAGAACACCAAGGAAGCGACGCTGACCGCACTCGAGGTCGGGTACCGCCACATCGACACCGCCGAGATGTACGGCAACGAGAAGGAGGTCGGCGAGGCCATCGCCGAGTCCGGCATCCCGCGCGAGGAGATCTTCGTCACCTCGAAGCTCAACAACGGGTTCCACGAGCCCGACGCCGCGCTCGAGAACGGGAAGAAGTCGGCCGACCTGCTCGGCGGCTACACCGACCTGTTCCTCATCCACTGGCCGATCGCCACCGTGATCGACTTCGTCCCCACGTGGAAGTCGATGGAGGAGCTCTACCGCGGCGGGATCGCCCGGTCGATCGGCGTGAGCAACTTCCAGGCGCACCACCTCAACCGCCTCGCCGCCGAGACCACGATCACGCCGGCCGTGAACCAGATCGAGGTGCACCCGTACCTCACGCAGGACGAACTCCGCGCGTACGGCCGCGAGCACGGCATCGCGACCGAGGCCTGGTCCCCGATCGCCCAGGGCCTCGTGCTCGACGACGAGACCATCACCCGCATCGCAGGCGCCGTCGGCAAGTCCCCGGCCCAGGTCGTCCTCCGCTGGCACATCCAGCGCGGCGACATCGTCTTCCCGAAGTCGGTGACGAAGGCACGCGTGCAGGAGAACTTCGACATCTTCGACTTCGAGCTCTCCGACGGCGACATGACCGACATCTCGTCGCTCGACAAGGGCCACCGCACGGGGCCGGACCCGGACACGTTCGACTACGTCCCGGCGTGATCGACACACGACGCCCCCGCGACCTGTGGTCGCGGGGGCGTCGTGTCGCCTGGACCTACCCCTCGCGTCGGGGCGCGACAGCCGTGAACGTGCGTGTGGCCGTTCGCGTCGGCTCGGAGTCCGTGTCCGCCCCGGGGGCGAAGTACTCGACGAAGAGCGAGTAGTCCTGGTCTCGCAACTCGGCCGTTCCCGTCCACCTGCCGTCTTCGTCGACCGTGAGCTCACCACCTCTGGTGACGAGACGGTCCTTCGTCGAGTAGTTCCACACCTTGACGATCCCGCCGGTTGCGCCGTCGCCGGAGACGGTGGCCTCGCCGTTGCGGTCCGATTGGCGGAAGTTCGACAACGTCACGGTCTCCCCTTCGGCCGGCGCTGCAACCGAGAACGGTCGATCGGTGCTGGCTTCGGGCTTGATGAAGACGTGTCGGGTCGATTCGACAGTTCGCTGCCCGGGAACCGTGTACTCGACGTGCAGGAAGTACTCGCCGTTCCGGTTGTTCAACGAGCCTGCGGCCTTCCACATGCCGTGCGCGTCCACGGTGGCTCGCGCGACGACACGGTCCTTCGAGGCGTAGTTCCAGATCACGACTTTCGCACCGGTGGCCCCGACGCCCTCGAAGTCGACTGATCCCGTCGGCGTGATCACGGTCGAATCCTCAGCCGGGGAGTCGAACGCGAAGGGACGGTCCTGCCCGTCCCGTGCCTTGACGAGCAGGACGTGCGTCCGCTCCCGCGGCCCCTCACCCGGAACCCGGTACTCGACGTGGAGCTCGTACCGCGTGTCTTCGTTGTTCAGCGTCGCAGCGATCGTCCACGTGCCGTCCTGTCCGACTGCGGTCGTGCCGACGAGACGGTCTTTCGATCGGCTGTTCCAGATGGACACCTCGGTCCCGGTGGTCCCGACACCGGAGATGTCGACGCGCTTGTCCGGCGCGACCACCTCGGAGTCGTTCGGCGGAGTCAGGATCGCGAACGGCTGGGACACTCCCGGGTCCGCCGCTTCGAGTGTCAGGTGGTACACACCCAGGACCGGTTCGGCCCCCTGCGGCGTGTAGACGGTGTCGAGCGAATAGGCGACACCGAAGTTGAGGTCACTGCCGAGCTGCGACCAGGTACCGTCCGCGAGCACGAAGGTGTCGATGATCGCACGAGGCGAGGGCGTCTGCGTCAGGACCTGCACCCGCGCTCCGGGAGCGCCGGTGCCTGAGAAGACCACGCGCTTGGAGTCCGTCCGCACCGTGGAACCGTCCGCCGGCGATGCGATCACGAGCGGCGCGGCGGACACCGGCTCGACCGTGACGGCGGACGTGCCGTCGACGGAGAACGACCCAGCGGACGCCGTCCCGGTGACGGACCACCTGATCGCGGAGCGTTCGATCGTGGTGTCGGCCGGGGTGTCCACGAGCACCCGCCAGCGGTACTGTTCGCCGACCTCGTAACGACCGGATGTCGCGGCCAGGTCGAACGTGATGGTGCGACCGCCGTTGGACAGCGCACCGTTCCGCAACTGCAGTGGGGCGTAGCCCTTCCAGGCGCCGGTGTCACCCTGCCGGTACTCGCCGTCGGCGGTCGTCTGGGGTGCGAAGGTCAACCCGACCGGGGCGTCGAAGGAGACCTTTCCCGTCAGACTCGTCTGCGCCGCGTCGTTCTCGATGATCAGAGGGACCTCCGTCCGTGATCCACGCCGGAGCTCGGTCGACGGTACCGAGCCAGCCGAGATCCCACCGTTCTCGACGGACGGCGCAGGGATCGTGACCGGCGTGCGGCCATCGACCTTCGAGTTTCCAGCGCTCGTCGAACCGGAGAACGAGTACCCCAGCTGCGCCGCTCCCTCGTCCGCGTCGCCGGGTGCGACCTTGACGGCCCACCGGAACAGCTCGTCCGGGATGCCGCTGCCGGTCTTCGTGTCGATGTTGTACGACAGCGTGGTCCTGTCTGCCGACAGCGTGCCGTCGGTCAGTGTCAGGCTCGGGGACGTCTTCCACTCCGACTCGCCGGGAAGTCGGTACTCGCCCGTCACCGTCTGCTGCCCGTCCGCGAACGTGGTGCCCCTCGGAGCCGTGAGGGTGAACGTCCCCTTGACCTGGTCGGCTGAGCCAGTGAAGCGCACGCCGAAGAAGACGTCGCTGACGGTCCCGCGCACGAGGTCGACTGGCGGCCCGTCGTGCGCGACGAGGCCCCCGTTGTCGATGGGATCGAACGCGCTGACGTCCCCGGCGAGGCGCAGGCCCGTCCCACCGAACCCCATCTGGTAGTGGTACCCGCCTCCCGGCCACGGGTTCGCGGTCGTGAAGACCCGCCCGACGGCTCCACGGCTCTTGTTGACCAGGCGGCCGTTGTCGTTCAGCTGCCATCGCTGGGCGTCGACGTCCGAGCAGGAGACGAATCCGGGAACCTCGGCGCCCGAGCTGCCGTACCCGAAACTCGCGAGTGTCCGGACGCCGAGGCACTGGCTCCCGGAGGTGAGTGTGAACCACCCGGGGGTGCTGCTCGCCCTGACCGTCACGGAGTACGGCTCGTAGTACCCGGTGGCCGCCGCCGCCGAAGCGTAGGAGGCGTACGACCTGGTGGAATTGCCCTCCTTCGACGCGGCGATCGGCTTCGACGTCCGGTACTGGGTGCCGTCCTCGAACACCAAGGGGATGCTGGCAGCGGGCCCGGATGTCGTCGCGGAGGCGGGGACGCCGGCACTCATGCCGGACAGGATCGTTGCGGCGACGACGAGGCTCGCGCCTGCGGCCGGAGCGACGCGCGGTTTCATGGTCATGAGGAGTGGTCTCGCTCTCAACAGAAGCAACGGTCGTGACGCGGCGAACGCGGCCCGACCACACCTCATCGACGAGGTGCACGATGCAACGTATGGAACATCAATGGAAAATTCAAGACGTTGCCACGAACAAGGCCCCTGTCACCGGCGGGTCGGGTGACAGGGGCCTTGGTGTGTTCAGTTGGGCAGGGTGTTACTTGGTGGGTGCGACCGTGGTGAAGGTCCGGGTCAGGACCTCGGTCGGTTCGCCATCGAGGTCGGCACCCGGGGCGAAGTACTCGATGTAGGGCGAGTAGGACATGTTCCCGGCGAACTCGCCGACACCGGACCAGTTCCCGTTGCCATCAACGGTCAGGATCGCGTTGTTCCTGATC
>Ga0153924_1000907_pt1 | contig 16875 bp, 14 predicted proteins | sample TSNJ008MetaG_FD_104709 | JGI IMG/M metagenome (GOLD analysis project Ga0153924, IMG submission 104709) | Attine ant fungus gardens microbial communities from New Jersey, USA - TSNJ008 MetaG | ecosystem: Host-associated > Fungi > Mycelium > Unclassified | place: USA: New Jersey, Wharton State...
AACAGGTATCTGAATGAGCGGCGACTCAACGGCAATGAAAGCCAGATCACGGCCGGTCTTGGAAAGCGGCCTGCATCAGAGCATCCTGAGGGTCAGCTGGTCTCAAGTAAACGACCGCGAGGTCGACCAAAAGGGAGCAAAAATAAGGTGAAATCAGTGGAAGTGGCTTGAGTGTTCTTGACTCCTATAGAAAGCGGCTGGGCGATGAATTGAGCATGCTAGGGCGGAAGAGGGAGATAGGCTTTGGGTAGAGAATCGGATCAGCAACTTAGATGCTCATGAGCCGAGTTTGTGCTGGAAAGAGGATAGTTGGGTCGTGGTGGAGGGCAGAGCATGAGTTTGCTGGCAACCTCGGAGCCATTTTTCGCAAACGTGGGGCCTGGTGAAAGAGCAAATCAGGAATAGACGTAGACCTTGGCGCCACCTAACTACGACGCATATACATTTACCAAGCTCAATTTATCAGCACTTGTAACTTATTCGGGCCTTATCCGTTGCACACATATTCATCCATATCTCTAGGCGATTCCTTTCTTGATAAATCATTGATAGAGAGGAATCGTCATCTGCACAGACACAGCATCAAAGGCAATCACTATGAATCGGCTTATCCTCTCCTAGGCTACGTCTACTTTTTCGGTTGAAAAGAGAGAGATATGAGGTTCTCTTAGTCGAGTGTAAAGATTGAATTACGGTTTGATTTGTAAACTACGTGCACGGGAAAATGGCCAAGTCATAGATGTGCAGTGTTGAAGAACGTAGATCAAATACATGGATCGACCCTCCAAGTGTCGAGTAGGAGTACGCTGACAGCGCAAATTGGTTTGCAAGAGCAGACGTCACGACCTACGTGGAGCCCACCCATTTCCAAATAAGGAGGTACGCGATACAGTCGGATTTTTCACGCTCACTGAAGCCATCACGATCCTAACTGAATCTATAATTTATTACGGCATCATGTCAATTGCCAATTACAACTAGTCAACAGCCATTTTAGGAGGGGAAACTACCTAACAGGCGGCGTCGAGATCCACGAACGACGTGCGTCATCTTGGTATTGGTAGAAAGAAGAGGACTGCTGGATGGCAGGCGACATGAATACTGGTTATTTCGACTCTGACGAGACGTAGATTCAAGCCCTGGATCTCCAACCATCCATGACACCTGTTTGTCGACTCCCACCATGCGCGCACTCCGTGATTAATGCGCAGGCATCATAGATCCTTGTTTCCTTCTCTCCCTACTTCCAGATCTTAGTTACCATAAAATGACTATCACTTTCCAATGATTCGAAAACTGACGACTTCGCTGATCGTTTAGGCAAGTACATGTTAACCACGAGCATGTTCTTGAGATTTGCTTTTCTTCGCAAATGAGACGCGCTGGATCTGGACAAGGTCTTCTGTGTCAACTACAAACAGCGACCGCTGTGAAGGTAAAGGTCAGTTGTTCTTCATGTACATTCAACATTGAATGCCGATAGTAGTTGTGACCATCACTTGGAGTGAGCTGGATCTAGAGCTGAACCACCTCTTGCCCCGTCGAAACCGTGAGAATTATATGTCTTCATGGCTGTGACTTAGCGTATATCGATAGATCCTCGAGAACCGCGGCCTCCTCCTCATTTTAAGATGACCCTGAAAGTCCTTCCCAAACTTGACATATCCAGTCCCTGTGCGAAATGCCAAATTCTAATCACAATGTTGCTTGCCTAATCATAGCTGCGGATACCCATTCCTAAAAACAACCTAATTGAATGTAACACAAATTTTGTTCAACGCTGAATTCAATATATTTCATTTATGAACAGCAATCACCTAGTTTTACAGAAACGTAGTCGTCTCTCTCTCTCTCACACCTTGGCTGACTCAACCTGCGAGTACAGTATTAGAAAGAGGGACAAAGCTGTCAAGTGATCTGATCCGCAGGCTTATTCGGCGTCTGTTCTCATGACTTCTGTAGCTTTTAAATGTAAATTGACACTGTCCTGAACTCTGTAATAAGGAACAGCCGGAACCACACTCTTTTGGATGTGTATTGAATCTCATTTCGCGGATACTCGATGTTGAGCTTTTTCTTGCAATGAGTTAAAGCTTGACTGACAACTGATTCCGAAGGACGTCTTTTTGTATTCAAAAGAACGTGTTGTTCCAGGTACCTTGTGCTCTGAGCTCTGCGATGTACCGGTAGTAGCGCTCAGTAAATCAGCTGAACCTCACGTCGAGAGTGCGAGTATTCTTAATCTACTGGTTAACTAATCCATCATTAATGAATGATTCAACCCAGCCTGATAAGCTACCTTATCACGCCATGTCCTAGTCGTTTCGATCCGTCATCATTTCTTTAGCAGATCCTGATAACAAGCATCATAATGGCATGCGCATACGACTTGAACATTCTCATCAAAAATTGTATCAGGTTGCGTATAAAATACATGTGATTTGTTCTGGTCCGCGGAACGTCAGAATGAGTCATTATTATGGGGTTTAGCACTAGCTCAATACTAGCTCAATTCAAGTATGACGTGTCCATTGGATTGAGAATCAACATAACCGAACGGAGCAGGCCAGGCAGTGTGCCTACACAGCCACTGAGCTACTTTGCATATTCAGATATTACTATAAATTCAGATATTACTATAAATGGTAAGTTGGCCTTCAGCCTTCGGCTCAAGGGTGTATGCAGTGCTAAGTCGAAAATTTCCTTTCTTGCACGACCAAAAATTACCATAGTGAGTCTCTTCCCCTTGAATGAATCACGGCTAGTGACTGACAATGACGCATCTAAAAATTTGACGAACCACTGTCCTGTCAAGCCAAAGCATCTGCGCTGAGATATTGTGCTTCTGCTGTTGTTGGAGGTGACTCAACATGATAATTCTTTCCGGAAAATGTCAGATAGACTAGCTGCAGGAGACTGCGCTTTCGTTCAAGTTGATTTTGCGTTGAATGTAACCGTTGTGCGCAGCCACCACTCGTGACAAGTGTCGGTTTTTGGTGTGGGTCAAATACCATATGGGTATAAATTTTCTTTCGGGGATTTGCCGAGGCGAATAGAGGGCAATTTATCTCAACAAGGCATATTATGCCACCACCATGCCGTCGGGCATCAATTTGATCGTCAGTTGTTTTCCAGACTCAATAAATTATTATAACTGAAGGTCGGAAAATATAGCCTTGTTGGGAAGGAATGTAAAGTCGTTTATACGAAAGCTGAACCAATAGTCACAATAACTCAGACGAACTGGACAACGAATCTCGAGCCGCCTGAGTAGATGGAAGGTTGTACATGATGATGGAAGGTTGCACATGATGATGGAAGGTCGTACACGATGATACCAGCAGAAGCTGACTTCGTATATTTATATTTTGATATTTTTATAAGGAAGACCGACTGACTGATTTTGCCCCAAGCCAAATCAGACTCACACTCATAAGAACAAAGGTTTATAGCAGGAAAAACAAGAATTTGTTCAGATAGTTCTGTAGAAGAAGACTAAATAATCAATTGTGAAACAAATCAAGTCTTACCTCAATTCCTGAAAACACGGAAAACCTGTACTAGGAGGCAAAAGATCCTCTGTAGCAGATTATTACTGAGAGGAAAATAATAGATAAATCAGATTGGAAATAATAATTTGTAGAGAAAAAATAGGATCTATTGAAATATCTTATAATGGCTAGTTTGTCTATAATGTCTGACCGAAATCAAACATTGCACATTTTGACGTGGGAGATGATTTTAGAACCCCAACGGATTGAGCTCTGGGCGTAATGACCATCCGTCGATTGAAGAATATATCTCAAAGTATGCATTATACAATGGTAAATCGCATTTTCTTATGGGCACATCATCAGAAGACATAGCTTGGGTTGTACCATGATTTTTTAAATAAAATATATCAACAGCATTGGGGAAGAGTCTTGTTGCCGATGTGCTGACTTGCCCGATGAAGGCAACTACCACCAGCATCTGGAATCGACATGATGCGTCAACTCCTATTCCCTCCGTCCTCGCCCTACGCCCCATGGAATCCAAAATGATATTCCCCACTGATGCTCATATCATGACTTGAGACAATAACTAAACGCGACACATCATTGATCCTGTAGCTTCTTCGACTTGAAGGGTAATTATAGAATGGAAAACCGTTTACTATGGTTATTAGTCAGGACTTCTTCTCGTTTCGTTTGACGAGTACAACGGAGTTCGCCTTGCTGTGGGATTAAATTTCTTGATTTACCAAATTTGAGTACAAGACCTCGTCAGATGTCCTCCACTAACTTCTAGAGAACACATGAGGCCCGGCAATACTATGAAGAGCACCACCAGCAGTGAGTATCAGGATCAAAAAGATTGATTTGATGTCGAGACAGAAACCCATCTCGCCCGTCGGCAACATGGGAACGGGAGAGCAGAAACTGTGGGAGTCGTTGAGAGGGTGATGGATTGATGGATATACAATAGGAGCGACATGGGACGCGGAGAGAAGGCTGGCTGCACAAGTAGTCCACCTCTTCTTCTGGTTTCAAGAATTCTGACCAAAGACTGAAACGTGCCTTGGCGCTTTTTAATGGTCGGCTCCTCCCAGTCTCTAGAACAAGTGCATCCTGTAAATGAGACCCTGCAGAAGACTAAAGAGGCTTTCACTGGCCAAGTGTATAATGAGTCACTCCTCGGAAATACCTGAGAATGGAGCAGCCCGGAGAGAGAGAGTCACTCAGTATGTCAATGTCAATCCACATACTACGCTGTGTGGAGTGAAGAGCAACCTGTATTCCCCATTGTCTGCCCAATGTGAACTGGGCTTAGAGCTCATAGAAGCTGATCGAGAAGTGGCCATGTATAAGGAATCAAGCTGCTCAATAGGGTCTCAGTAGTTACTAGGGTATTTTATTGCCGATTATGTGATACAATGGTCCTTCGTTATCAGGGCGTAGATAGCGGCTTGGGGATGGGGCCGATGAGTCAGCAGCGAACTGGTGCACAGGTATCGGGGAGGAAACGAACCGAGCCGGATTGGGGAGTGGGGCGTGACGAGTGACTGGATCTGAGATGGGCGATCTGACGACTCACAGCTTTGACTGTTTCCGTATCGGTTCTGCGTGTGTCGAAATCGTTTATATATGAGGCGGGCAATGGGCGAGACTCACCGCCCCAGCAAACATGCCCTCGACATCTCCTGTCCACCCAAACTCCCTCGTTGACCCCGCAACTCACTCCCCTGCCCTCCTCGAGCTCACCACTATCAAGCTCTCCCGTCCCGTCATCCGTATGTCTTTTCTTCTCTCTCGTTGCCACCATAGCTTACTCCTTTCCCAGAATATCTTGTCGACTCAGTCATAGAGACAGTTGATTTCGCAATGGGACGTCCTTCTTCCTCTTCACCCCGCACACGCCGCCCGGAACATGCAAAGTTCACTTCATTTGTCAAAAATGTCGTAGAGCGTGCAGAGGTTAATATCCAAACCATCCTTGCTACCCTCGTCTACATCGACAGGGCTAAGCCTCATCTCCATATTGCCCTCGAAGAATGGGCCTTGGAACGAGTCTTCCTTGGTGCCATCATCGTAGCTTCCAAGGTAAGCACATTGGCGCCACCTCTCCTTTCCGCTTCAATCGCTCATTCTCCCTTGCAGTATTTGAATGATTCCACACTCAAGAATGTCCATTGGGCACTTTGCACTGGTGTTTTTGGCAAACGTGACGTTGGTCGCATTGAGCGTGAATACCTTGATGTCCTCGACTTTGAGCTTGGCATTACAGAAGCCGACATTCTCAGCCACCATCAGGGTCTTTTGAACGCTGTGTCTCCCTCTACCCTCCCCTGCCGCTCCCACCGAGTCCAGTTTCTCCACCCTCATACACCGGCTACCCGAGCATCATCACATTCTTCGACTGCTCCGGTTCCCGAGCTTTCGCCGTCAAGCGACGAATCTTCCTCTGGGTCTGCATCACCTCGCACTCCGAGTACCCTCGCTTCTTCGCCTATGCATTCACATGACCCTCAACAATCTAAATCGTCATGCCCCAAGAAATCTTCCTTCTCTACGTCAGCACTTCTCCGATCTTTCACCATTCCTTTGCCTCAAACTGCTCACCAAAGACGGGAGCAATCGCACATGTCAGTGCGGCTGAGGTCATAGATGATCCTGGACGTTCCGTCTCTCAAAATCTCCTCTTTTTTGGTTGTCGCCTTTTTCGCCAACATCTACTTTTCTCCTTTTCCTTTGGTCATTTTCTCTTTGCAATCGGCTGGTTTCTATCATACATCCAATATCATGCTTTCACTCATCTAACCTGCATTCCCATTCGCACTGTCCGCCTTTATACATAGTTATCATCGTACGAAGGTTTTTTACACTCAGCATCGTCTTGCTTCATAACAATATTTTATACTCTACAGTCATTCGTTCACACAACTCCTGTTTGTACTCTAACAGTCTCTGATACATATTATATTGACTATCAGCTGCAATTATAAGGATGTCTATTATGGGTGAGCCAAGGTCCAGCCGTCGATACATGGGCCCCATCGGCCGAAACTTGACATCTGACTCTGCTTGTGAATGGCAAGTATCGTAATTGATGACGAAGAAAAAGGAAGGAAGTATTTGGCGTACAAACCCATATTCGACTTTCTCTCAATTCTTTGGGAGCATGTGTCACCATGACCAAGAGTGCTATCCTTGGTTAAGCACTCACCAATTTCGCTTGTTTCCCGCCGTAGCATTTTTTCCATTGAATTCGATCTTGGCAAGCGCAATGTCTCGGCTCAGGGAACATGAGTCATGTATGACTCAGTTCACTTCGGAACTGAATTACCAACCAGTTATTGATATGGTATGACTCTGAATTCCAGGACATGTGTAGAGAGTGTTCATGTTGAACACCTCGTGAATGTAGGTCTGATGCACCGATCACATATTGTCCCTTCTTATTCATGAAGAGAGGAGTTGGGGTTGACAGGCTCTTTCCAATCCATTCGGCTGACTTGTATATAGAAATAATTTGGGAAGTAAGATCAAACTCGCCTCATGACCTAGAACACGGTTGATAATCAATTCCAGAAAGGTTGGAAATACAGATGAACTTTCCCAAAAGTCTGGGGACATAGAAAAAGGAACCTATTAATCTGAGAAGAAGAAGCAAGCTCATGCTGTATTTGCTCTCTTTTTCAGCATTCAAGCTGTATACTTGTCAGGTCTCATAAACACAATTCTCATCGATTGAAACTTTTATGAGCTTGCTGTCAAGGTTTGATGCGCGATTATCGAGAGGAGACCTGCCACAATTTCTTTCTTCGAAATGTGGGTCAGGCGTGAACCTTTAGAGAAATAAAGGAGTGTTGCAGCTGTCAGTATAGAAAGACCCAACACGTTTGTGAAGGTAGCCTGTAACCAAAAGGGTAGGACAAGCGTCATTCAATCCGAGCACAGCCACGTGTCTTTCAAGAGTTCCTGATTTCGATCGGTTCGACAAATGTGGGCAGATACATTGGTAGAGACGACTTCTCACAGAATGCGGGAGAGCAGGAGCAGAACTCTCCTCTTCAGACCATTTGTCCGCCCGCAGCGCCTCGTGATTTGTGTGAATCAGACGGTTCGTCCACTTCAATGACGTGTCATTGAAAACAAAGAAATGAGGCCACTAATTTGACATGTGCATCAGACGAACTTGATTCCCAGTGACGGAGGTTGTGCATCGGCTCTCAGAACGTGATAAAAGTCTCAAAGGGCTCCTATAATTCAATTTAAAGAAAAAAACTCCAGTTGCTATGGATCCGGCTTGCTCGATCCCGGAACATAAGGTGGCCTCGGGTGTCGGTCTTTGCTCGTCGGCCCTATCTCTGTGCATTTCATAAGACGTCGGATTGTCGTGCTACCCGTGAACGGAGGCTACCGCTCAGTTGATATTTTGAGTGAGTGAGCACTCCTTCGAAATTTGGCCGCGGAGTCAATATATGCACGGCCACTCAGCATACTGACTTGAGTAGGCTGTGTTTTCTGCTCTGGTAGATGTGACATCAACGTTTAACGTGACCTCCACGTTTCTTCGAAGCTGACTGTCACAAGGCATGTTCTGTTAGACCCAACTGCCAGAGATATTTCCAGAAACATATTTTGTGGCGTCATCAATGAAGGGTAAGCCCGGCACAAAATGCCGACAGGAAAGGGCAGAATGCGGCATTACGTTTCTGGAGAAGCCTGGTCAGGTATGATTTAGTCTCAGCGGCAGCTCTCCTTTCCATGACGAATGTCAGGCTTGAAACTAGTGTACAGGAGAGTACATGTGCCAGGAAATGATGTCAGGTCATTGAGGCCTTTAGAGCTGCTAAGAACTTTGACACCTCGTGGTGTAACTAAGCATACGTCACCCTTTTCCAAACATGTCGGAAGTCTTTATCCGTGCTTGTCATACATCGAGAATTGTCGAAAATAGTTGATGATTTCCAAACACGTCTCACGGAGCCGTTATGCAAACGTCTCCGGTGTAGCGTTGGACTTTGCCATGAGCGACGTTAATGTTTGTTAAATGAAATGAATTAAGGCCGTGGTTCACCAAAGGCGCTGCATCAGCCTATTTATCCTATTTTATTCACATGTTTGAAGCTTTTCGGCTTTCGTCCTAGTGAATAGGTTACCTGACTTTTCCAAGTAACACTAAAAGAATTATATTATTACCATGGCATCAATGAGCGCTGAAAACCGAAAAATAATCGACCTAAAAAGATATTCATGTGTGCTGAGGGAACCACAATTATGTCATAAAACGTGTCTTCGAGAATATGTGCTGTGGCCTCCTCTTGATACAGGTGTTGTTCCTGCTTTGTGCCTCAGGGTACTAAATGTATGCTCAACAGTCGTAGAACCCTTCAACTACAAACCACTGAATGCCGTTGTCGGATCATGTAAGGTGCTTGGACAACTAAGCTCGTGTTTTCAGAGCCACTTCATTTTTAGAGGCAAAGACATCAAATATCCTTTCATTAAAAAATATATTCCAAGGGACCATGATCATATTAAAGAAGCCAGTATGTTGGTACTGCTTAGCGGGCCCGGGGTGCATAATAATAACCCACGATGCTGTTACTCAAATTTTTTTAGTTATTCTCAGTGAACACTGCTATCATAAATTGTTTACAAATCTTATCAACTGGATTTTTGAATCACAATTTCTCCAACTATGGTATGACGTCATGAATGTGTTGATCGAAGAGTGCCTTGGCGCATCAATCTGCCTGGGGTGGTTCAGCTTGATCAAGCCAGGCGCTCAGACAATTACCCAGTATCAAATACTCCAATCCAAACCACGGTGTTGGAGACGACGATTTCGCATCTTGACTAAGTACCCCCCTGATACTACAAGTTGATGGAACTCGGCGATCAACAGGGTGTCTTCGGCTTCGGAGGAACATGTGACCTTTGTCCAGGGTTTCAAGAGTCAGATAACCTTTGCCTCCTCGGCGCCGATTTGGACGTAGTCACACATACTTTCTGCACATATCGACTTAATCATCATTCATGCTTGTTGCCTCACAACGAAACATCTCCTTTTGAGCTGGTCCTCCTGAGTCGGAGATCACTGATAAAGGAAAGAGAAACGTGCGACAGATACCCAAAAAGCGTGCAGGGATTGATCAGGCTTAAGTAATATCCCCAACTTACAAGGGCGCACAGGGATGGGTTGCTGATCCCTGATAGTCGGCCTGTTTTAACAACATCCCCTGTGAAGTGCCGCTTTTGCACGAGACCCTACAAGTCTTCCGTTAGTTGCGGATAGCTAGTAACAAAGCCCCTTGATTTTTATATCACCCAATCTGGGGTATCAAACGAGGATGTTCTATGACAACGAATTTACCACACTGCCACAACTACGAGCGACCTCCTCCTTTGCGGGGAAGCCCAAACGTGATCCTTCTAACTAATTTAGTCATCAAACTCATAATCTCATTGTATTCCAGACAAATAAAGGTTAAAAGGGAAATGTTGATAATTCTCGCCTAGAGTACGGGGGAGCTATCTATGGTCTTCATAGAAATATCCCTCAAATGGACCGAAGCGAGATGCCAGAGCAATGGAGCAGAGAGAAAGAGCAGGCGAAGCGTTGAAATGATAGAGATCAAAAAAATGTAAACACAAATAAATCACTCAGAGTACTCATTAGAACTCCTGTCGGTGGCGAGAGATTCCCCGGTAGGTAATATCTAAGGTGTGCCAAGTCGATCCTTACTGGAGTCAAAGCTTAAATGGATGGGATAGGATATTTTTAGTCACCCTCAACACGCGGAAAATCAACATAGCTACGGAGAACTTTGACATATGTCTGTTTTAGGCTCAAAAATGTGCGCGCATACAAATACAGATGTATATTGAGTGCAGAGGACCCTGACTGCATTGTCCAATGCACATCTGAGATGGTTCCAGGACTTGCAATTTGACTGAGTTGGGTGTACGATTGTTCTCTGGCCACAAGGGCTGAACATTGTCTCAGTATAAAGCGGAGGTCATAAAAAAAGGCAACACACAACCCGAAAGCGCACAGATAATTTTCTTTGCGACGACAGATAAATGACTCTGCTATGAAGTGAGAAGAATAGATTAGTTTATTTATGAGTCTGAAATTCCTACCATGGTGGGCCACTTATTGAGACTAGACAGTCAGTCTGGAATTATCTCCTTTTGATATAAATCATTGTCAGCCAAAAAGACCGAACTGTCATAGCATGCCGCTTGACCACCCGATACTGGCGGTAGTAACTCATGACCTGCGCATACCATAAGAAAATCGGCAATAAGGTGGATCATAGAATGAAAACCTAACGGAACATTCAAAGACTCGAAACCCGACAAAGATTAACTTGATACGTTGAAGATCTAAACTTAGCAACATGGTAGCATCGTCCTTTGATTGGGCCAGCAAACTATTCGAGTCATGGGCGTCCAAAGGGAAAGGACCTGAAATCGAAAAAATCGACAAAGACAAGTCTCAAATAAGTCGCTTGGAGCTCAAGCGGCGAGCTCGAGAAAATTTAGTCAGACCAGATTACGACGGAGGTAGAATTAAAATTGGAAGTTGATTGCCCGAGTGAGGATGTCAGCAACTTTGACAAAACCCCATCCGTCCATCCGTTTCGCGGTGTCTCCCGAGCTGGTCCGAGTCGCACTTAAAAATTTATGACGAAATGGGATCAGCATTTGATAATCAACATGAGTTAAAAATCTGTCATTAGTCAGAATTTTTTCAATTCATGCTCTCCCTACAGTTGTTTCACGTGTAATCTGGGCGCTCTATTAGATTCTGCCACGAGCACAATTGTCCAAGTGCTGCAGTAGTTCTGCCCAGATGGGAAGTTCATTAGTGATTTCAGATGACATAGTTCCAAGGAAGTGGGAACTTACCTCATGTTATTGAGTGAACCCGCACCGCCCGCCCAGAGGAGGATCAAAAAAGGTATCATTGAACTTTTAGTCAGTTCAGCAGTTGAATGATTCAGATGTTCTTCTCAAACAAGAAGACAGCTGTGATATGTTTGATTTGGTACAGCTTACAATTAAGGGCAGGCTCATAAATTAAGGTCGGTCGCTTTGAGTTTCCGTTGAACTCATTTGATCATAAGAATCTATTATTGGAACCTGTTCCTCACTCCATATTTTGTTGTGAGTTCCCGAAAACAGAATGACAAGGACACTGATTTGGCTCCCGAAATCTGAAATTTTCTTAGGAAGCTTTTCAGTGAAACGTCTTTTTTGATATCTTAACAGGGCATCCCAGACCTGATTATCATCAAAATATTACATCGAGCCCAGAGACCTCAACCCTCCGGCGAGATTCTGTCATCAAAATTAGACACCTGCATGAATATCGGGCCTTCCTCTCAAATTCCAGCACTCCATTTAGTCCCAGCTGATACAGATACGTCTAAGTTCATCATAGCTAATAGAACCTCGGACTGACTTCTTATGAGATTTGTAAGAGCGCTTTTGCCAGTCATTTCTTGCTCACAATCTTGTAAACTGTGATTCTGCCACTACATCCTCTCTGAATCACTTGAGTAACCCTATCTAATGTCTTCAACAGCAAATCTACGATAAATATATTTAATTTTTCAGTAGTCGGTCTCACTTTCAAGTCACTATTTTGAGTCCAAGTCTGCAAAGGTAACCCTCAGAACATCAGGATCATTCTGAATGGTAGTGCCGAGGGTTGGTTCGCAGCAAACTCACTGTACGGGCCCAACAGCTCTGTTTCCTGCTTCACTAACCCATCCAATGTATGAAGGGGAAGCCTAGACTCGCTAAACAATCTGTATTAATCTATGACGAGTGATCACATGTCTAGCAGAAGCAGTCGATCATCACTTTAATTCAATCCCTGGACGTAACTGGACACCATTTCTCCCCTTCCCTCGTTTTTATTTGGCTAAAAACGGCCTCGAGTGACGACAGCTTCGGGTTCTGGTGTTTATTTTCGGCATTGCTGTGATTTCAAATGCCCACATCAATCGTTGTATTAGGGACAACAACCTCGAATCTTCTGATGTTCTGACGCACCCTTAGGCCATGTACCTATAATGGCCTAATAACTATCCAGTGTCTTGTCCTTGGGTGGAGCTTAGGGCCCAGTTAATCTTAGCTATGAGCATGTATTGGCTTGAGCAACAGGGTGTGACGTTGCATAGGTAAATTCAGGGAAAGAGTACTCTGTTGATCCAGTCTGCGCTGCGAGAAGCAGATTTTCTGATAAAATTTTTTTCGGTGGTGGGCGCCAAAACAGGATATGTAATTGCTCTGTTTTTCACAGGCCGGACACGAAGCCATGACTCCAAAACATTGAAGTGGGTTTTGAGAGGTGGTCTTTCGTGGCTATAATTATTGAGGTACTCACGTTGGAGTGCCGAACGTTATATGTTGCGACGGGGTGGAGTTGCAAGGGCCATCATTTCAGTTTACCATGATCCATGACCGTCAATGAGTTGTTGCCTAGAAGTAATTCCAAGACGATCGATTGTTTGATAAGATTAATAAGTAGCAAAGACCCTGTGAATCGCGACAAAGTAGGCCTTCGGAACCTAGGATAGAGTCCCTACTTCATTTTGATTGAGACGCTTTACATGCTGCTAGTTCGCTTCTGCTTCTGCCTCATGCGTGGTCCAAGCATCTTCTCCTGTAGGTAGTACTCAAGGTTGCGCACTGACCGTTGAGGATTGTGGTGACAATTGGATACCAAAACCAAAGTGAACGTAGGTTATTCGAGTCATAGAAGAGATTGTCACTACCGCTGCCGGCGCCAATCATACTAGTCACACTAGGAGGATCCGTGCCTGCCGATCGCTCTGTCTTTTTGAACCTACGAACCAACCCAGGGTTTCATAAACCGTTTACGCGGCCTGATTTCAGTACTTGTGGTGCCAATTCCGAGGAGTACCGGAATCCAAGGAGTTCTTGGTCATCTGAATCTCAGCCAGAACCATCAGACCTGGGTGATGCAACTTGTCGAAGTTGTCTCGTATGATCAAGTCAGCTGCAAGTTGACATGCACATGGCCTGCTTCCAGTGTTTCGGCAGCGGTCGGAAGTTATTCATAATTGCAAGCTATCATCATTTCGGCATTTGATATGAGGTAGTACGGCCTCGGTCCTCTTTCACCTTATAGAGAGTGCGATCTAAGCGTAGGTACTGAAGATGAAAAAGAACCTACCGAATATGCGAATACATCGAATGATGTCTGGTACTAGTCATAAACGTCCAGATAGCAAACAGCATTGGGAGTATCAGAGTTCTCGGTTGATTCCGATGTTGGTTCAACCATTCGTAATTCGTAAATTAAATTTGATTCTTACTCCTCCCATATCTCCCAAGAGATTCCTTGATTGCACCAAGGGTGCCTGACATCAACTCAACTGTAGTCGACAGGACGGATTATTTCCTGGGGTTTCCTATGGATGTCGTGGTACGATTGTTAAAAAAATTGATTAAGTTGCGGAGTCGAGAATAAGCCATCATCCGTGGATTGGAAGAGTTCGATTCATTGTTCACAACCACCAATTCACACGATTCTAGATGTTTTGAAACAATCAGGATGTGATCGATCACTCTGATTCCCCTATTAGCTGCAACATGACAGATCACAATACATTCATAACTGTCGATGAAAACTCAGACGGCCTAGCTGTATAACGGAGATGGGTTGACAATGAACGTGGTGAGTGCGTGTTCTCATGATTACGGGAAGAGTCCTTGAAGTAATCTCTCACGAGAGATAGGATTATTAATTTATTATCAATTTGTCTCATGTGCCTTGGGGCGTTTTTCGATTCATTGTGGGTAGATGAAGCATTTTATAGAAATCCTTTAGATCGGTGTTAGTAGGTTCTCTGCGAACATAAAAGAGCGAACTGCGGTTGCGACGCTAAATGAGACTTCATTGATAAGTACGATTGAGCTGGTTCATGAAGAGTAATGTCGAAGCGGCAGATATGGAACTTTGCTGTTGATCGTCGAAAGACTGCGGTAATACGACATTGGTTCCTGTTCAAGTATCGGCTGATAAGGAAAAAATATACAGTTGATACCATCATGTGGTGCTGTGGTCTCACAACGCCACCCCATGATGACAGATGAACACGAGGCGCTTCCTGATGAGAATACTTTTGGCACCAGATAGGCGTTTAAAACTGGATGCTGTTACAGACGGTCAAAAAGAAGCTTCGATGAACGACCGGGCGTTCGACGCGCAGCTCTTTGGGTCAGTTTGTGTGCAGCGAGATAAATCATATTGGTGATACGTCTTGAGTTTCGACTTTAGTGTGAAAAACATGCACGTTAGAAAAAAGTCGCCACTACGATATCTGAAACAGAAAGGATATATAGCTCAGCCAGAATTCCCGTCCTTATGGCCATCAGTAATCATAGACTGTTGTTGTAATCGATCAATGTTTTCCGGTCTCTTGTTGTGGATATTTCGGAGCGCTAGGAGAAGAATTGACTGCTTAAGTAGTCATGGGAGAATGAAAGCCAGAATAATCGGAAAATGTTTCTAGTCCATCAGGTGTTAGATGTTTGGACAGTGGGCAAGTGGAGGTAGAAATTATGAGCTTAGATGGCTCGGATTGCCTTTTTGACAGAGAACGACAAAACGCTGACGCTCTCATCACGCAGCGGTATGACCAAACAAAGTGTCACAGAGTGACACAGTAATTGGCTGAAAACCTTAGGTTCGCGCTCATGGCGACATCGTTTGCAGCATATGCCTCGCAGTATCTCAATAGGAATGTACAGGCTGAGTCTGCCCTCTCCTCGTCTCAGCCCATGTTTTTCTCGTTTACCACCGACAACGAGTCTCATGTTGGGCATGACACAGATCTCGATGACTTCGACGACCCCCACATACGAGAAAGCGAGGTCGGTAGTGCTGCCCAGTATCATAATGGCGAGGATGAGGACCCGTATCTCCGGCTAGACGAAGACGAAGATACTGGTTTCACTTCCCAACGTCGTCGCCTCATGCGGCCCAACGATACATATTCTGCATCGAGTTCACGCCATGGTGGATGGCTTGCCCACTTAGCGGCATCTCACTTTCGATGGTCGCGGTCGCGGTCGCGGTCCCCCTCGCAGTCTTCAGCTTCATCAGATTCTGGACCGCCTCCAGATATGTTTGCTCAGGCTAGTGTACAACGTCTGCCTCCACCTCCTTTGGCCACCAGAAAAACCGCAACACTTTCTCTGACGGAGTCTCTTCTTCCGAGGGATGGACTCACAAGACCAATCGATGTATTTAATCTTCCAGATCCGCGGCATACGCCTCGAAGTCGACGGAAATACAATGATTCTACCTGGACTGCATTGTGGCTGACAAGCATATCACTATGTATTTTCTTTTCGATCCTTCTCCTCTTCTTGCCCCACAATCATCGATATTTGAACAAGCACCTTCCTTACACTACCCTTCTTCACACCGTTCCGCTTTTGACTATTCTAACAGTTCTAAGTGCCGTCGTTGCATATGTACACATCTTTCTGTTGCGTATTTTCGTGAAGCCAGTCATGATCGGGACTTCTGTTTTTGTCCCAGCGACTCTTTTCATATCCGCAGTATGGGCTTTTGCGGGGAGCTTCATGTGGGACACAGAAGCAGAAGAGCCTCCAACCTGGGGCGAAACTGTTGGGTGAGTTCCTTGTAATTGAATACAAAATATCAAGAACCAAATCAATGCTACTTGAATTTATTTCCTCTGAAGCGTTGCAATATTCTATCTATCGCTATTACTAGATTGACGACTGACCATTGATTGATTAGTCTTCGCATATTTGCATTAATTCCCCTTGCGCTATCAATCTTCACTGCTCGACGACTCATATATCTTCCCCGCGATATACATGTAACCTCATCGACTCTGACACTCACCATACACCTTCTCATTGCAAATCCTTTCCTTCTGGCACTGTCTCCAGCAATTCTTCTCGTCTCTCTCATTGGCTCAGTCCCTTTCCTAACTTTGGTTTTCCGGCTCCTCTTGTATGGTTATGCTGGCCAAATCTTATCGGGAAGCTCTCGTATTGAAGGCCATCTTCATGCATGGGCTAATTGGGCCATATTCGGTGTTGTTATCATCTGGCTATGGAGTTGGGGTGTTGCAAGAGGGATTTTGAGAATGAGTTGCGCAAGTGTTATTGGAGCGTGGTACTTCGCTAAGTGAGTCCATCAACTGACATTCCCTGTAATCTAAGCTGATTATTTACAGTCAGGACGCCATGCCTCCGTCCCCAATGTCAACACACACTATCCACGCTGCTGTAGTCCGTTCAACTGGTCCATCCCTAGGGACGATCTGCTTGTCTGCTTCGATTCTCACTATCATTCGTGGTTTAA
>Ga0153924_1000908_pt1 | contig 16861 bp, 16 predicted proteins | sample TSNJ008MetaG_FD_104709 | JGI IMG/M metagenome (GOLD analysis project Ga0153924, IMG submission 104709) | Attine ant fungus gardens microbial communities from New Jersey, USA - TSNJ008 MetaG | ecosystem: Host-associated > Fungi > Mycelium > Unclassified | place: USA: New Jersey, Wharton State...
AAAGGAAGCCACAAAGGTAAGATTGGAATATGGCATCGACTATGTGAAATCCAATGGGAAAAGGAACAGAAAGATATTTCATATATCGGAAGTCACGTTAAAAGAAAATGAAAAAAAGCTTTACACAAAAAAGCATTCTTTTGCCGATGTAAGTACAAGGAAGCATTATCCGGGCACCCATTCGATTACGCTTATTGTCAATGGCGGGGAGCGGGGGACACTTGATTTTGAATTAAACAGGCAGTGACCGTGTCTTTTCCAGGCGGTTCTGAGGAATTTCCCATTATACATGGAAAACGGACGCTAATTCAAGCGTCCGTTTTTGAATAAACCGGCTTGATTCCGGACAGAACATAGATATCCTCATTATCTGCTGCCAGATCAATTCTAAATAATTGGCTCCACAGCGTTATCTCCTCCGCCACAGGTCGGAGCCTGTCGGACACATCCTGCACTTCTGGCTTATGGTGACGCTGGTTAATAACATCCCGGCCTTCACTGTGAGCTACGATGAACCTGCCGCCCGGAACGAGGCACCTGTAAACCTGACGTATCAGACCTTCTCTGTCTGTAAAATGAGGATATGCACTGTAGATCACTGCAACATCGAAACCATGTCCATCATAGTCCAGGAAATCTCCAACATACAGATTGATACGGGAGTCCATGTACTTACTGCCAGCAATCTCTATCATCTTCTCCGACAGATCTACGCCTACTATTTCCTGCGGCTCCCGTGATAACAATTCCGAAAACAAGACTCCTGTACCACAGGCTATATCTAAAACCCGGGAGCCACTTCTAACTTGAGCCAATGTAACAATTGCAGAAATTTTATGAGGAACAGGCTTGCACCTTGCATCCCATTCTGGTGCCTTTTGATCAAAGAAAGCTTTTACGGAAGTATTACCCATATTTTAGCAAAACCATCCTTCCTTATATTTCTTTTATATCAAGAAATTGTACGATGGGTGTTATATTGGTGAAATTTGCGATATCATTCCTCAACAGCTCCCGGTGTGCATCCAGAGCCGTATGATAGTCTTCCACAGATTCATACAACTCTGTCCCAATTGCTATATACGGAAGATCTTTGTTATCTATTGCCGCCTCAATTGTGATACCCCTGCACAGAGTACCTGCCAGTTCCTTCGCCATGCGCATATGATGGTTGATATAATAGTCCAGATCAAACCATACATCTTCTCTGTTGGGATAAAAAATCTTCATCGCAATCATAGCATTTCCCCCTGCTCCTACGCTTCCACCTTTTCTGCCAAACCAGAATATGGAATCTTAATTTGTAGATGTAAAGGTTGTACCTGTTGAATACGGATCATCAAGTGCATCACTTGCCCCACAATCGACAAGCCAGCTCTCATCACGAACGCATTTAAGCCCAATAGCATCCTTTTGACATCCCATTACACAGGCACCGCAGCCAAAGCATTTATCACTGATTTCAGGAATAAGCCGTGCCTTCCCTTCTTTCTCCCAGTATTCCATATCCTTCACCATGGAAATACATCCGAGAGGACATCTTTTCGCACATTTGCCACAGCCGATACACTTGTCATTATCCACCTCCGGTACAAACCGGCTTTCCCAGCAGGAATGCAGCCCTTTCTGATAGATTGGTCGCAGAATAGAACATCCCTGGGACTGACAGCAGCAAACCTGTGCTACAACAGCCCTGCCCCCATTCGCCGTCATAACAAGGCCACGATCGGCAACTTTCTTTCCATGCTCAATTGCCTCATCTACAGTAAGCCTGTTGCCCAGCTTATATTTTTCAAACTGAATACCGGAACCATAGGGGCTCATGTGAAGACAGACATAGTTATCTTCATAATTCGTTTTACCAGTCACATTATGCCTGGACCAGTTACACGCACAATCATTGATGTAAATGCCGGCTTCATCTGAATTGCGGCAGATCTCATCAAAATCTTCACATGGATGAAGCTTCGTGCCATCCTTAACTGTGCCTGGCAGCGGAATTACTCTGATGACCGGACTCTTAAATGTTCTGTTACCCGTCTCCATTGCTTCCTTGTAAGCTGCATCTCTCGGCTCCCAAAGTCCGTCAACATGCTCTGTGTTTGTCCAATCAGTAAAAAGACACATGAAGTTCTTGACTTTTTCTTTCGTAATAAAATGCTCCGGATCTTTAGCAACCGGATTATCATCTATATAAAGGAGATGATAAGTCATGTTGTCTTTAAGTGCCGTACAACTCGAATGGAATGTATAGAGCCAGCCTTCAGGGCGCTTATGCTGGATGCACAGACCAACAAGGTCATTGAGCCATACAAGTTTTTCTCTAACATATTCAAGATCATACCCTGTCTTCTCTGCAAGGTCTTCAGCAGTCCCCGGAAGAGCAAGCAAGATATCACATTCTGCCTCATCGCGAATAAATGGTGACAGAATTGGGTATGCATAAGGACTATTCTCTAAAAAGCCCGCTTTTAAACCAATGATATTTATTTTTTCATCGTAATTTGACATAATGATTCCTCCTTTACATCAAGTAAAATTTTACGCAGCTGATTCAACTTGCCATTTCTTAATAAAATTCTTTCCAAATAAGCTGATTAATATTGCTATCACTGCACATCCCAACATGATTCCCATAGCAAGTAGTACCCCTCTTCTATAGGAACCATACTTATCATAGAATGCTGAATATACCGGAATCCAACGAGAATAACACATTGCAACCGCTATATGCAGCCAGGAATTAAGCGGCGGAAAGTTCTTGAGTCCCATAAACTCTTTCATCATAACTGTTGGTCCAACTGTCGCAAGGCCATAAAGATTTCCTATTAAAAAACAGCCGACATTTATAATAGCCAGATTCGGAGCTATGTAAAGCAGAGTCCCACCAACAAGTCCTATGCAAAGAAGTGCAAGCGTAGCCTTCATTGATCCCCACTTATCAAAAAGAATACCGATAAATAAGCTTCCTACCATACGTCCAACAAGTGCAATCGAACCAATCGAGCCCGATGCAGCCATACTCATACCATGTTCCATGGCAAATCCGGGAAGTGCCGTAGCAATGGCTGTAATACCAATTGCAACTCCGCCCATAGTAAGGATTAGCCAGTATGTCGGGTTCGTAAGAGCCTGCTTCATTGTCGCACCTGGAAGTGCATCAGAATCCTTTTCTGTTGCTACAAGTTTGTAAACAGGCTTGATCTCCTGTCCGGTATCCTCGGCTCCATAAGGCAGAAGTCCCTTCTCTGCCGGGCGATAGCGCATAAAAAAGATGGAAATAACACCAATGACGGCAAGATAAATGCCAATAGCAAGCATATCGGCCCTCCAGCCATAGTTTGCAATAATAATGCCGCCAACAATATTCCAGATCACCCCAATACCACTGCATAAGGCGGCAACAAGACCTACCAGAAAACCCACACGCTTTTCCCACCAGTTGGGAGTTATAGACCCTTGAAATCCGCCTCCATTTATTCCTTCAACCACGGCCATAAGACCTGCAGTGTATCTGATTGTCTGGTAAGATTCTGCCTGACTGGCAATAATCATACCCGCTGCACCGATAAAAAGACCTAGCGGAATCCATATCTTGCTCGGTATTCTATTCTGAATAAATCCGGCAAAAATATAAATAAGTGACAGTATAAAACTTACATCGGAAAGATATGTCGAAGCCATTGCACGTTCAATTCCAAATTCCACTGCGATCGGAACAACCGTAAGACCCGAAGCATTTTGCATCATACCAATTGATCCGCCAATAATTAAAACGGTAAAAACCAAGGTAAAATAATGATAGAAATTCTTATTTCGTTTCGTATACATGAAATCTTTTTCACTCATAAATAATTTCCTCCAAAAATCTAGTAATGGGTTTCAATATCGGGTGTTGGGTGTTTCCATATGTTCTCTCATTTGTCCCTCCTCCCCATAATAAGGTCCTGACTTGCCCTGCTTTAAGAATACGGAACTACATGTGCCCCCTCTCCCTTATATTCAGATTCTTTCTGAAGGCCTGCTGACACACGATATGCACCGGAAGCAAGGGCATCACTCTCCAGGTCATCCGTGTAACGGAACATAGGAGCTATCTTTCCTACATACTCTTTAATGAGGCTAAAAAGCGGAACAGAATTAGCCATACCAGCAGTCATCGCAATGGCATCTGCCTCACAATGCATCGCTACATAACATACCCCGACCTCTCTGGCAATTTGATATGCCAAAGCTTTAAATACAAGAGCTGCTTTTTCATCCCCTTCACTAATACGTGCTTCAATCTCCCGTAAGTCGACAGTGCCCAGATACCCCTTGAGACCTGACTCTCCATTGAGAAGAGTGGATAATTCCCGTTTCGTATATTTGCCGCTGTATGCAAGTTCTAAAACTTCTGCCGCAGGAACGGTACCCGCACGGTTTGTACAAAATGCACCGTCTCCCATTCCGGTCGAATCATTAGCCTCGATAACCCGTCCTTTTTCATGGGCCCCTACAGAAATACCGCCACCAGCATGAATCACGATTATATTTGCCGTCTCATAAGTTTTCCCAATCTCCTTTGCGGCAAGTTTTGCAGCAGCTCTCTGACTCAACGCATGAAAAGAATTTTTTCTGTCGAAAAGAGGGCATCCCGTTAGCCTGGACTCCGGAAGATACTGATTGATGGAAGACGGATCCGTTGCAAAAGACCGCTTCTTTACCTTAAGATCTTTCTGCAGCTCATCAATGAGAGCCATGGTGACCCTCGTTGGATGTATAATCGATCCATCCCCATGATAGTTCTTATCTACCTGCTTTCTAAGCTCCCCATCGATAGCGAAGGTACCGCCATCACCACCATAGAACATCCCTCCGAGACGTACTCCGAATGCATCAATCTCTTCTATTTCTACGCCAATTTCCTTCAGCCAATCCCGCACATATTTAACTTTAACGTCCACATGTTCTTGTCCTGTCGTATTCTTATCCATTTCCTTCTCGGAATACTGAAAAGTACGGCGATATATGCATTTATCATTTTCATATACTGCGGTCTTAGCTGATGTGCCGCCTAAATTTACAACCATTGTACGAAAGATGTTCATTTAAAATCTCCTTCTTTCTTTGAAACTGCCGCTGCAAGCGCCAACGAGTAATATTTAAAATCCGAAGATGCTGCCCGTGATGAAATTGAAAGTGGGCAGCTGGCTCCAACTGTCATTCCTACAACAGTTGCATTAGCAAACAATGTGATTGTTTTAGCAAAAACACTTCCACTCACCAATGAGGGAAACAGTAAAACGTCTATGTCAGCTGCCAGAGGGCTTTTATAGCCTTTTTCTTTTACGGCTTCTTCACTAAGTGCAAGATCAATGGAAATAGGTCCTTCAATAATGCAGCCCACAAGTGCACCCTCCTCATTCATCTTCTTTAATTCTACCGCCTCTGCTGATTCCTGGATCTTAAGATTTGGTGTCTCTCCTGCACAAACAATACCAATCTTTAAATCATCTCCATATCCCAGCTTATGCAATGTAGAGGTCACGATTTTTATCTGCTCAACTTTCTGTTCCAATGTTGGATGAGGAATGATTGCACAATCATTCAAAACAAGTACTTTATGATATGCCGGAAGATCCACCAGCGAAAGATGTGTCATTACTTTTCCATGTGGAAGTCCTGTTTCCTTATTCAATACTGCACGCAGCAAATCTGCTGTATTTAGATTTCCTTTCATAAGGAAATCTGCTTCCCCTCTTTTTACCATTTGAACTGCTTTATAGGCTGATGTTTGAATATCAGGCGAATCCATGATATGATAATCTGCAATATTTTCTTTCATCTCATGTAAAATAGAAACAATTTTTTCTTTATTTCCAATAAGATATGGTACAACAATACCATCTTTCATTGAGCGAGCCACGCCTTCCAGTACATGTTCCGCCTGTGCTTCAACAACAGCAACAATTCCAGGTTCATCCCCCCGTGCCATTTCAACAAGCGATGCAATATTATTAAAAGCCATATGTATTCCTTTCATGTTCATTTATACGAATCTTCAGCCCAGATTTCTTCATCTGTAGGTGCCATAACTCCATCCACCGTAAAAATCATACGCGTATAATTAAGAAGATGTTCATAATTCAGATTCTCACGAATCGCATTTTTTCCCCAGAAACCGCATCCAATTCCACTGGTTGGCACCATACCTGTATTGTACTGTCCGCCGCCGACAAAGAAGTTATTATTGTTAACTACAAGACGGCACACCGGGAGCTCCAGCCCTGCATAAATCTGATTATCCTTGTGATTGGAGTATACATCGCTTGAATGTCCGGCACCCTCCATAAGCAGATTAGCTTTTGCCATGGCAACAGCTTCTTTGAAGTCTCCGCCATAAGGATATAGAGCAATTACCGGACAAAGTTTTTCCCTGCAAAGAGCTTCCTTCTCAGCATAATTCTTAACAACTACCATGATTGCCGCCTTGTTTTCAGGTACAATAATGCCAATACCCTGGCCTATTTCCTGTGCCGTAAGGCCGACATATTGGGGATTCGGAGCTCTTCGTCCATCTCTGTCGATAAACAGGATTTCCCTTAATCTGTCCGCTGCCGCTTCATCATTCAGAATATAAGCCCCATTTTCATCAAATGCTTTAAGAATTGCATCCTGATCCTTTTCAGGTACAAAAATGCTCTGTTCGCATGAGCAAAGAATTCCGCCGTCATAAGTTCTGCTCGCAAGGATACCGGCAGCAATATCATCAAACTTATCGCTCATGCCATCATCAATAACCACCTGACAATTTCCCTGTCCAACACCCATAGATGGAGTTCCTGTAGCAGCGGCCGCATAAACCATCCCCGGACCTCCCGTTGCCACAATAACGTCCGCCCGCCTCATAACCTCTCCTGTAAATTCAATGGAAGGTTCTTCGGTAATCTGAACAATATCTGCCGGCGCCCCGACTTTTACCAGTTCTTCCCTGATAACTGCTGCCGCATGATTAGAAACATTTTTTGCCCTTGGATGCGGACAGAAAATAATAGCGTTCCCGCACTTTAAGGCCTGCATTCCGTTTGACGCCATGTTCTGGACTGGATTGGTGACCGGTGAAACACCCGCAACAATACCTACCGGCTTAGCAATTTTTATGATACAGTCCTGATCAAGCTTTCCTTTTTCCCAACCTATAATTCCTGTTGACTTTTTGTCTTTCGTGTAATACCACTGTGCTTTTGGCCCATCCAGATTTCTCTTAACCTTTGATTCATATCTTCCCATACCAGTCTCTTCAAAATCTTCTTTTGCAAACATTTCAGCATGATCAAAAATTGCTTTTGCACATGCTCTTGCTGCTTTATCCAACTGCGCCTGTGTAAAAGTTGCATAAATAGCCTGGGCTGCTTTTGCTTTTTCAAAGAGTCCATCAATATACTTCATCTCTACATCTGTCATAATTTTTAGCTCCTATCTGTGTACTTTCTTATCTCTTCTGTTAATATCGGAAGAACATCAAATAAATCACCTACAATACCATAATGAGCAACTTCGAAAATAGGCGCTCCACGGTCTTTGTTTATAGCCACGATACAATCACTGCCCGACATGCCGGCCCGATGCTGGATTGCCCCTGATATTCCGCAGGCAATATAGAGTCTGGGGGCAACAGTTTTACCGGTTTGACCAACCTGATGGGCATGGCTGATCCAGCCTGAGTCTACCGCTGCACGAGAAGCACCAACGGTACCACCAAGAACTTCGGCCAGCGCCTTTACCGGCTCAAAGCCTTCCGCTCCCTTTACCCCGCGGCCTCCTGAAACAATAATCTCTGCGCCTTCCAAATCAACAATCTCTTCCGCTGCATTCTTAATTATCTTGATCAACTCTGTTCTGATCTGATCTGGTGCTACATGAAAATCTTCTTTCATAATTTCAGCATGAGGGGTAATAACCGCCGTTTTCTTAAATACCCCGGGACGTACCGTACCGATTTGTGGCCGCGTGTCTGAACAAAGAATTGTCGCCATCAGATTCCCGCCAAATGCCGGTCGTGTCCATGCAATATCTCCGGTCTCCTCATCAAGATCTACACTGGTACAGTCTGCCGTCAGCCCAGTCTTCAAACGGCATGCAAGACGCGGACCCAAATCACGGCCATTTGATGTGGCGGCAATCATTAATGTCGTAGGAGCATATTTTTCTATAAGATAATACATTGCGTTAGTATACGCATCCGTTGTATAAGGGGAATATTCTGTGCCATCCAGGACAAGAATCTCATCTGCATCATGCTGTGCCGCATCTTCAACAGCCTTCTCAACGTTATTTCCAATGACAACCGCAACGAGCTTACCGCCCTGTTTGTCTGCAAGTCCACGGCCAGGATTTAAAAGTTCAATACCACCATTTCTTGCTGTACCATCATCCCTGGTCTCAATAAAAACCCAAAGATCTTTTGTTTTAGCTTCCATAGCATTTCTCCTCCTAAATAACTTTTTTGTCGCTGAGAATCTGAACCAGTTTTAGAGAAGAATCTTTCACAGTTTCTCCGTCAACAATCAGACCGCCTTTCATCCGCTGGGGAACAAAGGTTTTTTTTACACGCGTCGGAGAACCTTTCAGTCCAATCATAGCTGTATCAATATCAGGAAAAGCATCGTCCCCAAGTACAGGGATCTCCGCTCTGTTTGCTGCCATTTTCCGCTTAATCGAGGCATAGCGCGGATCAAAACCTGGTTTGGTAAAAGTAATAACACACGGGAATTTAATACCAATAAGCAGATTGACATCTTCCCCTTCCTTTAAAACTTCAAGGCGTCCATTATTAACTTCGCATTCCAGCGCGCATGTAACCTGCGGATAGTCTAAATGCTCGGCAAGCTCTGGTCCAACCTGGGCGGTATCTCCATCAATTGCCTGCTTGCCGCAAAATACAACATCAAATTTATATCCTTCCAGCTCTTCGATTTTCTGTACTGCATTTTTCAGAATATAACTTGTAGCAAGTGTATCAGAACCGCCAAATTTCCTTCCCGATATAAGATAAGCTTTATCTGCCGCAATTGCCAGACATTCCTTAAGTGCGTTAACTGCATTCGGCGGTCCCATAGATACCACTACGATATTAGTATCCGGATTTTTGTCTTTAATCCTTGCCGCCGCCTCAAGCGCGAATACGTCGAATGTGTTTACAATTGCCGGTACACCTTCGCGAATAAGGGTATTTGTTTCAGGATCAATTCTGATCTCTGTCGTATCTGGAACCTGCTTTATACAAACCAGAATATTCATATATCTTTATCTCCTTTAAACCGTTTTTATCTCACACCCATTGATTTTGAAATAATAACTTTATGTATCTCTGCAGTTCCATCAAAGATTTCAGCAATCTTGGCATCGCGGAAAATCCTCTCGATCGGGTACTCTACGCAGTATCCATATCCACCGAATACCTGAAGGCACTTGCGGACTACATCATTGCAAACTTCACCTGCATAATACTTAGCCATGGAACCAAGCCGGCGGTCACCGTTGCCCTGGTCAAGTTCGGCGGCGGCACGCCATGTCAAAAGTCTTGCCGCATCGACCTTCGTCTGGCATTCAGCCAGTACAAATTGCGTGTTCTGGAACTGTGAAATTCTCTTTCCAAACTGCATACGCTCTTTTGAATACGCAATGGCAAGATCGATTGCTTCCTGGGCAAGACCTACTGCAAAGGCGCCACATGAGATACGCACCTCGCTAAGGCACGCTGTTGCAGGCTCCATCCCTTTTCCAGGCTCTCCCAGAACATTCTCTGCCGGGACAATACAGTTTTCGTAAAACACTGTATTGAGAGATGTCCCTCTAAGCCCCATTTTGTGCTCGTCTTTGCCAATTACAAGTCCCGGGCAATCTCTGTCTACAATCAATGTTACATATCCTTTATCTTCACCATCCACCACATATTTGCACGTTGTAAGAATACGATCTGCCAGTGTAGCCATTGTAATGAATGTTTTTGTTCCATTAATTACAAAATGATCACCCTCACGGACAGCTGTAGTTTTCATACCACTGATATCAGATCCATGGTCTGGCTCTGTAATAGCAAACGCACATCGGAATTCACCTGAAGCCGTCTTTGGGATATATTTCTTTTTCTGCGCTTCCGTACCATAGAGAAGAATAGCTCCGGTATTTGGCCCATTAGAGGTGACGAGCCAGTTGTACATATTACCCGAACCTCTGACAATCTCTTCCATAGCTATACAAAATGCTACATGATCCATTCCGCTTCCGCCATATTCTTCCGGTGCAAGGATGCCAAAAAGTCCAAGATCTGCCATCATTCTCCAAAGCTCTTCATTAAATTCACCAGTCTCATCCATATGAGCTGCAATTGGACGCACTTCCTTATCTGTGAATTCTCTTACCATCTGCTGCAATGCCAGCTGATCTTCATTAAGTCTAAAATCCATAATTTCCTCCTTATTTTCCCTTAAATTCGGCTTTACGCTTCTCACAAAACGCTGCCACTCCTTCTGCAAAATCAGCTGTTCTAAATGCATCCATCTGCATCGGGAATTCAACATTTTCAATATAATTGATCAGACCCCGGTAATTGATCTCATAGATCTCTCTCTTAGCGTTAGCATATGCTACAAGAGGACCTCTCACCAGATTCCGGGCAAATTCCATTACCCTGTTATTCAGTCCTTCTTTGGGAACAATCTCATAAGCTATCCCAAGCTCTTTCGCCTCATCAGCTCTTACAACCCGACCCGTTATTATCAGATCCATTGCCTTATTTGGACCTATCATTCTGGAGAGCAGATAGGTACCGCCGATATCAGGGACCAGGGAAATATTTACAAATGCCTGCACAAATTTAACATTGTCTGCACAAAAAATAAAATCTCCCGTTAATGCAAGTGTGGCGCCCCCTCCTGCTGCCGCTCCATGTACCTCGGTTATCACCAGCTTGGGCATTTTTTTAATAAAGTCCACCAGATGTCCCACCTGAAGCATCTGTCTGCTTATAAGTTCTAAGTCAAGACCTGCCTTTACCATGTCATTAAAGTAGGACACATCGCCTCCACCGGAAAACGCACGCCCGGCACCCTGAAGCACAATCAGCTTGACTTCATGATCTTTCTCCGCCTGATGAAAGGCTGCTTCAAGCTCATCAGCCATAGGTTTGTCAAGTGGGTTAAGGGTATCAGGATTATTCATCTCAATTATGGCAATCCCCTCTTCCGTAACAGAATAGTTCAAGTTTATAAATTTCATTCATGTACCTCCTCCGTTGAGTTCAAAACTGTCACACAGATAATGAGCTGGATTAGTCCTCAACAATTTGTCTTTCTGCGCCCCAGTCAACCCAAGCTTCTCCATTGCCGGAATAACATAATCAAATAAGTATCTCCACTTATCCGTTATGAAAAACTTATTGTAACGATCATTCGGATACACATTAGGACGTCCCAGATCATGTCTTGTCCTGTCTGTTGAAATCAACAGATTGTCCTCACATCCAGCATCTATCAATTCTATAATCTGTCTGATGCGTACTTCATTATCAGAGTGAATCGACGTTTTCATCCCAAACTGATCATACCCCAGGAAAAACCCCTGTTTTGCAAGCTCAATTTGTTTTTTTAAATCGCTGCTACAGCATACATGCCCCAAATAGACCTGCCTGGGTGCGACACCATGCTCAAGGAAATATTGAGAAGTCTGTTTCAAGCCTGAATCACTTGCATGATGCACAAAAATGCGTACATCTCTATTCTTACTCGCAACCTCACAAGCAGCCTTGAAAAACATCTCCTCGTATCGCGTTATGCCTTCCTCACTTGTAGCCAATTTAAGAATTCCGGCTCGAATGCCACTATTTCCAATCCCCTCATAAAGCTCGCGCTCATACATTTCACGCAATTCGCTGTTTACATCACAGCCAAAAGCCCGGCGGCGTTTAAAATACGTTGATGAACCATATTCCTGGTTATAGTAACCTGTTTGACATATGATATTGATATCATATCTTTCAGACAATTTTTTCAAAAGCACCGGATCACGTCCAGCCTCATTTGTGGTAGCGTCTATTACAGTTTTTACACCAGCATCTTTAATTGACTCAATCTCCGACTGCAACGCCTCCATTATTTCTTCATGAGTCTCTGCAAAAGTACTGTCGCCCAACCACCCCTGCCACCCCCAGAAGAAATGCTCATGGCTCATCACAATGCCTAACTCATCAGCGCTTTTCACACCTGTTACTGTTTGAATTTTTTTTGTCTCTTCCATTTGTGCCTCTTCCTTTCATTAATCAATTGAATCACCAACTGTAAGCACTCACGAATTGTTTTCTTAAAACTATAATAGTCCATACCTTCTTTATAGTCCAATGCGATATACCGGGCTTTTTTCCTCATAATTATTTTAAAATTGAATAGATAAAAGAGAATAGCCCCTGATATGAATTTTCGGATTCATATCAAGGGCTATTCTCTCAATAATTTAAGAAATAGTATCAGTAACATCCTTTTGCAATTCCCTCTTAACTACCTCTACATAATAGGAGACAATCGGAGAAACATTTGCCTTAGACCAGACTAAATGTATCGGATAATCTGTGTCCATCCCCTCAATCTCAATAAAACTCACGTTATGAATCAGTTCATCTGAGCTTTCAAAGTAAGGCATAATAGAGACCGCATTATAAGTAATAACATTAACCAAAGCCTCATTAAAGCTGTTTACGTAGAACAACACATTCGGTTCAAATCCGTTATTCCTGCATGCTTCGAAAAACTCCCTTGTTTTTACGGGGGACTGTAACTGGCTTGTTTGAATAAATACTTCATCACCAAGTTCACTTATATGTATCTTTTCCCTCGATGCCAACGGATGTGTCTTTGAAACCATCAGCCTTTTCTCCCATCTTTTCACAAAAACATTGTCAATAATTTTATTGCCGGCCCCAAACTCGTGGCCATACATATATGCCAGATCCAGATTCCCGGCTATGATCTCATCAAGAAAATTGTCCTTTGACTGTCTGATGCTTTGCATTTGAATATGCGGATAGGCAGTATGAACCCTTGAATTGAAATATGTTATCAATCCTTTGCTCATTGACTGGTATCCTATATTTATTGTACCAACTATAATGTCATTTATTTCTGCTATTCCCAAGATAAACTCATCATAAGCTGCCAGCAGTTTTTTGCAATGACTATAAACAAGTCTTCCTTCAGAAGTAATTTCCATACCACTTTTTATGCGTTTGAATAATGCCAATCCCATTTCTTCTTCAAATCTGGCAATATAACGGCTTAATGTTGGCTGAGAAACAAATAATTCATTCGCAGCACTTGTGATATTTTTCAGCTCCACTACCTTAACAAAACACTTAATCAAACCATAGTTAGGTATTTCATTCATAATCCGCCTCCTACTCTACTATGATGTGTTTTTTCGTCAACAACTTTCCTGCAAGCCTATTTGAATTATACAAGAAACATTCTTCTAAAGCAAGATACTTGAAAAAGCCTGCCAAAATCGGCAGGCTTACTATTTTTTGCACAAATCTTTGATGTCTTCTTCTGAATATCCCAGTTCTTCAAGAATCTCTAATGTATGATATCCTGGCGGATAGGCCGTATGCTTATATTCTGCCGGTGTTTCTGACATTTTAATCGGCAAACCGAGCTGCTGGACTGTTTTTTCAGGACATAGTGAAAGCGGTACCTCGGGAACAAGATCTCTTACCCTGACATGTTCATGTTCAAAGCTTTCTTCCATCGACAGAACCGGTGAAATACATGTGTCATAATCTTCAAAGTACTCGATCCACTCATCACGCGTTTTCGCTGAGAATTTTTCAGCAAGAGTCTTTTCAACATATTCCGGTCTCTGATATAATATCTCTCCGTCACTCCATTCGCCAAGGTCAAGACCTCGGCAGAGTTCTTTGAAAAATTTAGGCTCCAGTGCGCCTAAAGCTATATATTTCCTGTCTTTCGTTTTAAAAAAACCATATTGTGGACCCAGATACAATCCACTTATCATTTTTCCGTTCCAGCCTTCATATTTTTTTGATGCTAAAACTGCTGTTCCTTCTATATTGCAGAACGGAAACATTGCATCAAAAATACTCACATCAAGATACTGCCCTTTTCCGGTTACATCTCGGTAATGTAATGCAGAAAGTATCGCTATCAGGCTCATATAGGTTCCTCCGGCGATATCCGGAACCTGAAAATCAGGCATCCCAGGTGTTGCATTATCATTGCCCAATTCTATGAGATTTCCCGAAACAGCAAGGTAATTTATATCATGCCCCGGGCACATTGCAAGTGGACCGTATTGCCCATAACCGGTAAGTGAAACATATATAATGTTCGGATTGATTTTCTTTAACGAATCATAGTCCAACCCCATTTTTTTCATAGTTCCGGGCCGGAACTGTTCTACTACTATATCGTACTCATCAATCATTTTTCTGATGACTTCTACTGCCTCATGTTTTTTTAAATCGAGCGCCATTGAACGCTTATTGCGTCCTAACCAGGCAGAGCAGGCACTGATATCCAAATCTGTAATCGTTGGTGCGAAATCATTCATCATATCATGCCGCCCCGGAGCAACAATATTAACTACATCTGCACCCATATCAGCCAGAAACATCGTTGCCATTGGCCCCGGAACAAGCGTTGAAAAATCCAGAACTTTAATATCGCTTAATGCACCCATACTATTTCGCCTCTATCTTCTCTTCATTTTTCCATCAGGTTTCTCAAGCATAAATTCCTTTTGACCGCAAAGATACATCTTTACAATACCTGTAACTGCACTAAAGGAACCTAATCTGTAAAGCCATGTAAGCAAAATTTTTATTTTGTCACATATATTAACTGCGAAATCTCCTCCAATAATGAAGCACAACAGAAAAGCGAATGCACTTATCAAGCCAATAAGAGCACAGATAGATACTCCATAACCAAATATAACTGTAAGGCTCCGAACCAGCTTACTATCTTTCATAATCCACCTCCCTATCAGCCATGAAAAGGAATCAGCCCTAATATCGGCAGAATCCCAGCAAGAACCAGAACAATAAAGAAATATTGTGTAGTGCACCAGAGTACAACTTCCTTAACCATCTTCCTAAAATCAGCCTTTGCCATAACCATTGGAATATAGAAAGTCAAAGCAAATGGCGGAGTCATCTGGCCTTGGGCATGTGACATAACTCCCAGCATGCCCCCCATTAGTATTGGGTTGATGCCCACTGCATGTCCGAGGATAATACATGTAGTACCTATCATATAATTAATACTCAACCCTTCGAAGAACATGCCCATAAAAGTATAAATAAGCGGTATCACCAGAATGGTTGCTATCTTTGAAATCTGTTTGCCCTCAACAAGACCTGCAATTGCCGCATTAAGCCCTGTGCCATTAAAGGCGTTTCCAAGAGCAAAACCAGCAGCTGTCATAATTACACACGGAGCTATTTGAGGTATCTCCTCATAAAAAAGCTTCGGAATATCCGGCACTCTGATCTTTTTGCGGCTGATTATAAGTGCAAACAGACTTGCAACAGCAGGCACAATTGCCAACAAAGAGGCCGAGAAAATAGCCGCCCCCTCAGAACCAAGTCTGGATGCAATAAACGTACTGTTGTACCGATTATCAAACAGGAATAATCCAAAAATCAAAACCGGAATAAATAATGCTTTCCAGCCTTTCTTAAGTGCTTCCTTCAAATCCGGGAGCTGATCCTTTGGAACAGCTTTTATGCCCAGCATTTTTACCCGAACTGCCAAAACCATTACTCTTTGCAGAATAAACCAAATACTGATGCCCCACATCATCATCCAGAACTGTGAAAATGGCACACAATCAGGATAGACCTGCATGAGCAGCCCATAGATTACCACGATCGTTCCGGAAGGCGGGATGATCGGTCCGAGCGCACTTGCAGCGCAAACAACCGTGGCTGCCAATTCAGATGAAAATCCAGTCTTTTTCATAACCGGTATCATAATCGGACCAACAGCAGCAGCATTCCCCGGACTGTTACCTGAGAGAGACCCTATCAGACTGCTGGCTGCTATCGCAACATATCCTGCTCCGCCGGATATTCTTCCTATCAGGGCAAGAATAATACTAATAAAGTCTTCAACAATCCCGGTTTTGTTAAGCAATGTAGAAAACACCAAAAACCCCAGTGTCACATACAATAATGAATTTGATAAAGCACCGGCAGTGTATTCCCACAGATGACTTATGTTGCCCGAGAATATGACAACAGCCAGATAAGCCACAATCATTGCTTCATACATAGGGCGTTTCAAGAAAACAAACATAATGATGATGATCGCCATAGTTAAAAACAAAAAAATTACATCCATATTTTAACTCCTTTTATAATTTTTTAACAAAACGAACCTGCTATCTGGTAGTGTCTGAATGCAACCCGGCCGTGACTTTGCTTTCTTCCCTTTCATAATTGTAACATAGATATTTCTCATAGAAAAATGCATATTCATGTACTTTTACCCCCACAATTATACCTATATTGAATAGCCTCATTTTCAGCAAAAGAAGGCGCAAAGGTAAGATGGGATTATGGAATTGACTATGTGGAATTGACTATGTGAAATCCGACGAAAAAAGGAACAGAAAGATATTTCATATATCAGAAGCTACGTTACACACCACCTTATACACATAAAAAGTGCTTCAAAAATGATATAGTTAGTATAACCGATTTTCTGTCAGTTTACACTATCATCTTTTGAAGCACTTACCCAAACAACGCCGTAGAGAGATACCCGCGCCTCTAAAATTGCTTTACCGCAAGGAATCCCTGCTCCAA
>Ga0153924_1000909_pt1 | contig 16852 bp, 15 predicted proteins | sample TSNJ008MetaG_FD_104709 | JGI IMG/M metagenome (GOLD analysis project Ga0153924, IMG submission 104709) | Attine ant fungus gardens microbial communities from New Jersey, USA - TSNJ008 MetaG | ecosystem: Host-associated > Fungi > Mycelium > Unclassified | place: USA: New Jersey, Wharton State...
AAAGATAAACATGATTGGATGTCGCCTCTTCATAAGGTCTACTGTTATAGGGGGTCTTCGGTCTCCTTCATTTAAGTGTCTAGTGCAAGCCTGATTGTGCACTTCATCTCTGTTGTCGGTGACTTGGCAAATGTGCATGGTTGCATATCTGGTTTCACAATTTTCAATCCTTGTTCTACTACTCTCACTTTAACCAAAATTTTTATCTCGAAGAACCCGTTCCTTGAGTGGATCGCCCAGTTACTCGGAATGATCTGAAGGGGAAACACTGTATGTACTAGTAGTCCGTCACAGATCCCAATCTTCGCCTTCAAGGCCTGGATTAGACTGAACATCACCTCCGCAGATGGGATACAGGCCCGCCATCGTCTTAAGTGAACAAAGTCTTTGTTTTTACTTCCGTCCATGCTCGATACAGTGAATCGGTTCCGTGAGATTGCACGACGTGTAATCAATGACCTTGCAAGAATTTTCAGATGCCAGCTAGCTCAAAACAGTGTAGGATCATGCGATCTCAACGCTATCATATGAAACTCACGGTCTCAATATTTCCATGACAGTAGTCCTCAAATTTCGTGCTTTGAGCTGCCAACCAAAGAATCAATTGATCGCAGATTCTGTAATGCCGAGTGTTTCCGACGTATCTTTCTCGCAGTTATAAAATTGCTCCCTTGTGCCATTCAGGGAAGAAGTTGCTAGCTTGTATGGGCAGCCGTTAGGGTGCCAGAAGGAAATAGGTATCCATTAGATTTTCGGGGTGGCTTTCCCAACCACACGCAGATAAACCTTCGCATTTCTTCGTTGGAAAGGAGGTGGGAAGATTAGTAGTTATGGGCAAGTTTCATTTGTGATGATCATCTGCACAATACAGACCCATCCCTGAGAGGGTCCTCAAGTAGAGGATGCCGTGCATTTTACAGGCTAGTTTTATTTCCTGGACGGCGTGATTTGCCAATGTCTTACCAAATCTTATCCCGCCTTGATCTATGACTGGACCGGATATATTTTTGTTCTCATGTTTAGTTCCATAACCATGGGTGAGCATGACGATAATTACAGTATCTGTCCCTAGAAAATTGGTCAACTGCCTCTGTCTTCGTAGGTTAAATAGATTCCCCCTCAGTATCTGAATGGGAATCATTTACCCCGACTATATCAGCTCCAGGAAGCAACCAACGAAAAGTAACACTGAGGCGGATATCTCTGTCTAACCAATATCCACTTAAATCTGATGAGTCTGTGAGTAACGGAGAATCCCCTTGGGGTAATGAAGCAGAGCGAGAAACGAAATCTGACTTCCGTTTCTCAATTTCATGTGTCCATTTGAAACGAGCATCGGACGAAAGCACGATGACGCTCCGTTCGGGGAGATATAGATCATAACCATCACCAGTGTCTGTTGTCTTTGAATCATCTTTATATGCATCAGTCGTATGTATGGGTTCATCCAGGATGGATGTCCTCCCTGGGCCATGATCTCCTAGTTGCGAGTTAGATGCCTTTGCAAAGCGCATCACACAACCACTCCCTAGGCTAACATTGATAATGCCATCCCCAAACCTCTTCAAGAGGTCTATATGAGGTGATATTCCTTCTCCGGGGGTGTACAAATTTAATATGACCTGTCGTGCCTGAGTTGGTTGGTTTGGGAAAAGAAGGTTGTGCGTTGTAGGGGGAATGTGCGGTTTGAGAAGAGGTGAGAGGGTGTCCAGGAGTTTGAGCAAGATAGGTGGAAGGGAAGATGGTGTTTCAGGAGAGAATCTGGTAAATAACATGATCTGATTAATATTTGGATTGTTAAAATATGTCGACATGCAAAACGAGGTGACTGAGTCGGCAAGTTCAATAGGAATCTTGAGCGTTGATGAAAAATATAAACCAGGTATGGGAGGCGCTGCAGCCATGGCAGGTTTCCTACATGTGTATGTTGTTGACAACGCATCAACGTGACGAACATCATTAGAGAGAGATGCAGCAGAAAATAGAGAAGCAGCAGTAGACGGAGTAGGGGACGATTGTAACGTCAGAGGTATTTCAATGCGTAGTTGTTTCCTCGGGTGGAATTGCTGGTCATCTACAGGAAGGTTCCTCTTGTTACTCACTTCGACTGGAGATGTACTCATTTTGTTTGCTGCAATATAAATCGGGGATGCTCATACTTTGTAATTGCCAACTTGCTTCCACGTGATCGTGTTGTCAGGAGCCTTGACAACTGAACCTCTGAGGACTAATATGACTACAGAAGAAGCCTCTCGAATTTCTCGCATCAAAGGCAATGTGTCGGACGACATCAAACACACTCTCGGAAATATTGCGATTTACTTTGGTACTCATCTCTCTGAACCGCCGTTGTTTGGCGCCACAATCATAGATCGTCTCGTATGCACGGAAATCTTCCTTGATAAAAACGTAGATGAACCAGAGAAGTTGGAAGCTAAGGTTGTTGTTGAACTTGAAGTTAAGGAGGGTAGGTGATGAAAGCATGTAGCCCATTTGGATTACCAGGCTTAGGGTGGACGGTATCTCAATGTGAATGTTAGATATGTTAAATGGAGGCGCAAATGTTCATGGAGGGTGTTCGGCATTTCTCATCGATGTGTACGCCAATTTGCTTATCATACTGGTATGGTGCTTTGACATAAGACTCTATTCAAGATGCTCTTCGATGTCACTGATAGCACTGAGGATGGCTACTACTGGGGATAATATCCCGAGCGTATCATCAAATATGAACATCCTTTTTCATTCGCCTGCTGGTTTGTGAGTCACACAGCTGGAAAGATTGACAGCTACGAGGGTCTTATATTTCCACATAGAGGAGATAAACTGCGAATTGTCAGCACCACCTTGACACTTGGTGCAAGAGTACTTTCTGCACGGACGGAAGTGAGAAAGAGATCATTAAAGTGGATTCCGGACTCTGATACTCTTCCACCCTTGCAGATCTGGAGCTCGATGCACCACCGGCTGGTTGCCTCTGGTACGCATACGAAGATGCAGCCATCACTTCCAAAACCCTCTCTATGACTGACACATGGGTTTTGATTCCTGCGATAGAGAATATTTGAACTGCTAGATATATCCTGAAGTGAATAATATTTATTCGCAACGATGAAATCTCGTGTCCGTGTGGATTAAGTGAAATTGAGACTAGATCTCATAATATGGACACTTGTCAACCTATCACACACAAAACCGAAGATCGGTTAATCATCAAGAACTTTGTTTCTAACGGACAATCCAGGCGCTTTTGCGTAGACTAGCAGCATTTCTTAGGGCGGACGCCTTAGAAGCAACACTTGACTTCTCTTTGTTTCCTTTTCTATTTCTCTTCTTTTCCTGTAGGGTGTGTAGTAGTAGAGTACTTTGTACTCTACTGCGGACTGCGTGAAAAAATACCGCCACGTGATCTCCCCAGAGTATTTTTGCTCTTGTTCTTACAAGTCCTCAGGCCACAATGGTCTCCAGCCCATACTATCATTGCCTTACATTCTCTCTCCTCCTGATACCCCCATTGATATTTGCAACGTACTTGCTTGTTGCCTTCCCAAATCCTCCAGAAGCACTAAATATTTTCCCCTCCTTTGCGAGCCTTCCACCAAATTCGAAAGCCCGGGAAATTTACCCGGAAGACTTTTATGAAAGTGGTTCATATACAGACTCCCCTTATGGAAGGACAAGATACTGGCTGCTTGGGCCGGAAAATGGGAAGAAGGTATGTCTCCAAGTGTTGATATCGTACGGCTACCTTTAACGCGCTCTACAGATCGTCCTCATCCATGGTCTGTCGATACCAGCAATTGTATGGAAGGATGTCGCACCGCGTCTGGCTGCGAGTGGCTATCGCGTTTTGCTTTATGGTCTGTCTCAGCTATAGTAAGAACAGGTCTCAAGCTCAAACCCAGTGTTCAGATATCTATGGCAGAGGTTACTCGGACGCCCCTCAGACGACCTATGATCCGGGGCTTTTTTCAACGCAACTTGCACTACTCATGCAGCACATAAACTGGGACAAGGCAGTCATTGTAGGCGTGTCAATGGTGTGCTCAAATATCTTCAGTCACTTTCAAAGTCTGATACATGCGTTTCGTGTGTTATCCACAGGGTGGCGGTGTAGCAGCTGCGTTTACTGCGCATTTCCCGCATCTTGTTGATAATAAAATTGTCTTGATTGCCTCGGCTGGTTTAATTGAGGTACAGATAATGTTTTCTTGCAAAGCATCGAGCGCGCATTATTGATCTTTTCAGAATAGTGATATTTCTCGTACGGTGAAATTTATGTCATTCCCTCTGGTTCAAACGTTGACATCGAGCATGCCCTTCCGAGTACGCATCTCAACTTACTTAATGTCGTTGCTCACCTGATGCACTGTTTAGAGCTACGTCCAGCATTTGACCAACTCGAGTGTCAAGCCTGGTGATGAAGTTAATCCTATCACTGAGGTAATTGCTGACTTGATTTGTTCTGGTATATGTTTTTGACGAGATGTGTTAGATTGTTCGACTTCAATCAGCTCATCTACCGGGTTATAATGCGGCGATATCATCTTCGTTGAGGGACGGGCCGATAAGGGGGCCGGCACTCATGTTCTCCTCGAGCGGTTTTGACGGAAAGAAGGTCTTGTTGATTCATGTACGTGAATTATCTTTGTATTGTGGTTCTTTGCTGAAACTCTCAATAGGGGACAAAAGATACTACAGTGCACCCCAAATATTCTCCTCGTATCATCAACCTCTTACCAGAGAAGACCAAACAGTCAGCACGCTTAGTCAGTGTGGAGGGTGCGGGCCACGATGCTATCAATACACATCCTGATATTGTGGTTCATGAACTGGTCCAATTTTTCCAAGAGGCCTAGATATCATGGCATGATTTTCATGATGGTATTGCGCTGTTCATATTGTGGTTCAAGCTTTTGTTCCTTCCCCTGTAATTATGTGACTACTACCGTTGTGTACTGCCTCACAACATTTGGCTATCCTGTGTACTCCTTCCTAATTTGACTTGAAGTTAGTTTACTTGTATGATCTTTCCGTTAACATGTAGGCAATTATATCTACGTTTGTATCATCTCTCATTTTGCATCGCCGTATTTCTAGGAAATCAATATGAATATTTTGTACGTACCTGACACCCGTATCAAAAGCACGTGATCTGTCGCGGGTTTCTTTATGGAAGGCGCACTAGATTACGGATGAATGATGGGTAACGATTCACCACCACAGCTCCAATTACTTCCTGCCTCTGATATGGTTTCTGAGCTGGACTCTCACCAAAATGAACCTGTGGTACACTCAGACCCACCAGAACCGCTGTCAGAGGAGGATATTGCCTGCATGAGAAGTCGAATGGTGGATATGGGATTCGGTATGGATTTCAAACCGCAGAATACTCTTTCTGTGGAGAATTTGCTACAGCGGGAGAAAGAACTGGGTGGAATGGTGCGTATCCGAACTGGGTATCAATTTCTTTTTTTGATTCTGATAAATGGGCAACAATCAGGTTACCAGACTTCTTCAGTCCTTTATTGACCCCGTACAGTTGCACCGGCAAGCAGAGTTTATTAACTGGCTTGTCGTGCAACGTGATAATATGACCCAATCATTTGAAGAGGAAAGACAGCGATGGGAAGCAGAAAGAGAAAGCTGGAATCGAATGGCTGAAGCTCTCCTCTCTCAACGTGTAAGAGCTGCAAATTCGTCTCAGAGAGACGAAGACTTGGAACGCCAATGTGCTTCATATGAATCCGAGAATAAACATCTCCGAGAAAAGGTGAGAATGACTGGGATGTCCATATTGCGCAGAGGAATATTTACGACTTGGTGCAGCTTCAGGATTCACATTTACGTTTCACCGCACTCGAATCAGAGCTGAAAAAGCTCAAGCCTCTCCTGCTGATGCAGCCATCATTTCCTTATATCAACTCATCTTCCCAGGGACAATTCACCTCGCAAGCCAGTCATTCTGTCGATCCAGGATCGTCAAAATCAAAGTTGGGGCGGAAGACTGGTGACTCCACTCCTGCCGAGGAGGTGGAACAAAATGAGCTTAGTGCTACTCCAACGAAGAATATTAGCAGATCCCAATCGAATGCAGACCTATCGCGAAGCCAAGTTCGCTCTGATCACTATGGACGACGCTCTCGAACGTCGGTTCTCAGTCCTCTGCATCCTCGAATGTCCCCCTATTCTACGCCAGGGAGATCCATATTTTCTGCCGCGCAAACCCCTTTGAATCACACCCAAGTTTCAAAAAAATCAAAGTTGAAGCACAAAAGGTTTCTCAGTAGTAATATGCTGCCCCTCATGGCAGATGCGCGGACTGAACATCTGTTGCTGGCTGCCCGTAAAATTGGTCGAGAGCGTGCTCATACGATATCAGGGTTCATGCGTCGTATTGAAAAAGAGAGAGAGGAATTTATGAGAGAGAATCTAGAGCGTGGACGTATGGACAAGGCATTTGCAGCAAGGGGAAACACCTACTACTCTAATGACTTCGTAGACTTCTCAAGCAGTCCCGGCTCATCCACCGCCCCTTCGATGCCTCGGACCCCCAAACGAGGTACCACAGGAGGCCAACATACAACACATTTCTTGACCCCAATCTTGATCACGCCACGGTCCGACTTGCACCAGCCGACTGACCAAAGTCCGAATTTCTCCGCGTCTGTTCGTTCGCCTGCTGCTACCACCCCCCAAACATCTATGACACCCACACCGCGAGCCGCTAATCACACAACGTCAGCCATACATTCATCAACACGAGTGATTCAGACACCAGGCGCTAATCATCCCACTCCCCTTGCATCTCTTCTCAGTGCTGCCAAGAGTTTAATGGACCATGAATCAAGCGGACCAGTGTCAACCAACCGCAGACGCTCTGTTATCCCTGAACCACCGGAAAGTCCTCTCTCAAAACGTCGAAAGGCTGGGCAAGGTAACGGACGGGGATCTGTCGATATGCTTTCAGCGACGTTGACTCCAGGATTGGACCGAGTACGAAGCGCTTTGGACGTTTTAGCCGACCAAGCAGCAGCAGCTTTTAATTCAGACCGTCAATCACCAGACAGGTCACTGGCTCAAATTCCGACAACGAATCAAACTCAAGAAAAGAAGAAAGGACCGCGGACATGCCCTAGCGCTCTATCTGAAGAGGAGCGGGAGATTGAGTCCGGTCAGAAGGGAAAGGTGGCTGCCACGGGAAGCCCTCTCTTTACTCGAATGAAAGGTATCTCAATGGATCGCCTATCCAAAGAATCTGTGCAGGTTCCACGTCATCGGAGAGATGACAAGACAGTCGAGCGGAATGCCCCCGTCCCACGATTGATTTTCTCACCAACAGCTGTATCATCTGCTCCCTTCTTTTCATCGTTGTCACCAGCCTCTCCAACGCCACATACCGCTGCTTCTTTTGGAGAAAATAAAGTTTCTGACGATTTGATGCCCTCAGCGATCGCGGAGAACACGGTCGCAGATAGTCATTGCACTAACGGCACAGTTTTCCGACATTCTGCATCTCCGTCACCTTGCATAGATAACTATGACCGCAATCAACGTGGTTTGCTTTGTACCGACAATGAAGAGCGCACACGTGTGCTAAGATGTGATGCGGTCATGTCTGGCCCCATTTCACGGAGCACAGTCCAAATGGAAGGCAAAGAGTCTGCGTTGAATGGACCAACGATGACGTCTGTGGCTCAGACCAGTAATAGCGGAGGACGTTATCCGCATGGAGAAAATAAGTCGGGACGTCCATCTGAAAGTAAAGAAGGCACGGAGAATTTGGACGAAGGAGTTGAAGTTGGATCTCGCCCTGGCCACAGCTTTGTTCTCAGTGAAGATGGTCATGATACTGATGCTGATGCTGAGGGAGAGATGGACATTGATGCCGAAGAGACAGTTTTCATGGGACCGCAGTCATTAGCATGAGCCTCTCCATCTTGAGCTCAGCCCTGGGAAATGAATGCTCATACGATCACTGTTAGAAGTTGGGTAAAGAGCAAGGTCCTAGGATGGGAGCTTGATATCAGCTTGACTTGTGGACATTCCTAGCGACCAGTAACGTCCGTTTTTCCTCTTTCGGTGTTGGGATATTCATGATGTTGATGACGGTTGCAACAGCATTTGTAGCAAACCCCTATTGATCACCGTTTGTTGTTGTTCAACCATTACCAGCCGGAGTCTAGTCCGCCTAGTTTCAAAAACGTCACGACCCACTAGTGTCTCCGTCTTTTATTTGATGCTTTTTATAGCACGACCTCTGCTTCAAATGTTAATATCTACTCTCAAGGATTTTTTCTCCTCTAAATTGTATTTTTGTCGTATTTGATATTTTTATAACATACTGATTCTCGGTGTTCATGGGATTGATATTTTAACATGTCGGTCAGGTGGTAATTCTGCTTTGATTGTGCGGTGTTAGCGTGGTAACGAATTGAAGTCAAATGGTCAGGCCTCATGGCAGAGATCAGGGCAGTTCACGTGCATGTATATGACGTTTCTCCCTCCGAACCCATAGTTGCCGGTGACGTCGCTTCTACTCCCGAATGAGATTGTATTGCATTTGCGCGGAACCGGAACTTGAGAAATGATTATTCTCATCCGAGGAGTTGTGCAGCGAGGTGAGTGCATGGATGAATGGCATATAAAAATTGAGACTATGAATACAAATTTTTTCCATTTCAGTGGAACGTTGCCGAGCCTTGCATACCTTTTGTCTAAGAGGCACCGACCCCCTTCACCCCTCTCAACCATCTGATCAGCTATGACCTTTGTAATTGTCAACTCGTCATCAGACACCAATTCAGGTGCAACACTAGATTTCGTTGAGACCGCCAATTATTACCCTTATGACACGAGGTAGGGGTATATCAGTCCCAATTTAATCAGTCTCTCTCTTTCCTTCCGACCATCTTCCATCTATCCCTCTCCGATCGTGTGGTGTGCCAATACTTGCTTGTCTGATGTCATCGATTAATAGAGCTGAAGTACCCGAGTCATGGCGTTCCTATCTACATCCCAATCTCGATGTGTACTACTTCAACCTAGGGCTACGACTGCTCACGACGGACGACATACGGAGACCAGAGTTGCGCGCTCTACTCCTCGAAATTAGAAATGACTGTTTTGAAGAACTTGCGGATGATTCGAGTCTTCAGAAGTTGCCCATTGATTGGGTTATGACCATTACGGACTGCGATTTAACGGAGAGGACGGCGCTCGTCGGTATTCACTCGCGTAGTCTGGCCAAGTCATACAGGTGGAGTGAACCAGGTAAAGCTTAATCCAGCTCTGTGAGAGTGAGATTTCCTCGGGCTGATTTTTTTTTCCTTCTTCCCCCCCTTTACTACTCCCAAAAATGGTTGTCGGGAGAATATAGGCCTGATTGAGTGTTCGAAGGAAGTATTTTGGGCTCACATCGCTGAGTATCCAGTACATGAGAGATCGATTCCGTTACCACTTGAGAATGAGTTTGTACGTGCGTTGACCAATGGTGAGCAAAGTTTTTGAACCTAAAAACCTCGATGCGATCCACGTGCGAGATGATCATCATGAGCTGATACACGTTTTTATATTTTTTTTTTCAATTTTAAAAAAAAAGCCGAACGAAAGACAAGAGAAGGTCGATCTTTTCCTCTTGATGGTTCACAAATAGAAACTGTACAACGTCAGTATAATTATCTGAAAGGTAAGTCGAGTTGTCTGCAGAGTATTCCACACTCGAAAAAAAAACGTAAAACTGATTTTTGATTTTCTTTTCTACTTTTAGCGAAACAATCAAATGGGAACTACAAAGCAATTGCATGTATCTGTTGGCTTATGGGCGCCGTCATGCCCCTCGATGAACTTAAAAGCGGTGGTGATTGCGTTCGCATCTCTGACAACGTCGTCCGTGCGTTAACCAGGGTGCATATTTGAGGAAAAGATCAGCATTTGTCCTGTCTCGATCGTCGGAATGGAAATGGACTGAAGGCGTCTTTTTATATAGTGTTGGCTTGATATCCTCTCAACAATAACCATCCTGTAATAGTACAATATATACCATGCTATGGGCTTGTCCATAGTTCAATACTTTGCTATCAATTTTATTCCCCATAACAGATGGAGATGATTGTATTGTGTTGGTAGATTCAGGGGTTAGAGTGGCTTTGGTTCTGAATGTTGGTGTATAGTTCATTCAAAGCGTCATGGAAGGATGTCTTCTGCTACATGTTACGATAATTTGGCATCGGTCGAGGCCAAAAAATGTCATATTATTACACAAATCCCCTCTACTGCCCTCAAATGTACCAGTCGTTTCAATCTAACCATTTCCAAAAACCCCGTTAATGAACACTCAGTTCTTGTCTTTATGAATCAGCCAAGATGGTATTCTCATCATGAGGTATCAATTTTACGTGCCACCTGCCTTCCACCATCGGACTAGTCCATCCTCTCCGCCAGTCAAGAATGCACCAGGAGACCCCAGGGCGGAAGGTTGAGGTCGCCATGAAACTGACCAGACTTCGCCTGTATCTTGTATTGTCGATACTGCCGCTCGCGCACCGATATCCCAAACCTTGATTGTTTTATCCGCAGATCTGCGAAATGATGATGTTAACAAGAACTTTGAACTAGTCCTAGAGCAGAATAGGCTTACCCAGAAAGTGCAAGTTTCCCGTCAGGAGAAACGTCGACGCTCAGTGCCCATGACGTATGGCCAATAAACGAAGTGACAGTTCCTCCAGGAGCCAGTCGAACATCATGTAAAACAAGTCTTCTATCTTCGGAAGCACTCATAAGAAGCTGGATAGGGATTCAGATGCCTGTCGTACTTTAGACAAGATCGTCGAATATTACACTCACGCTAGAATCAGCGGACCATGAGATTGATCGCACGGGCATAGCATGTGAGGTAAATGTCGTCCATAATGTATTACTCTCAAGGTCGAAAACAAAAATCTGGCCTGTCTCAAGTCCCAATGCGACTCTTCGACCGTCTGGAGACTGAATGGGGATGTGAAGAAAACGACTTAGAATCTCGTGAGTGCATGAGATGGAATAGCGTACATGGCGACAGCTCATTCCGAATTTTACGCGACCAGATGGAATAGAAGATAATTTTCTCCCAAAATCAGCTGGGTCCGCCGAATGTATCGTTATATTACCTGAGGCACTAGATGAGGCATAGGTACCGCCATTGGGATTGAGCGAAACGGACCAAGCTGGAATGTACCTCGTGCATTAATATGAATGGCCCAAACATGTGGATGCCTGAAGATGCAACTTACAGGGTTCAACATCCTCTTTTGTTTCCAAGTAACTCTCGTAAGAAGCAATTATCTCTGACGACTCAAGGTCTAAGAGCCGAGTATGTCCTTCTAGACTGTTGTAAAGAGCGCGTTTGCCGTCAGGAGACACAGATAGAGAAACAAGAGCAAGGGTGTGAGGTTCAAGGGCAACTTTTGGTGAATGATGATGACCAGTAGCGCAGGACCATTGGTATATAGAGCCATCTGCAGAAATGGAGACCGCAGTATCTGTAGACGTCCAGGCGGCGCCCCAGATGGCACCGTCGTGGTCTGGAAGAAGTGGATGAGATCTTTGGCCAAGAAACTGGTCAACGAGATATACGTTCTGATGACTCGTGTAAGTTCAGATACACCAAGCTCTGTATTGTTTCTGTCAGCTGTGAGAGCAATATATGGTACTGTTGACTGACCATGATTGCGGAAACAAAATCAGCACGCGTTGGACCCAATGTGAGGTTCCCGAGATCATGCCGAATCGGAGATTGAACTTGATGATATAGTGATCGCGTCCTCCGAACTTTATTTTCCTTACATCAACGAAAGCGGACGAAGACATTGTACCCACTGAATCCTTTAAAAGTGCGTTGACCGATTATTAGAGGACCCAACAATTAAGTTGTTTTATCAGGATGTCTGACGCTGGAGATGACATTCCTGTCGAAGCCGCCCCGGAGGTTGAAGTATCCACTGACGCTCCCAAGGGGAAACTCACCGTCGAGGAGGCACTACAAGTATGTTTGACCTAACTGAAGCGTCAATCGTGTTTACTCACATCCTATTCAGCAAGTTTTGAAAAATGCGCTTGTCCATGATGGTCTCGCTCGTGGTCTTCGTGAGTGCGCCAAGGCCCTCGACCAGCGACAGGCTCACCTCTGCGTTCTCGTCGAGACTTGCACTGAGGCTGAATACATCAAGCTCATCGAGGCCCTTTGCTCCGAGCACGGCACCAACCTGATCAAGGTCGGAGACGCCAAGGTTCTTGGAACTTGGGCTGGTCTCTGCAAGATCGATCGTGAGGGTAACCCCCGTAAGGTTGTTGGCTGTAGTTGCGTCGTCGTCAAAAATTTCGGTACTGATTCCGAGGCTCTTCACGTCCTCCTTGACTATTTCAAGAGCCGCTAAGGCAAGTATTCCGTTCTGTTATTCTGGGCTTGAGTCGTCGAAGCGATGACAAAACAGACTCCCTCTACTGAGTTCTGAGGATAAAAGTCTAACCGGAATCATTATATTTCTGATTCTCTTCATCATCCACTCCTTTACCATATGCTGATTCTTCTTTAACCAGCTTTCATCATACCATGTGCTCTTTCTGTACTGCTTGTAGCATAATACAGGGTGCTTTCTGAATAGCAATTGAAATACAGTGAATGAGTAAAATTGACAAAAATCACTAATCGTAATATCTTTTTGGTGAGCGTGTGCGCGATCGTGGACGCCTGTCGCGACCGCCTCGGCCCCGTCCACCACGCTGTGAAGGTGGAGGCAGCGAACTATCACGACGTCGAGGCGGAGGCACACGTGTATCTCGATCGAGGTCTTTTTCTTGTACAGAATCATTACGTGGGCCTCGTCGGGAACCAGGAGGAGGTCGTTTAGAGTCTCCACCTCTCCAGTGCCCTTCGCTTCCCCGGGGCGCTGTACTAGATCCAGGACCTCCCCAGGTTCCATCGGTTCCTCTACCAACTGGAGCCGACTTCCAGCCGCCGCCTGAGCCCTTGATGGAAAGTTCGTTCGGCATAGTTACATTCTTCGGCAATAGAACAGCAACGAGGAGATAATCACCAGGAATAAACTTCAAATCCTCCAACGTACGATCCTTTTCACGTTCATTGGGCTCTCTATCCTCGCCTTCGGCGTCTTCAAGAAGACGAGGAGCAGTGACGTTGAGGGCGCCAGGCTCACCGAGAATGTCACGAGAATAAACCATGCCGAGGTCCTTTTGCGTGAAACGGCCTTTTAAAGCTGGGTCGGCGTACACAGCGCGGAAGGAGAAACGCGCAAGGGGATGTTTATATTCTGGGACATGTGGTGCGTTGTTGCGGAGTATCGTGAGGAGTTCTCGAAGAGTAGTGTCTTTCCTGATTTATGGTCAGTGAATCCTAAGAGAACCTAGTAACAATCCTAACCAGGTATGCAGTTGGTGTTCATCTGTAGTCGGAGGGGAACCGTCTTCAAAAAGCGAAAGCCGATGGAATGAGCCGATTCTGACGAAAGTTCGTATCAGAAATGGTACCGTCTATTCGAGTCAGCAAAATTCGATGATACAACGAACTGGACTAACTGTTTCTCGTGACAAAGAGGCATTTCTAGAAATTGGTGTTGCATCCTCCATGGTTCCTGTTCTGAAATACCTCACTGCAGAAGTAACCATCACACATTACATAAGTTTAGCCTGCCTTAATCTCAAGTACAGTATGGTACAGTGTATTTCATGCACTCTGAACCTCCACAAACTCATTCTGAACGCTATGCTTCTCAATTCCGCTCTTATATTCTTCTGCCTCTTTTCTCCTCCTCCTGTCCAGCTCCTCCTCAACACGCCTCTTCTGCTTCTCGAGCTCATCTTCCTCGTAGACTAGAATAATCACAACCAAATCAGTTGATTAATCAAGCTGTGAACCAGCCACTCACGGAAAGCAAGCTCCTCAAGCGTCTTTCCAGATGTCTCAGGGAACAAAAAGTAGACAAAGATGACTTCGAATGCAAGGAAGATGCAGTAACTAATGTCACATAATCAGTTTAGAAGCGCCTCGTTTCAATGTTCAAGACTGACCTAATATAGTACTTCCACCCTGCATTGGCGATACCGATGGGGTTAACGAATTGGTTGAAGAAGCCTGCTGCACGACCAAACCATTGGAACACAGTGATTCCTTTGGCACGAACGTGGAATGGGAACAGTTCGACAAGGAAAGCTGTCGATGTGAGCGGATCAGAATGTCTTATTCCTTTGTAGACGATAGACTCACTATAAGTAAGAGCATTATATGCAATATTGTATGCAGGGCTATAAAGGAAGATGAAGCTTTTCACTGTGGGTCAGTAAACATTTGAGTGAACAAAGAATCCTTGTTTACGCAATAACAGCACGGGAAGAAGCTTGGTTCTCTGTGAGCGCATACCGTGCGCTGCATATGGTCCACCCAGTAAAGATAGCAAGGAGGGAACAGGTACAAAGCTATACAATAGTTGGAATGACTCTAGCGAAAAGTTCAGGACTGGGACTTTACTCACAAGGTAGATGGTTCTACGCTTAAATCTAGGTACAGTCAAAGCAAGTGCCGTAGCGTTGACAAACCCCCAGCAAGTGTTGGCCAAGTTGATCAGGTTCTTTGTTCGATTGTCGTGAATTCCAACATTATCGAGGATACGAGCTAAGAAATATCTGGAAACCTTTCGTCAACATTGCCCCAGTCAAAAGATCAATACGTACGACACCAATCCATTGCCACTCCACTGGGTGACAAGACCCAAGAACGAGGCGACCAGCAAACGCTTTCTCATCCCTGACTGAGAAAACATATCCATCCATCCGACCTTCGATGTCTCCTTCTCCAACTCTAGCGTTTGCTTGATTTGAACATACTCAGCTTTCACAAACTCAGAGTCCATGTCACCCTCTGCATGATATTTCCCCAAAATGGCCAGTGCTTCGTTGTCACGACCCTTGGAGATGAGCCAACGCGGAGATTCGGGAAGAAAATAAATGAAAATAATTTGAGAGAGAGAGGGGAAGATTTGGAGGAGAGATGGGATACGCCAACCCCAGTTGCTCTTCATGCTGAAAGTACCCAGGGTAATACCAGCAGCGACAATTGAACCGATAAAGTAGCACGAGTTGAAAAGCGAACCCAAAATCGCTCGTTCTTTGGGATAAGAGAGTTCTTGCCATGATATCGTCAAACACCACAACGAATTCAGTCAACTGGTCCAAAGCTTACCTCCAATGAGGGAAGTAGCCCCAACAATGGCGAGCGGGATACCCAAACCAAGGATGAATCGAGAGATGACAAACATGACGACTGACATGTGAGTGAACCGCTGAGCGCTTCAAGTATGGCAAGTCTGAGTTGTACTTACAGTTCTTCGAGCAGGCCTGTATGATGGCACCAATCATCATAATGATACTGCCAAAAAAGATGGCTCCTCTTCGACCGAGTCCATCGCTTAAAATAGGAACAAAGGGCAGAGACAAGATCGCTCCAAGGGAGTACATTGCAGACATAAGACCTAGGAGGGTTGAACGAGGGGAATGGAAGACTATATAACGGGTCAAAACGAAGTATCAAGCGACTAAATTATTGCTCACAGGTGTCCCAAGAGTCGACGGCTTGAAGACCGTTCATCATCGAGGCGTCAAACCTGTAATCATGACGATCAACGTTCATATGACCAGACATTCAAACCTACTTACCCGCTCGTCATCTCTACCCCTAAGCACGTCGGAAAGAAGATCAAGTACATCATACGCAAATTTGGTTTTTTGTACCAAAGTGTTTTATCTTGGAGGGCCATCTCTGAAACTAAGACATCGGCCGATGGCTTGCCAAAGCGCGATTTGTCGTTTTCATTAGAAGTCATTTATTGTCGTTATTGATTGTTCGTGAGTGAATGATCTTCCAGCAGAAGGATTGAGAGTCTTCAAGAAGAATACAGGAAAGAAAAAGCGAGTCTCCGCTTCAAAATGATAGCCTTTATAAATGTCCCAAGAGCTATGGAATGCTACGTGGGGTTAATGTCCATTTGGTTCTACGGCCGGTGTAATGGATGTTCTTCCGTGAATTCCCCGGGAAATCGAATCAATCGAAACATGGTCGAAATCTGACACAAGAACATAGAACGACTCTGTTGGCAAAATGTGTTATTAATAAACCTGTGTTTGCCACTCCAGGAGGGGGTCACTGCTCCTGTAGCGTGCCGCGTCTTTATTCGTGGGTTAACCAAGAACGACAGGGTTTTTTTGACCGAATCACGCAATGAGGCAAACGGCAAATCATCGGGGGCCGATGCAGACGCCAAGAGCATATCTCGACTACTACATCTATGTACCTTTCACTGAATCCGGACGCGATGCGCTTCTCATTTGAGGAGATCGATATGACACCAACCGTTGGAAGCCCGTTCGATTATGTTTATCCGTTCAGACTTGACTCCCCTTCTGTTCAACAGCAAAATCGAAGAAAAAAGCTAACCCCGAACTCCGGATAATATTCTATCTAGCGTTAGCTGATTGCCAAGAAGATGGCCAAATATATAGTTGCAGTGCATATGGTTTCTGTCGGACCTTTATTCGTAAAAAAAAGAGGTGACTTGAATGGGTGACTTCCCGTAAGCAGTCTGAGAAAATCTGTGACCTCAGATTTTCTCAGACTGCTCCATGCCGAGATGCCGAGCATGAATTTCAAATTTCAGGGCGTCCTAGACTTTCCTAGATGTTGCCATCTGAGAAGAATGCAAAACCCCCTCTCAGACTTCCCTAGATACCAACTTGCCTTTTTCAGTTAGAGATATCAGAGTACTATACCATATATAGGTATCCTCTCCATTACACATCAAGGTCA
>Ga0153924_1000914_pt1 | contig 16804 bp, 15 predicted proteins | sample TSNJ008MetaG_FD_104709 | JGI IMG/M metagenome (GOLD analysis project Ga0153924, IMG submission 104709) | Attine ant fungus gardens microbial communities from New Jersey, USA - TSNJ008 MetaG | ecosystem: Host-associated > Fungi > Mycelium > Unclassified | place: USA: New Jersey, Wharton State...
GATGAAGCAGACCAAATTATGCTCCTCCAATTAGAACAGATAGAACCAAGTCTGAGAAGCATTTGTATCTTGATCGAGTACAATTGAGGTTCTCGGAGATTCAGTCTGCATGCTGAGAGCCGAAATATCTCGGTGAGAACCTCTTGGGGAAGGTTTCGCGTAGCTGACAAATGCTCATTGAGCTTGCCACGGACACGAGCACGTTTTTGGTGTAAACGGGCTATCTCCCTATCGATTTTTTCAGAGGCTTTTATAGTAAGGTCGATTTCGTTTTGGATCATTGGACAACGTGGGTGAGGTTCAAGTAACGAGCTGTGGGAACAAAGTCATGTGTGACTGTTTGATGATTTGCAGTTCTTGTGTAAAAAAATCAAGAATTTCAGAACCTGATGTGATAAAGAAGACGGCAACGACCGAGAAGGCCCTGCCAGGTATACATCAGAACATCAAAAGAGACGTCACAAAACTGGGTAAGATACCCTTCTCTACTCTTCGAATCATTACATAACCCAAGGTATGTCAGGCGTCTCCCGCCTTGATGAGACGGTGAATCTGTTTCTGATGGATACGTATAACAAGAACCGAGGAGTAATTGAGTATGATTGACGGTGCTGAGAAAGAGTCAAATGTAAAATGGCTCGTGATAAGAAACAAGATGCTCGGCGTATTTAGAGACCGACTCTCAACGATTACCACTACTGGTAGGAAACAAGTATATAGTGTCTCCCACCATGAAATTGTGTCTGGATGAGATGAGAATGCCCTTGATCCAAAGATGCAAGATAGTTTTTGCTTATATTAATGTTCACAGGCTTGTGAGCAGGAATCAAATAGTTTATAAAATGGAAAAATTCATGGACTTGATTGACGGTCAATGTATTTCCTTTGAAAACAGAATCTTACATCCGTTAGAGCTATTTAAAATAGCAGTTACGGGTGTCCCGGAATATACACTCTCGAAAACCCATTAGACTGGCAATTATATAAAGAGAACTATGCCACAGTTTGAGAATTGCGACAAAAATATGGCAGGATGTTCACTCAAAAGACGACTACCAGACGCTTTCATCACCTGTCCTTCATCCTCTTTGAGAAGGCTCAAGCATACATTCATTCCAAGCTCGGTGTCAAATGGGAAATCTTCATTTAAATGTGTACTAGTTCATCATTTGGTACCTGCTCATGCGCTGCCCATTGACAGCATTTCCTCTTTGAAGAGGTTGCAGCATAACTCTTCGTCATACTTCAGTGGTATCACAAGTTCAGCTACGAGTTCAGCTACGATGTCGTAAACCCAAGGGCTTCCAAGCGGCCCGTTTCGGCGGACCGAGAAACGGCCCACATTAGCCGCTTACCAGCATAATAACAAAGGCCAAGGCTATTATCATGAACTGTCCTCGGTAGTTGTATCAATGGATGTATTTTCCCCATTTAGCCGTCTGCGACGATCAGTGAAATGATTGTACTATGATTGCAATCGCTTAACAGGTCTTAAAACCGTTGGCTTCCACAAGATCCCAGGTAGCTATAGGCAAATGAAAGGGAGGTTTCTGCATGAGAGAACAGACGCCCAGGTCGCATTTCAACTACGATGGGCGGTCGGCCATTGTTCAGTATAAACCCAGAGTTTTTCCGAAAGTGATATGGGGTAATGTGGGGATACGTTTGATCGCGTATCTACCCCTGACGCTCGCGACATGGCATTACCGTGCAGGTATCTTGGAAATCAATTCAATCCTGAGGAGGGATGAACAAAAGCTCTCCCTACAAACACCTTCGTCGTTGGATGATGTGTGAGAGGACTTGTGTCTCGACGCTGGTCAGCGACAGAGGCTGTCCGATATGTCAAGGCACAAGCTTGCCAATATGTAACAGCCAACACAAGCTCAGGTACGGGCAGGGCGGCCCGCATCAGAATATGGTCTTGTGACTCCGGCTGGATTACCCCATTTGTGAACTCCCCACATGAGAATTCCCGCGACGGGTCTGATACTTAAACTTGTCCCGAGTGTCCTTTCCAGCCTTACGACTCACCGCCAGGCTCCTTGGGTCGACATGTCCAGTTCATTTTTCAAGAACATTCGCGTCTACTGCATGTGCAATTTCTGATCCTCTCTCTTGTCATGTGGCTTATGGCTCTCCAATAGGGCTCGCGTTTGTCGTGTATTGGGGCATCGTCTTGTTTGGTTATGATACGTATGTTCAAAAGTTACATTCCCATTGAATGATAGATATCTGATCGCCGTCGTAGTGGTATTGGGTCCGCATTTTCTGTTGCAAGTGCTCTCTGGGATGCTTAATGTGCCCTTCTCATGTAGTGGCGGGGTCGTCGGAAATGCTTATTTTAAGTCGAGGTTCGGTATTCTCGGGGATACAGCCCAGGAGAACGCAGTTGCATCTAATGTTGTAGCCGTCCTCCAAGCTGGAGCATTCTTTGGCGCTCTCGGAAGTGCACCGATATCTGGTGAGCCAACCTTCTCATTCTTCTCCTGTTTTTCGTCTGAATAGTCGACTAGCCAAGATTGGGAGGAGATGGACGATGGAGTTATTTACTCTTATCTTCCTTGTTGGAGCGGTGAATCCTATAAAGTTCACCTCTTCGATTTTTGTTGATCTCTCATCTCCTAGATTCTTCAAACTGTCGCCTCAGGTCCTCCTCATGGCCTCGGCCTTATATATAGTGGCCGTGTCATCGCTGGTATTGGTATCGGCGGAATATCTTCTGTTGCTCCCGCTTTTGTCTCGGAGTGTTCCCCCAAGGAGGTTCGGGGGCGTATCACGGGTCTTTTCCAGATCATGGTACGTTACTGATACGATGGTCTCAATAATAGGCTCCTTGAACGATCTTTTGACTAGGTTGCGACTGGAGTTATGATTTCATATTTTGTCAACTGTGCGTTCTTTTTCGATTGTGCTGTACTTTCTTCTGTCAACTGAATTCTTTCATAGATGGCATTGGCATTCATATTACAGAGAGCGTATTGATCTGGAGAATTCCCTTTGGACTCCAACTTGTCCCAGCCGGTATAATGGCTCTTGGTATTTTGACGATCAAGGTGAACGTTCTGTTCTTATCAATTGATGTTACTAATTTAGCTGGTCAGGAATCTCCGAGGTGGCTCGCGTCTGTTGGGAGGAATCAAGAAGCCCTTGCAAATTTGGCATACCTTCGGTGCGAACCTGAGGATTCTCCAGCGATCGTCCACGAGATTGCTGAGATTGAAGCTGCTATCATTGAAGAACGTGAAGCCCGCAAGGGCCTTGGTTGGAAGGAAGCCTTCTTTGGGAAAGGGAATTTCATTCGTTTCTTCATTGCCTTTTTCATCTTCCTTCTCCAACAATGGTGTGGTCAAAACTCAATTGGGTGTGTATATCTTATATTTGTCGCGTTACATCATCTCATGAGATCCAACTAGCTATTATGCCCCACAAATTTTTGAATCTGTACGTGCTTAAGCTGGTCAATGGACATGAACAGATCATGACTTGGGTTACAGATCGGTTACACAGGAACCAAGGCGTCTTTACTTGCCAGTGGTATCTACGGTAAATTTGAGTTTGATGTGACGGCAGCACCATTGATCCTTGGGTACAGGTGTTGTCAAACTTGTTGTTACGGCTATTTTCGTCTTTTGGGGCGTCGAGACTTTAGGACGGAAATTGTCTCTCTTTATTTCCGCTATGGGAATGGGAACTCTCTTCTATATCATTGGTGCTCTTCTCAAGACACATCCACCCCCACCTGTTGTTGATGGTCAACCACCTCTCTCCCCACCTCCTCCGTCTCAGGCAATGGCTGCCATGCTTTACATCTATGTCCTTTTCTATTCAATGGGATGGGGTAGGTACTCCTTCGTTCTTTATTCGAGTTAACGTCAAATTGTTACTCCCAGGACCATTGCCTTGGGTCTATGTTGCTGATATATTCCCCACACGAACAAGACACTATGGTCTTGCAGTGGCGAGTGCCTCTCAATGGCTGTGGAGTGAGTTGATGAACAAGTTTTAGATGTTCTTTCTTGATACTGTATTCCAGATTTTGTCGTTTCAAAGGTTACCCTGCAGATGAAGACCAACTTGGGATGGAAGCTTTTCATCATGTTTGCGACTGTTAACATCGGGGCTATGGGAACTTTCTCTCTGTAAGTATCTGAGTTGATTGTCTGGAGTACATGTCGATTCACGCTGTGCAATGTAGTCTGATTCCAGAGACCAAGAACAAAAGTCTGGAAGAGATGGACATTATATTCGGAGCCGTTTCAGCCGAGGAACGACAGACCTACATCGACAGGCGCGAGCAGGGTAAGCAGTCTCTTTCTTGTCTTTCTTGAAATTTTATTGAATTTTGTCGCAGCATTTGGCCATGCTGACAATGGCTCGAATTCTGTGCGGTCTGAGTCCATTGAAAGAAAGGTTTAGTTAAAGAGATTTTATTATGTTGACATGCTAAGACTTGTATTATGACACTGAAAGTATACCATGACTTGTTGCAATTGAAAAGGTTCTATCATTGATTTATCAATATAAATCATAAAGTTGTGTATGCATATTGTGCCAGAGGAGTAGTAGCAAGCCCTGGTCGAATCTAGAGTAGCCTAGGTATGTCTATAGGGTTGATCATTGCCTAGGTCAATCTGATTATCTAACTCTGATTTTTATCTAATCTATGATGTAATATTTGCTAGTTATTTAATTGCTGGAACCTGAGTTGATATTTAAGGTCGTAACAGCTCTGAGAATTCATGCCGTAGTTGATGATGACGCTAAAAGCATTAATGTGCCCAGTACCCCATCTCAATTCACTTCGTTAGAGGGGCAAATCAAGCAAGGCATGCACTAATCAATGGATCACCACCTTCAACCGCGGACACAACAAAAGCCACCAATTCTTACAGCTTAGAATCAACAAAAAGAAGCGTATCCAACCATCGTATATTAAAGGAGGGGGATGGCTCAATCATATTAGGTCCTCAGTTTCGCTTTGTGCTAGAGCCACAAGAGCTATTCTAAATCACGCTCCGATCGAGGAGGGGAATTCAGGAAGAGATTCTTTCCTCAAAGTAATCATGCTTGCCCTTGCAGTAACAGGGGGATCGAAATCCGAGCTCTCAAAACGATTGCAGTCGGTTCATCTACAAAAAGAGTGATCGCATGGTGATCAAACATTTTGTCCTGTTCCTGGAGCGTTCGCTTGGTCTAGTAACATCACTTAACGTGGGGTGAGTGCTGCTCCTTTATTCCTGTTTTTTTTTCCCCTTCCTTTCTCCCCCTTTTCTCACTTCTCTTGTGTCTGGCTCAGTTGCGAGTGATCTGGTTTTTGTTTCACATCTCTGGTTAGGTTTCTCTTTGTAGTTTTGGACTGTGTATTGTAGGATACCAAGTACTTTATTGCGGACTGCGATCGAGCACCGCGTTATAAATTTGTGATTTTTTTTAAAAAAAAACAGCTCTGAGAACTGACTTTTATCTTCTACAGATATTTTTATTAACGGTTAATCAGTCCCAGTGATCTATTTTTGAAGATCAGAACCTGATTAAAAAAACTACGTGTTCAAGGCACCAAATACATAAGGACAGACAAACATGAGAATGGAGAGCATGTATCACAATAGAATGAGTAATGCAAGCACTTGTTGCACCCATCAAAACATATCAATCATTGATTTCAATGTAAAAGTCTCAATCAGTATGTTCTCCATGAGCTATCTGTCCTGCAATGTAAGGACCAGTATTCTGAGCTGATTGGGCTTGTGTAATTACATTGATGGTGCCATAAGCTCACCTCAACATTAGAATTAAAATATTACTGAACCCTCATGTTTGTATCCACTCAAGAAAATATATTGACTCATATTCCATTATTTACTGATCAAAGTAAGCAATGATACGAGAAACAGTCGTTTCAAGTATTGTCCGCCTTCCCACGCAACTTTTCATGGCAATTTCATTGTCATGTATCAGTATCATCATCTTGATCATCATCTTGATGTGATTGTGATCGAAAACACTGTCCTGGACCTGGATTATACATATTAGAAGATAGCTACCATCACGTTATGATGAGGGATAGAACGTGAGCATAACATATCCTAAAATGGAGAGATGTATTGACATTCTCAGGTTTGGGTGGCGAAGCGGAGACGTTGGCCGCTTTTGATATAATACAACCAAACTCAGCTGAGATGTTTGCTATCTCCTCGATCTCCTCAGCTCCTCAGCTCCAATGGCAGATCAAAGTGAATTCCCTAGCCTCCCTCCTAATATCGGTAATCTGTGAGACACTCTATGGAGTCCTCCTCTTGAATGTGTTACTGAAGGAATCGGAACAGCACAGGCCCTCCGGTTCGTCACTAACGTGTCTGAAAACTGTCATTCAAACGGAAAACCTCTATGATAGTTTTTGGGGATCGTTCTCAACTGTTACTTCTTTGGAATCTTGACGCTTCAATATTGTGAGAGTTACTCATTGTCTTGACTAGTTCTAGTCTTGATATAGATCAAAAAGACAATTATATCTCAAAATTCAGGGATGATGCAACCTGGCTCAGAAGCCTTGGTGAATTGGTTTTTGATCGCTTTTGGCCATGTACTGACGTTGCAAAGTTCATATTCAGTTTATTTTGGAGACAGCCCAGACTGCTATGAGTGTGGCCGACGGTTTTCATTGGTTTGTCTATGGCTATGGAAACATAGACAAACTGGGAGAATATTATTTGGCAAATTTCGATTCACCGATCATAAGTTCCATTATCGCATTCATCTCGCAAGGGGTGTACTGTTGGAGGATACACCATCTGGGCCGTTCAAAGATATCTCCTTTTCTCATTGCGTTTGTGAGTGATGCCTTCACAAGAGTTGATTCGAAGAGCTCAATTATAACAAAAGACCTCATGTTGCCAAGCTGTCGGGGGATTTGGGATTGGTATTGTGGTATGTCATCGTTCCTCATTTGTGTCTCACGATAAGACTGAGAGAATCAACAGAATCAGAAACTTGGAACCATCACTAATTGGGAAGATAGATACAACATTTTTATGATCGTCAGTGTATATATTTTTATTACAACTTCATTTTGAACTAACTCTGTCAGTAGTTCTGGTCGGTTTGCAATGCCATCACCGATATACTTATAGCAGGGACCATGGTATTCCTCGTATGTCCTGTTTCACTGATATTCTGTTGAGAGTACTAAAGGACTGATCATATTAGCTTGTCTCAGCGGCTTCTTTCAATTCATCTAAGATAGTGACGAAGCTAATTCGTTTGGTTGTTGAAACCAACTTAGCTAGTGGTGAGTGAACCTATTCATGTCGAATGAATAGAGTCATAACGACATGAACAAAGCTTTAGTTGCAATGGCGACATTCCTTACTACCGTGATAAAGCCCATTTCGCCACCTGTATGTCTCGAGATTAGCCTTGACATGGTATCATAGATGACAAGATATCTTCATCAGCGAACTAGCTACTTCTTGTGCCCGTAAGTGTCTGGTCTAGTCAGATTGGGTCATCTACTGATAGTGTGTAGAGGATACGTCCTAAGTAAACTGTGAGCAATAACACAATCCTTGTATAGACTGAATGATAGAATTACTATGCCTTCATAGATACAGCAACTCCTTTATCATGATGTTGAATAACCGTCATCTGAGCGGCGGGAACCAACATGAATCAAACGTCAGCCAAAGGAGCCACAGATTTCTACCTCATCAGGTCAGGAACAGTATCACGCCGAGCATAGCCGTCGCCATTTGCAGGGAGAGAGAGACACAACTCGATCGTGACATCCTATGTCAGGACAAAGTAGCCATTTCAAAATTTGCGGAATCCGGACAGTTGGTATGAAGTACTTCGAAAACAGAACGTACCTAGCAAATTCTTAATGATGTTACTATCATGAATTTTCGAATCGCATATCAACATCCATACCTGATTCAGAACAACCCCAGCGGGCCACCCATGTAGCTAGAGTGTAGTCAGTAGTGTACCGTTATGTAACTCACCCACCGCGTTTTAGCACCTGTTTTTCTGAAATAGTGGTATCCAAAACAGGTAAAGACACGAGAATGGTTGAGAATATCTTAAGGAAGCAACTTGATTGAATATACGAGAGAGCTGATTAGTCCGAGCGTATTTACAGCTGGTAGAGTTCCTAGAAACCTGTACTGTAGGTGTCGATATTGTTCGACTCATTTCCCCTTAGATGAAAGGTCACTGTAATAAAGCTAAAGTCGATTATACAGATATTTGGTGACATTGAAACCCTTGAACCTAGACGCAAGCTGTTTTCTCGACCATTCAACCAGAGCAGCCAAAAGCAAACCCAGAATGGCAAACCCAGAAAGAAACAGTTCCAATGAGGATGACGATGAATCCATTACCTGAAACCCGGAGTGAAACAAAAATTATTCAGGAATTTGACAGTCAAGGAGAGACAAGCCTGACCCTCAGGCCAAAGTACGTTCCCCTATCATTCAGACATCAGTATGCTGAACTTGTTCTAGCTGGACTGCACAAGGAATCCAATCTTGCGAGGCAGTCGCCTCCTGGTTCCAAAGAGGCTCCTAACGCGGTGCCAAGATACCTCCTTGTCTTACTAGAGAACTACACAAATTTTTTCGAGAAGCAGCAATCAATCCAGCCAAACTTTCGGAAGATGTGTCGCTTCTCCTCATGTAAATCTAATTTTCCAGGTCAACTATGGGTGTGTCGTCCTTCAGCATTTGAGTAAAAACCAGTTTCAGTTGCTCTAAGGGTCCATTCTGGTTGGATAAACTCGCTTCATAGACTTAGGACTCTCGCTGAAGACAAATTATTGATCGTTATGCAGAAGGGCCCAGGCAAGGGCGAACTTGGTCAAAAGACTAAGAGGAAGCTGGAGAAAGAACAGGAGGATATTCGTAAGGCTGTGAAAGAAATAAAGAATATCAAAAGTTGGCCACAAAAGTAGAACAAGATCCTTCTGCCTAGTATTTTGTATCGAAATTGTTTAAGAAGATTTAAATAAAGGGTAACTGCAGAAACTGCTGCAGTCGCTACAAGACTATTCTCCTCCAAGCCCTGACGACAATTTCAATTTTGTAGGCTGGAAAGAAGGTTTAAAAAACCCTGAAAGATACCGAGGTATGCTTCCCCAAACCTTTAATTATGCGTATTTCACGAACCGTCAACCTGCCGATTGCTAATTCTATTTATGACCTTTTGACTTTGAGAGGGTTTTTTGGGTGCTGCAGATGCTGGTGCATATTTTCGTAGGAAAGGATCTAGTCCGTACCTTAAATTTTGATCTGATGAAATCTGGGACAAATATGATTCAGGCCCAGAATCTCAGGATGGAACACTCTAATTCAGACCCCCCAGATTATTGATATGGACCGCCACAGTCATAATATCGAGATGATGCATCATACCTGAAACACTTCCATTACAGATGACGTATCCTCAGCTCCACCCTAAATTCTTTATGACCGGACAACACCTGTGATGCACAGTCGTTATATAATCAAAGATTGCCTAAGGGAGGGAATCCAATCTTTCCGTAGTTGATGGAGATGTGCTGGACCAGATTGTAGGTCATCAAATTTCACTTGAGTTGTATCCTTGATCTTGTGTGTACATCTCATCTACGCTGATAGATCCCATCTAATACGGCTACTTTTCTTGTCACTCTGCAACCACTGCCATCAAATATATGTACACGTTTCTTACTACGTATTTTATATCCTCTATGAAACTTGGAAAAAGCCCAACTTTTGACTGTGACATTCTTGACTAAACGACGATGACTGCGTCTCACAATTAAAGGACTTTGAAGAAGGACTGAACTTAGAAGAAGGGTCGTTTACATTCATTCGTTTCCAGCGGCACTTCCAGTAGCAGTGATTCTTTGAGAACACACGTAGTTACTTGGCAATGTCACTCACAAGAGCATTTGATTCAGGGATCATTCCTGATGAACTGATCGTTGTTGTGGTGAAACCTTTATCAATAACCATCACCTGTAGCTATGCGTGTCGCTGTTGTACCGAGCCGCGTCTTAGCACTAGCTGTCAGTAGAGGTGAATCATGTTATTCTTTCTATCTACTAGCAATCTTCGCCCATGCCCTATTCCTTCGGCTATATGCCTCATGTAGATACACCCTTGACGTTAGGCCCTGTTTAGGCTCTCCGCGTTGCGGAATGAAAATCTTGAATCCTAAAAAAAAGCAAATTATGGGACCCTTACTGTCCCGCACCCTGTCGGACATGTCCGTTGACACACTAATAAGCATCATTGAGATGCTACTGGAAGAAAGTGTCACTCTCACACGTTAAATTAGAAAGAGGAAGCTGGAGAAAAGATTACACCAAGTAACAGCGATTACATCACAAGTCGGGAAGTAGATGGACGTGTAAGTGGGAGAGAGTGTGGCAGAAATGAGGAAGGGGAGGATAAAAAAGAAGACAAAATCTCACCGATTCCAAAGGGAAAAGAGAGGGAGGTAATCATAGGCCTGGAGGCCGATGAATGATGAAGGGGACACTACTTTTCCTTAAGCGCATGGAGGCCATAGTTGTGTATAAGCCTTCCAAGTCCACCAAGCAAGCCGGCTAGTTGTTATGCATAAGACTGCATGCGCACACATGGAATGAGCGACATTTTATTAGACTAGCCAGTCAAATTTGCTGGAGGAATGGAACTCCATACATGCATTGGGGATGCAGCGGGTGAATCGCTTGTTTGGGGTCATAGTGGAAGTTGCTTTTTGGAGGACTTAAGCCTTTAATAGGAGGCAAGCTGAGGATTAAATATCGTATCACAAGCTTCTTCTACTCCGCAAGAATTGTTGTTGGCGTGAGAAGATCGAAGGGAATCGGCTAAAACTCAATAGCGGTGTGCATAGGATTGTTGCAAAATTGCTGGACACATACACTGACTATTGAGATGTTCAATGTTCATCACACGGCGGGCATTTAAAGTCCCCATTTGGGTGCAACTGTCAAGTGACCTGTCAAGTCATCTGTTACCTGATTTGTCAAGTCAATCAAAAGTCACATGCGTGACATTTTTGAAAATCTTAATTTCAACAATTGATAACGCGGTTTACGTACACAGTCCATGGTAGTCTACTGACTACGGAGGCTCAGTGCTTCTAATAAATACACAGAACAAGTCAAATGAAAGAGACAAACACAGAACGGAAGAGAAGCAGATGCCGTCCTGCCGTCTTGCTGCACCTCGTTGAGTCGTGAAGCAACTTCACGTAAATTTAAAAAATGTCACACATGTGTGACTTTTGATTGACTTGACAGATCAGGGTAACAGTTGGTCTGCCTACGAGCCCCGTGTAATAAATCGTTGATTTAAAAAAAAGATCAGGGTAACAGGTCACTTCGCAGTTGTGGACTTGACAGTTAAATGCAGATGTAATATCAGATCGCTTCGGCAAATCCCGCTGTGTAATGGCATTCTCATCACTACGTAGATGTAAAGATGTATCCCATGATCCGGTAACATAGCAACGAGCCCTATTGCAGTCACAATCATTGAACGAAGAGAAAGGCAGGCCCGGCGAAGGTAAATCTTGAGCGTTGTTGTTTTTTTGTCATTAACTGTCTTCTCATTGACAGATGTTCCAAGTCCCAAGTATAATAATCGACCAAATCCCAATTGCGCACGGAGGCCCTTATTCGATTGTCGTTCTGGTGACTACGGCAGCGCGATATCTCTGATGGAAAATTGAACTGTATCGAGTTCATCGACTCTGTCTCACCTTCAGATGGAAACAGCATCATATACTGACCCTGGTGACGGTCATATGGACGAACATCAGCCCGGCAGCTACTATATGAAACACCTGGTGGTCAAGTCAATATATAAGGAGTTCTTTCTAACGGGTTTGGCTTATTCTTCAATCTCTTCCTCTCTCTCTCCATTTCCTTCTTTGTCCTTCACTTTTTTCGAGCCAGGTGCTCTGTAGTTTTCTTCCCTGTCCATCTTTCCAATATAGTACAAAGAGTTAAATATCCTTGCACGTTCGAAATGGTCAAAATCACCTCTGTCTTTATCCTTTCCGCTATCGCTTTCGTTACCTCGGCTGCACCTCTCGAGAGGCGTATTGCGCAGAATACTCCTGATTCCAAGGCACCTTGGGAAGCTGCATGCGTGAGTTTCATATTTTATTATCTCCCCTAATCATTATTTCTCATCTTCTATTCCATGTGTAGGATGCTGCCGGTGGGGGAGCTGAATGCAACGAAATTGCAGTTACCGCTGCAGGTACCCTCCTCGCTGCTGCTGGATCTTGTGAACAGCAAGACTCTGCCGATGCCATGATCGACCTTGCCAAAAAGCTCGACAATTCTGAGATGATCAAGCTCGCTCAAATCTTTGCTCAACAACCTCGTAACGCTGTATGTCTGTCCAACTTTGTTTTCCATTCCGTTACTCACGCGTGCATTTCTTTATGTATATAGCCTGACAGCCTTCAAGTCCCTTATTGCCAGAGCGCACCCAAAAATGCTGAGCTGAATGGACTCTTCCATTGTCAATTCGCGGGATCCGATTTCTCCAAGTTTAGCGGTGATCAGTTGGGAAACATCCCTCTTGGACTTAGTGCGCCTGTTAACCCCCCTGGTTCTTGCCCTGCGAAGCCTGACGGCCCGGTCCCCGATGGGGAACAATTGAATACCCTCGTAAAAGATCCTGGCGTAGGGGGCTCTGCTGCCAGTAGCACCAGCAGCAGGACCAGTAGCACCAGCAGTGCCAGCAGTAGGGTCAGTAGTGTTAGCACCGGTGCTGACTATCGCGCAAGTGGAAGTGCTGCCGGTAGCTCTTTATCGGCAAGGAGCAGCTTCCAAAAACGTAAGTGTAGACTCCTGTACTATTATTCGCATTCTAAAACATCTTTCGTACAGAAAACGGTCTGGACGCTCAATCGCTGAACAAGAAGTTTGCAAGTCTGACCAAAAGTTCTCGATGTACGCCTGGTGAGAACGCATGTGTCGGGAAGGACTTTGCTCAATGTGTGGGAGGGAAATTCGTCTTGGAATCTTGTGGTAGCGGTCTCATCTGTGCTGCATTGCCTCTAGTCAATTCTAGGGGAACGTCAGTCACTTGCGACACTGCTGCGGATCGCGACGCCAGGATTGCTACTGCTTTGAAATCTTGAGTGACTAACACTTTTGGACGTTATTTACGCGATTTAGAATAGTAATCGGATTATTTCGATTGCATTCATTGGCTATTTTGTGAGGGGGATGGGGAATAATTGATAATGAAATTGAAATTTGCTCTTCTTACGAACTACGTCTCGTGTTTCAATCAGGTCATCTGATGTCGAGATCCAGATCTCGTACAAATCCGTTGTCCTGACAAATCACGAGCACAAAATGAATTTACCACTTGATGATCAAAAGCCTTTTGTCTTGCTGTTTAATCATCCTACCTAAGTCAATTGTCTTTGAAAAGTGGTAATTGCTTTTTTTAATCGAAGTGTGCGTTCTGGGATGGCAACGGTTCACAGGTACTGAGTACAGCCTCCAAGGCGACCCTCATAATCAGCGAGTGAAGTATCCAGATACTCCCGGACAATTGGCTATTGTTAGAAGAGAACGATCATAGAAACCTACGTACACAACGCAGGCCACAAATAAGGACCAATCTAATAAACAACCATTCTTATGGATCATCCTATTTGTGCTGGATTCATGATGTAGGCACATAAACAGCGTCATAGTCACAAGGAAGTTTCTGGAGTGTGAAGAATCTGATTAAGACGAATCTGGAAAAAGTAAGTTGAAAGTTGCGCTGACCAAGAAGAAATGACATTTGCTGGTAAAAAGCCACTTTCTATTGGCTGGAAAGAGAGGTTGAGATGCACGCTGAATCAGCTTCACTACATTACATGCATAAAAAGGAAGGGGGGATAGGTGGTAGTCTCACACATACACAAAACCAGCTGCTGCACATCTGCTCTAACAATGATTACTCTCTATGATCTTGCAGGTAAAGAAGGCGTCAAATGTTGGTCGCCAAATCCTTGGAAAGTCCGGTAATTGCAAAATCCCCCCTCCTACCAGAAGATTGACTCATTGATCTAGATACGTCCTCAACTTCAAGAAACTGCCGTATCACACGATTTATGTCGATTTTGAAGACGTAGATCGCGTTATCAAACAAGCGGGTATTCCCTCTTCTCGATTAGGATCAGACGGAAACCCATTCCATACCGTCCCTTCCATCATCGATAAGACAACCGGACAAGCTAAAACCGTCACAGATTCCTATGCCATTGCTGAATATCTCGATGCTCAATACCCAAACACACCCCAAGCATTTCCAGAAGGAACTGAAGCTCTCCAAGCTGTGTTCTATCGCTTTATAAATGAGAAAATGGCAGACTTGGCGACACTCTTTCTCCCGAATGTTCCAAATATTTTGAGCAAAGGATCAAGTCTGGAGTATTACGCTCGAACTCGTGCTGAAAGATGGGGGAAATCATTGGAAGAAGCTAAACCGAAAGGCGAAGAATTAGAAAAAGTGTGGGAGAGAATAAGAGCGCTATTCGATGAATTGGAGAGCTGGTATGCAAAGAGCAAAGGTGCATTCTTGGTTGGAGATGAACCATCTTTCGGCGATTTTACTCTTGCCGGGTACCTGCAAGTGCTCAAGATTGTCCAAGGAGAACAGAGTGACGATTGGAAAAAGATGAGCGTTATGAACAATGGGCGATGGATCAAGTTGCTGAGTGACATGGAGAAGTATGCGAGTGTCGATCATTAAGAACAACTTGTTACATACAAGCAGTTTGTTTATACACCATAAACTCTACGAGCGTTGTCCCTTGCTATACGCATAATCGTGTCTGCAGTCCATGTCATTGGAGCGTTTTCGGATTGATTAACATTATTCTCAATATTTTTTTCGTTGATGATATTGGCGACAAACTGTGCGGTCCAAGGAATCATGGCTGTGTGGCAGAGGGGGAGTCTACGACCTTTGAGAGATTCACCGTCGAGAGTGGAAGGGAGAGAGGAATAAAGGTTTGCGGGAATCATGTAAGGAGCGTCAGTTTCGAGGAGGATGCGAAGAGGCGAATGGGGAGAAGAGGAGGAAGAAGAAGCGAGGAGGTTTCTGACAACTTGGGATGTGGATTGATTAGATGTGTACGTTATGACACCTGTGATGTTTGTCAATAAACTACATGGCAGGAAAAAGAGTACAAGGAGCACCTGTTATTCCGATGTAGAGGTTTGGAAAATGGGAGAGGAGATTTGAAGCGAACTGGGGGGTGTCGGTGAAACAGTGGACATGAATCTACAGCAGCAAAATGAAGTAAGGGCTCAAAAAAGAGACATGGAACGCACAGGGTGTTCTTTGGGTACTTCTTCTTTCAATATCCTTTCTGTATCATCATCTGCTTCTCGAGTGTGGATGGTCAGAGGTTTATTCAATTTTACGGCGAGCCTGAGTTGACGACGGAAGACGGACTGTTGAAGGTCACGCGGGGACAGGTCGTAGTGGTAGTCGAGGCCCATTTCTCCCCAACCGACACAACGGGGATGGGACATGGCTTGGATACTGAGAGGAAGGACTGAACAAAGGAATATCAGATAGAGAGAAGACGTACATTTCAGCTTCGGTTTCATCGGTGTAGTGTTTTGCCTCGTGGCTGAGTGGTCTGTGAGCGGATTGGGATATTTCAGGATGCAACAACTCACGGATGAGCACCTGCAAGACGATCAGCGACCTTGGACATTGGTTCTCAACCGGTACTCTCACCCATGACAAACCAGTACTTGATTCCACCCCAGCGGTCGTCGTGGGCAGAATTGGAAAACTCACGCCAGAGACTGCGCACAGGCGCTTCGCACCAGACGTCGATAATAGACTCGACATTGCGGTCGCCATACAAGCCACGAACAAAGTCGAACACGGTTTCGTATTTGCAGGCTTTGTAGCGCTGGCGATAGGCCTCGAAGGTGGAAGCGAGATGGGTGTGAGTGTCGACGATGGGCGCCGCAGACGGTGGCTTAGGCAGCCGCAGCCAAATTTCCCCCACTGTCTTCTTGGGCATCGTCCTTGGTATTCTGGAAATTTGTAACAAACTTATTATCAACGCACGTGCCCTTACATCACTCTGGTCAGGTTTCGCTCTGCAAGAGCCACAATTCTAAATCATGTTCCGATCGGGGGATTCAAGAAGAGGTTTTTTCCCCAAATTAATCACAATAATAGTGTTCTTAGCAGACAATCCTGGAGCATTCACTTGGTCAAGCAACATCACTCAACGTGTGGTGCTATCGAGTCATTGAATACTGCTCCTCTATTTGTGCTTTCTCTTTTCTCTTTCTCTCACCTCTCTTATGTCTGGATTAGTTGTGAGTGATCTGGTTCTTATGTTTCCTCTCTTTGTAGTTTGGGCTGTGTTACTTTACCACGGGCTGCGATCGTTACAAATTTATGCTTTTTTTTAAAAGACAGTTAATTACACATGGCTTTGTTCCCACAGTTACAGTTCGCTACTTGGACTTTACCCCAATGAGTCAAAACGAAATCGACCTTACTATAGAAGCTCTTGAAAAAATCGATGGGGAGATGGCCCTTTTACACCAAAAATGTACTTGTGTCCGTGGCAAGCTCAATGAGCATTTGTCAGCTACGCGAAACCTTCCCCAAGAGGTTCTCACCGAGATATCTCGGCTCTCAGCATGCAGACTGAATCTCCGAGAACCTCAATTGTACTCGATCAAGATACAAATGCTTCTCAGACTTGGTTCTATCTGTTCTAATTGGAGGAGCATAATTTGGTCTGCTTCATC
>Ga0153924_1000915_pt1 | contig 16803 bp, 17 predicted proteins | sample TSNJ008MetaG_FD_104709 | JGI IMG/M metagenome (GOLD analysis project Ga0153924, IMG submission 104709) | Attine ant fungus gardens microbial communities from New Jersey, USA - TSNJ008 MetaG | ecosystem: Host-associated > Fungi > Mycelium > Unclassified | place: USA: New Jersey, Wharton State...
AATCGCATCGTATCTACCTGTTAGCTCTCCGGCATTCGTCTTCTGTGCATTAATGCCGATACCCATTCCCATATGGACACCCCCTTCTACTACAATATATTTATGGTTATAGTACCTGACAGCCAGTCAGGTCTAATCTATAACTAACCGGTCATACGCAACCGTGCGCTTTTCTCTGCTGACGCCTCCGGATAAATGGTCAATCGATCCTCTTATAAAGACCGCTCTTTTTACCGCGTCAATTCCATATTTCAAGCGGATCTGATCCACTGCGCGATCCATATCTTCCCACTTTTCAAAGTTGGCCAGATCGAAAAAGGACAGCTGCCGCAGCTCTCCCCCATCTTTTATCCGCGCTGTATGGATCCCCAGGTGACGGATGGGCTTTCCGTTCCATAGCTCCTCAAACAACCGGCAAGCATATTGATGCAGCTCAATGGTAATGTTTGTTGCATGGTTTAAAGTCATCTGATGACTTATATACTGAAAGTCCGCATATCGGATCCCGATCGATATCACTTCCGCTTTTACCTTATCCTTACGAAGCCGGGCAGACACGGTCTCTGCCAAAGCCAATAATACGTTCTTTGCTGTTTCCGCGTCCTGGACATCAAAAGCAATCGTAGTACTATTCCCATAGCCTTTATTGGCCGGCGTCACCGGCTGCACCGGTGACAAGTCTATACCATTCGCAAAATTCCAGATCTGCAGTCCATGAGATTTTAAATGTGCTTTTAACACGTTCGGATCTGCCTGGGCCAATTGGCCAATTGTATAAATTCCCAGCTTATAGAGCTTTCCGGCCGACGCGTGGCCCACATAAAATAAGTCCTTCACCGGCAGCGGCCACATTTTCTTCTGCATCTCATCTTTAAAAAGCGTATGCACCTGGTCAGGCTTACTAAAATCTGACGCCATCTTAGCCAGCAATTTGTTATCCGAAATACCAATATTGACCGTAAAACCCAGCTCATGGCTAATGCGTTCCCGGATCAGCTCCGCCGTCTGTATAGGATCCGGAAAGAGCCATTTTGTTCCGGACATGTCCATAAAGCACTCATCAATGGAATACTGCTCCACATCGGGTGAATATTCTTTTAGCAGTTCAATAAATGCATAGGAGCAGCGCTCATATAAATTATAATTTGGCGGCACCAGATAAAGACCAGGGCATTTTTGCAGGGCTTCGTGAACGGATTCGCCGGTCTGAATACCAAATTGTTTAGAAGGAATCGATTTAGCCAAAATAATCCCATGCCTGGCTTCCTGATCACCGCTAACGGCAGATGGAATGCTCCGCAGATCTAATGTACCTCCCAGATGATGTATACGGTACGCAGCTTCCCAGCTTAAAAATGCAGAATTTACGTCTACATGAAAGACTAACCTTTCCAAATATGCTCGCCTCCTTTTCCGTATTATAGCAGAACGCACGTTCTATTTCAACTGGAAAATACTGTTGGAATTTTTCTTTAACTAAAATGAAATTTTAAATTCCAGTTGGCAAGAGTAAGGCCCTTGCACATATTACTCATGATGAGAAGACGACAAAAGGAAGCCCGGAGCTGGTCATGGCCACATGCTTGAAAAATATTTGCTTTCGGGATATAATGTCCTTAACAAGGTAGCCGATATGATGGACACGAACCATCCGTCCGGCCAGAATCATAAAGTAGCTGCTGATCTTACCGGGACAGGCAGCTATTTCTTATGTACTAACAAAAATCATCTTATGGCCGGTGCATGGAATCGGCTAAAATACTGATCTGGAGCCGCGTTAGGCAGTTTGGTATTGATTTCAAAGACAATGGGAGGAATTAGCAAATGAATGATTGGGTATATTGGCTAATTGGACTTATCGTATTGAGTGCTCTTTTTAAGATTTTCAAAGGGAAAATCAAGGGAAGGATAGGCGAAACCATAGTGTTAACAATACTATCTGCATTGCCGAAGGAAGAATATCGAGTTTTGAATAATGTGATGCTGAAAACTGAAAGGGGTACCACGCAGATTGACCATGTAGTAGTGTCATTATATGGAATTTTTGTAATTGAGACAAAGAATTATAAAGGATGGATTACAGGAACAGATAATTCTGAACAGTGGACGCAGAATATGTATGGGAAGAAATATCTGTTCCGAAATCCTATTAAACAAAATTATGGGCATGTGAAAGCATTAGAAAAATTGCTTGCAATACCAGAAAATAGTTTCATCCCAATTGTTGTGTTTTCTGTGAATGCGGATTTAAAGGTTAAAACGGATAGAATTGTTTTGTATACTGTAAAGTTAAAAAAGAAAATTCTTAAATTTCAAGAGAAGAAATTTACAAATGAGCAGATATTAACGTTTGAAAATAGGATAATAATGGCAAATGTAGACTCTAAAGAAAACCGGAAAGAGCATGTGGAGGCTATTCACAAAAATATTAAGGAAGATAAAAAACATGTTAAAGCAGGCGTTTGTCCTAAGTGTGGAGGAAGACTTACTAAGCGTAAAGGAAAATATGGGGAGTTTACAGGATGTAGTAATTTTCCTCAGTGTAGCTATACAACAAAGTAGGGACGTTCTGTCAATTCCCTCTATGAGCCACCTGAATCTCCCGTTTTCTCTGTATCATTTAAATTGTCAAATTCTACAGCTTTTCGAGATAAATAAACTTCAAATTATTGGAAACATCCTGCGCCTTAAACACTTTATATCCGAGGCGCTGATATAGCTGAATGTTCCGTTGACTTTTGGAACTTGCGAATAACTCGCACCGTTCATGCGGACATACTCTTTCTATTTCATAAAGGAGTTTCGTTCCAAGTCCCTGTCCCTGATAATCAGGGTGGACTATTAGTTTTCCAATAAATAATGTTTTGTCGCGGATATAAGACTAACTGACCCAATGATTTTATTATCTTCGTCTATCAATTTTAGAAATGTGCTTACCTCAAACTCCTGTTTAACCTCTTCAATCGTTTGTCTTAATGGAGGTATATCATCATTACCGAGTAACTTTGCTTCACTCTGATAAGCAATGTACTGTAAATCTAATATCTCCTGCAAATCCTTTTTTTCGGCTTTTTGGATAGACATTAAAACACCTCTCTTTGACCTAACCGGCATATACTCATTTTTCTCAACCATCTTCTTATCAAATTCCGCTCTCTCGCCAATTGAGTTTGTATTATCTTCCATAGGGTGGTGTTTTTCGGTCTTAGTCCTGTTTCGGAACAGGGATGTGCAGTAGCCGGAGCATATCCTTTTGTGTCTCTATGACACGCTCCGCGGTAAAGGCAAGGAAGCCTTTGTCATCCTTATGCGCCCGTTCCAAAAGGCCGATATATTCGCTCCGCAGAACCGGGGGAATCACAGCCATCATATATCCGGCCTGTATCAATGCCGTATTCATCAGCAGCCTGGCTACGCGCCCGTTACCATCAATGTACGGGTGGATAAACACAAACTTTTTGTGAAGCAGGGCGGCAAATTCCACCGGATGATATTTGCTTCGCTTTGTGTGAATCCAATCTGCCAGCGTTTTCATCTCACCCGGGATGTCCTCCGGTTTCGTTAATGGGTAGGATGACCCGGTTATAAACACATCCTCCCGGCGGTAAACTCCCGCTTTGGCTTCGTCGATCTCCTTGTAAAATAACCGGTGCAAAGCATTGATATCCTGTTCCGTTATAGTATCCGCATGGAGCAGGGTAAACATATACTCATACGCTCTGGCGTGTCCGATTGCCTCATAACTGTCGCGCAGGGGTTTTCCCCCGGCGGTCAGACCGTCCTCAATTAGCACCTTGGTTTCGCTTTCGGTCAGGCTGTTGCCCTCCAGCGCATTACTCGACCATGTGAGTCCAATTTTGTAATAATCTTTTATCTGTTTCAGCAAATGTCCCTCAAATGGGCGTTTTTCATTCAAAACAGACTGGTACAGGTCAATTTTATTATATAAGTCCATAAGGAATTCCTTTCTTCCTACCCTATATATATTATACTGAACTTCCACAGAAAACACAATATGCAAAGCCGCTCCAACATAGAATGGACAGTAAGATCAACCGATTTTCATCACCGTACCACGCCCTTCGATTTGTTTTTCAGAAATGTGGGATGCGGCAGAGAACGGCAAGGGATTGTCAAGCGGGCTGATAAACGGCGTTCCATTGCCTGCTTGAATGGTAGGCATTGTTGTATCGGTGGATGTTATCTTGACAAAGGGATTGTCAAACTGGGGCCGGAACGAGATTATCAATCCAATTACGATAATCAGCCATGCATAATACCGCCCTTTAGCGGAATAACGCCTTGCTAATAATGGTGTAATCACCATGTAGAATAAGGCAAGGGCAGGCATAGTAACTGAGCAGGCTAGAAATGCTATCATAAAGCTTTGCATACTAACCCCTCCTTTCCTTTGCCCAACTAAGCAATCCGTCAATATCCTCGTCCGTTACCGCCTTACCTTCATACAGCGTATGAACAAGGTCAAGAAACGAATTGTCATGATACTGCTTCATAAAATTGCTTGTTTCAAACTTCAAATAGTCCTCTTTGCCTACCAGGGGATAATAGGTGCGTTCCTTTCCGTTTTTTTCCGTGCGTAAGAAACCGCGATCCACAAGCCGAAGCAGCATGGAAATAGCAGTTTGCACTTTCCACTTTCTTTCATCACCAAGCTGCCCCATAATTATATTAGCTGTAACAGGCGGTTCATTCGCCCAAATCACTTTCATGATATCAAACTCCGCGTCCGGCAGTTTTTTCATCGTGTTCATGGAATCGACCTCCTTTTAGACAATTGCCTATGGTTTAATTATACACTTGCCTAAAACGAATGTCAATGGCTTTTTAGTCAACTGCCTAAATTATTTTCATTCAGAAAACAGTGTTCAACAGACGTGATAATATATGATATAATAACACTTGAAATTAGGAGGTGGTGCAAATGATTTCCATGACACGATATTCTATAAAAAATGAATCGCTTACCCCTTGGATCAAATTTATCTGGTGTTTTGAAGAGGAAAATGCAAATATCCATAACAAGTTATTGCCGACTGACAGTATTGATGTGTTATTGAATCTGGCGGATGAAATGATTTATGAAGTCAATGGAAGTAAAATAGTTGCGCCGCCAATCCATATAAATGGTTTGCGAAGCAGCTATAGCTTTATCCATCAAGTAGGCCATATCCACGTTTTCGGAATCTCTTTTCATTCATATGGATTGTATCCTTTTGTCCATAAGTCTGTAAAGTGTACCCGAGATAAAATTATCCGCTTGGACAATTTGTCGCTATCATTAACGAATAAATTACAATCGGCAATTTCTTTCAGCAATACTAATGAAATTGTATGCAATATTGAAAGAGCATTGGATTCGGAATTTATCTCTGATCCCGACTATAGGATAAAGGCAAACCTAATATCCGATTATATCAATGTGGACAATGACATGACCGTTCAAGAGTTTTGTGCAGAGAGATATATGAACATAAAAACCTTTGAAAGATTTATATTGCGATATACTGGCTATACACCAAAAGCTTTGCGCCGAATCAAACGCTTTCAAATGGTTAGTAATCAACTTATCCATGAGCAAATCAACTTACTTGACCTTACCTATCACAATAGCTATGCAGACCAATCACATTTTATAAAAGAGTTCCGTCTTTTTTCTGGGAAAGCCCCCCGAGTATTCCAAAAAGAAAAAATATCGGTTAAGGAGAATGCCACATATAGCTATATTTAAGGTGTCGATTTTATACAATACCTCCCTATTTTTCCGTGTTAGACTGACAAAAAACAAGGAGGTATTTTCTTATGAGTATTGCAACAGAAATTGTAACGCTAAAAACAATATTGGGGGTAACAAAAGACAGGTTTATTGAAATTGTTGATGGGGTCGAGGAAAATTTTCATTCAAAACTGCCCGGATTTATTGATACGGAATTACTCTACGATGATAAAGCCGATGAGTGGATTATAATTCAACATTGGGATAGCTTGGACAGCATGAAGTCCGCATCCCCAAAAATGTTTAACAATCCGGATACCGAGTTATTTGTGCAGTCGCTTGACCCCAAAAGTGTTAAGAAGTTAATGCTTTTGCAGTTGGGGGTATGGAACAAGGAAACACTTTGAATTGCAGTCTGGCGGATCTATTCGATCGGTCTGATCCAATTCAGTGTATTATATAAATTAAGCCTGCCGTATCCCCATTGCGCGTTTGGATATTCGATAAGGCGATCGCGCTCGCTGCCGCGGATCAAATACGCTTTGACGCGTTCTGTCGTCATGGCCATTTCATTTTCATCTACGATTCCCCACTGAAGCATAAGAGCGCAGGCTCCCGCCGTAATTGCCGCCGCCACGCTGGTTCCGCTCATTTCGCCATAGCCGATGGGATATATGCCGCCGACATTGACTCCGGGAGCTACCAAATGCGGGGATATCATCGGCTGCCTTGTCGGCCCCCATGACGAATTATAATACAGGGAGTTGTTGCGGCTGTCATATGCGCCACAGGTAATGACTCCTGTGGCGCTGGCGGGTACGACAATTGTGTAGTTAGGAGTAGGCGTAAGGAACGTGGTATCCGGGTCAACAAAACCTGTGAGCGGCAGCCAGAAATGATATTCCCCGTTCAAAATAATCTCTCCGTGTACCGTAATCGTCCATATCCCCGGCGTAGGGTGAAAAATTTTGATCCTGGTAAACTGGTTTCCGCTTGCCCTGAGGGGCAGAAGATATTCTACCGTAACCCTTGACCTTTCCAAGACTAGATTTGCTGTATATTGAGCCCCTGCTCTGACCGGTATTTTGGGGATTACTTCGCCGACCGGTGAGATGAGCGACACGGCAATCCGATCCGAAGCTTCACTCCATAAGGACAAATAAATGTCTTCCGCCCGATCCCCTACGGACAGCTCGACATTTTGCGACTCCCTGCTTTCTGTTAGCCGATCATTCGTATGATGCCTTGTCTGACTTTCATTTCCTGCCGCGCAGATAATGGCAATTCCATTGATTCTGGAAATCCTGGTAAGATACAATTCTGCCGGGTCAAATCCATTACGGCCCCCAAAATTGGAGCCTACGGCGATGCAGATGGCAACCGGCCGCTCCAGTTCGTCGGCCTTACTAATGATATAATGGACTCCCAGCATGAGGTCACTGGAAAGGTAGGCGTTCTCCTGCCATTCCGGAACCAAAAATTGTTCATAATGGAATGCCCCCGCTCTTTTTAGTTTTACCGCAATAATCTCCGCGTCCGGCGCGGCGCCGATATATTCGCCTCTTTCACGACTGGCGGCAAGAGACGCCAGAAATGTCCCATGCCCCACCGTATCCCTGTGAGGTACTACCTCCAAAGGATTTTCTGTCCTTAAGGCGCTGTTAATTTGCTCCTCCGAATACTCCGTTCCAAAATAAAAACCCTGGGGAGCGTTTCCCTGGATGGTTTGATCCCATATGTATTTAATTTTGCTGGTTCCATCCTCATATTGAAAAGCTTCTTTCGTATAGTCAATACCGGTATCGATAAAGCCTATCAGCGTTCCCTGCCCTCGCAGGTCGAGGTAAGGATGCTGCTGTACCTGTATGATACCGGCCGCATCCAGATTCTGTCGATCCAAAAGTCCTAATACAACCGGAAACATGCTGATCTCATCTGAACCAATTTCTGCTAATATGTTTTCTACCTCGTTACGATTCACGTAATCAATCGAATAATCACCGTCTAAGGCCGTACCTTTGCGGATATGATGGGACTGCCTGAACGCTTCGCTTCCCAGGGAACCATCTCTGAAAATTAGAGGAATGGTATCCGGCAATGCGATAAACTCTTCCATAGACAGTTCCTCCGTCAAGCGATTTCCATTCATATGATTTCTCCCTTTGGCGTTGTCATAAAAAAATTCGGCCTACTATCCTTCCTATATACATTATGCGTAATGCGTACACATTATTTATTCTATTTACAAGTCAAAAGGCTGCTTACTGCCAGGTGAATTCTTCTCTGCCAAGTGAGAACAATCGGGTCTAAAAATGGACTTACTATATAGGAAGGGTTTTCGCATTTCTCTTTCACTGCACCAGTACAGGCGCAGGTGGAGCCTTGCGCGTTACCTGCGCCTGCACTGGTTTTAGCGGGTGCTCTGCTCCGCTAAGACAGCAAGGAGTGTATAAGACATTATGCTGGACATCCTATTACTGATTTTAATATTGGTTACAATACTTATTTTTGTGCTACTGATTTATCCGGATATTCGTGTGCTGCGCTGGCATAAAAAGCGCACAAAAGAAACGGCGGAACGAAGGGCCGCCGGAGATGAGTAACGTTATTCGGGCTGCTTTCTCATGTTTTGCGGGTCCCAAGGTCATGCTTTTTCATGCAAGCATGACCTTTTGACCCTGGTATCATGAGATAGAATCGTTGGGATTTACAAATACGATGTCATATTCCTCCGGCAGAAAATAAAATTTGCAGCGTGCCAAAGGGTTACCCGACAAATCGGTAAACACCTCTTCAATGAATAGGATCGGAGTTCCATTCGGAACAGGCAGAAAGGAAGTGATATTGTCCTCTGCAAAGACCAGCTTAATACGCATTCGGAAAGATGATGAACGTTCAAAAATTGTCTCATTTACAAAATGAGATATTTCCTCGCGGTTTGTCAAATCCAGCGCCTGTTCAATCGAATGGATCGGTACCTGCATGAAAGAATGCCCGACAGCGCGTCCGGCAGTACGGTACACATTGTTACAGGCGAGAACCCTTTCACCTGTATTCAGCTGAAGTTTCTTAGCCGCGACTTCGGTGGGCGGGGCAATATTATAAGATATTTCAATGTCATCTATCGCAGATTTTGAACAAACAATCATCGGATTATATAATTTCCCGGGCATCTTCTGCTCATCTATGACGGAATTTACAAAAGTTCCTTTTCCCTGCCACTTGGTAATCAAACCATCTTCCGCCAGGATGGTAAAAGCCTGGCGCAAAGTATTCCGGCTGACTCCGTATCGTTTCGCAAGTTCATTTTCGCCCGGCAGACGCGAGTCGGCCGGATAAACACCTGTAATAATTTCACTGTATAATGTATTATAAACCGGGATATAAGAGGGGAGTTTCACATCTGTCTGCGGTCTTCTTTTCATCAAGTTTATTGATCCTTTCCTTGTGTTAGTTTTTTTTGATTTTAATACAGGTATCCGCACCACCGCGGATCCCATATTGCCCGGCCATGCTGCTTTGATTTAGTCCCAGCCCCATAAAGTTCGCGAGTCCATTATATAGGATCGGTTCATAAAGCTTTACATGGCCAAATGATTTTTGATACGGCATTTCCAAATCCATCTTAACCGTATTATTTTCCTCGATCACAACACGTACCATGTCGCCTATCCGGATCCCCGTTTTCTCAAAATCCTTAATCAGGATGTTACTTGATAAATTTCCAAAATGTTCATTGGCCTCCTCTACAAGCCCTTCGGCCCAGCCATTGCCGACAGTGCCAAAGGCAAATGGCGCCAGAATAATTTCATCCGTGGAATAGGAAGGACCGACACCCTCAAAGGTAATCATTCCGGCCGCCAGGCGCGCCGCGCAATAGGCAAAAATATCCCGTCCATGGAACACCGCTACTTTTTCAGAGCCTGGGTATCGATTCACACGTTCATCAATTTCCCGTATCTCCTCTATGCCTACCATTTTAACAAGGTGCGTCAGCGTACCGTTATCCGGCGTTACGACATAATAGCCGTTCGCTGTTTTGGCCACACATGCCTTCCGCGCGGTACCCACACCTGGGTCAACCACACTTACAAAAACCGTACCCTTCGGCCAGTATGGCATGGTATATTGAAGGCAGTTAGAGGCGGCCAGTACATGATAAGGCGCGATCGTGTGGGAAAGATCATGAATTTCCAAGTCCCGGTCGACCGTTTTACATACACCATGCATCGAAGCCACGGTTCCCCAGTTAAGACCAAAATCCGTCATTAATACAATATCCGGTTTTTTCATTAATCCTTACTCCTTAAACTGGTTTGAGATATATCATCCACTCCGGTCCATGACCAATCTTATATTCTAACACAAAATTCCGTAAATTCAAGGCAATCTGCATGGTAAGAAATTCGCTTACCATGACGATCGGCTGACCTTCACGAACATAGCCAAAACTCTTGTGGTAAACCACCTTGTCCCGATAGATCTCCTTTCCTTTGCTGGTAATCCATACCTCCAGCATATCGCCATAGGCAAGTCCCATTTTGTCACCCATCTGATACGGGATGTTAGAGGCGACCAGACCAAAATGGCGGCTGGCACTCTGAATCATCCCACTAAGCACACCGGCCTCCTCTTTGGGCTCAATCAGCTGGATACGGATGATATCCGCTACGGAGTAGGACGGTCCAACCCCTTCAAAATCAATCAGACCGGAGGCCAGGCGTGCCGCACAGTAGGCAAATAAATCCCGGCCATGGAAAATATCGCACTTACGGGTGGCTTCATAACGGTTGCGCGTTTCATCAATCTCCCGCACCTGTTCAATTCCGACGCGCTCATACAGACAGGTAAGAGTACCATTATCCGGCGTGACTACATATTGGCCGTTTTTAAGCTTGGCGACACAGGCTTTTCTCGCGGTGCCGACACCGGGATCCACGACACTCACAAATATAGTACCGGCAGGCCAATAATCCACAATATAATCCAGGGCATTGGCGGCAGCGTAGATGTCAAACGGTGGAATTCCGTGGGTGTTGTTAAAAGTACGAAGTTCAGGGTCAATCATTTGACATATGCCATGCATCGTACACACCGCAGAGCTAATTTCAGTATCCGAGAAATCTGTTTGCATAACAATAACCGGTTTCATAATATTCCATCTCCTGTTTTCAATTTTATGATGTAAACGGATACCAGAGCAGATGATAATCTGGTGAAAATATCCTGTATAATATATACACGATACAAAACAGTCCCAAAGCTATATAGCCGATTGTAAAAATACGGTCCGCGGCCGTAGGCTCATGTTCCGCGTACCAGCTGCGTTTTTTTCGTTTACCATAACCTCGCAGTGACATGGCGTTTGCAATGTTCCCCACATTTTCAAAGGTGGAAAGGATAAGCGGAATGATAATGAGTACGGTCTGTTTGAGACGGGTGGTGACAGGTACCTTTTTAGGATCCAGTTCCATCCCGCGTGCCTGCATACTGGTGGATATATCCATGTAACTGCGTACAATATCCGGTATACAGCGGTATGCCAGCGCGACAATCGTGCAGATTTTATAGGGAACCTTAATCGAGTTAAGTCCGGCGGCAAATTCTGACGGGGTGATGGAAAGGATAAATACCATCGAGGCCAGAAAGGATGCCAGCATCTTGCAGAAACGTGTCAGTAAATACCAGGCGGTCTCGGCGCTGAGATAAAATCTGTTACCTTGCCAAAGAATGGTCGTTGTACCACCGGAATTCATCGTACCAATGCCTGGATCGCCTATCCAGAACAGAAAAAGATTTAGGAGGTTCAGCAGCATAAAGAACGTAAATACATAGCGAATCGGTTTCCAGTTCGGTTTCAGTGAGAAAAGCGCGTATGTGGCCGCTACGGCAAAAGGCAGTATAAGCCGTAAATCGAAAGACATGATCAGGAAAACCGTAGCGATAATGAAGCTGCGTACCTTTGTGGCTCCGGTTAGCTTGTGCAGCGTCGTGCTGCCAGGTGTAAAATTAATAATCATCCGGTTATTCATGTCCGCATTCTCCTCTCATAGGCTATAAAGCAGGAGATAAAATCTTCCGGCGATACCGCTATCTTTTTTGCCAAATGGTATAAGGATGTGTGCTTAAGATTGGCACGTTCAATGATATCATCGTCGGCCAGTATTTTGAATACCGCGTCATCCGCGATGATTTCACCGTCCGCAAACACGATCGCCCGGTTCGCATACTCAATCGCCAGATGCATATCATGGGTAATAAGCAGGATTGTCTTATTCTGCTTCTCACTTAACATTTCAATAAATCTCATGATTTCCGTATAGTGCCGAAAATCCTGCCCTGCTGTCGGTTCATCCAATATCAATGTGTCCGGGCGTAATGTCAGAATCACGGCGATCGTCAGCCGTTTGCGCTGTCCATAGCTTACGGAGCTGACGGGCCAGTTACGCATTGAGTAGAGGTTACACATTTCCAGGCTCTCTTTCACGCGGTCCTCTATTTGTTCCTTTGAATATCCTCGCAGTGTGAGGGCCAGAGCCACTTCGTCTTTGATAATATCTTTGACTAACATTTGATTTGGATTTTGCATGACATAGCCAATATGTTCACTGATCTCTTTAATCGATAATGCCAGGTAGTCCTCTCCATTTAGTAAAATTCTGCCTTTTTGCGGACGCAGAATGCCGCAAAGCAGCTTCGCCATGGTACTTTTTCCCGCGCCATTTTTACCAATAAGAGCAATCCGCTCACCGGCCTGGATATTAAAATGATTGTTTTGGATCGCGAGGATGCTGTCATAGGAAAAGGTAACATCCTCCACCTCGATCACGGTCTTATGATCGGACCGGCCCTCTGTCAAGCGGCCTTTAGAGATGAAAAAATCCTGTAATTTCTTATGATTTGTCTCTGACAGCGTCATTTGGGTAAAATCGGATAAGTTGTTCTGCTCGGAAAGGTTACAGCCTGCATATTTCATCGCTGTGATATAGAGTGGTTCCCGGATGCCGTATTTCGATAACCATGTTCCATGCAGAAATTCGTCCGGATGGAGAGCCGCGACAATATGTCCCTCATCCATCAGTACAATTCTGTCCACGCGCCGGTGAAGAACATCTTCCAGCCGGTGCTCGATGATGATTGCCGTCTTTTTTTGCCCGGTACAGATATCGTCGATTAATTCAATGGCGGTCATTCCCATACTGGGATCCAGGGACGCAAGCGGTTCATCAAAAATGAGGATTTGTACATCTCCATGCATAACGCCGGCCAGCGCTACTTTTTGCTTCTGACCACCTGAGAGGTTATAGGGCAGATGCGCTAAAAAGTTCTGCATCCCAACAATACCGGCACTTTTTTCCACCAGCGGAAGCATATCCCGCCGCGGCATATTTTCATTTTCTAAAGCAAAAGCGATATCTTCTCCCACAGAGAGTCCTACGAATTGGGCGTCCGAGTCCTGCAGTACCGTTCCCACGACCTGACTCAGTTTGAAAATGCTCTCACCCTGCGTCTCTTTTCCCATTACCTGGCACGAACCGGTAATGACACCTTTTTCAGAAAATGGGACAAGTCCGTTAATACAACTTGCAAGGGTTGACTTGCCACTGCCTGAAGCGCCAAGAATCAGTATTTTTTCGCCTTCATAGATGGTGAGATTAATATCATACAAGGTAGGCTTGGTCTGGTTTTTGTAGCGAAATCCAAAATCCCTGAATTCAATGACAGGCCTTTTCATTGTATTAACTAATCCTCCTCACTTAAATTGCTGTGTGACGCATAACGCTTGGAGAGCATCAGCAGCACCGGGATACCGACCACCAGAAGTACCAGAATATTCCCCGCCGCGGCAAAGCCGGCCATGATAAAGGTAATTTTTAATTCTCCTCCGTAAAACAGATAAGTTAAAATGGGGGTCACCACACCAAAGGCTATTACATTGCCTAAGATCACGGTAACCGCGTAAATAATAATATGTTTAAGCTTAAAAATCCCTTCCGTTACCCGGGCTCCATATAATGGCAAGAGTCCGACAAAGAGCCCCAGAACCGCATTGCCGACAGACCAGTCAAACCACATCCCCCAGCCACCGATCAGATCCGCGATTATGTTACCGATTAACAAGGTAACGGCACAGGGCAAAGCACCGTACATACTTCCTACCAGTACGGGGACCACCATCGCAGTGCTTAACTGTGTCTGTGAGAATATCGGAATGGAACCATATACCATAAGCACACCGTATAATGCTGCTCCAATCGCGACGGAGACAATCGTTTTGCTGCCCCATTCTCCAAAAAACCATTGACTTAGTTCTTTCTTTCTCATTGGAATCCCCCTTTACTTAATAGTGAAGTTGTTTAACATGTTCAACAAGTTCATCTTAACAAAAATCCCTGAATTTGTCAAGTATGTTGGGAAATCCAATCGACTAAAACAGGGGACGTTGTGGCTCACGCGAGTCACAACGTCCCCTGTAAATTTCCCCTATAAAGCAATTACTCGGTAAGGTATCGATACTCTTCCTCGGTCGTCGCGGTTACGGCGCCGGACGACGCCTGATTCGCCACCACACTGTTCAGCCGGCTGATCTTCCAGTCCTTGCCGTACCGCAGCAGGGTAAAGCCACCCCCATAGTGCTTGCCGTCCAGCTCATATAGCACAATCACTTCGGTTTGTTCATCCGCCCCGTACATGGCGGCATACTCCTTAAACAAGGCTTTCGTTTCTTCCTTGTTCATGGTGTCAGGGTACGGCGTGTCGATTCGGACAACCGTAAGATTCCTCAGCTTTGCCGGGTCTACCGACTCTATAAAGGCATCGATTTGGTCTGTGCCCTCAAGTGGCGCAGCGTCAATAATCCCTTTATCGGTGAAAAAGCTGTAGGCAAACCCTTTTATCTGTGTCCCAAGGTAACTAGCCTGCGTATACCGGTTTAATTCCGCGTACATGGAATACCCAGACGGCGCGCCGGTGACAGACACCGGCAGAATAGCGCCGGTCCGTTCGGTGTAGGCCGCGTAGTCAAAATTCTCTCCGTACTCGTTTATGTTACACGCTTCCAGCGCTTTGGACGCGTTATTTTCCGCAATCGCAGCCACAAAATACTCAATCGCTTTCGCGGGAGTATCAAAGGATTTTTCCGATATGCTAAGCGAGCTGTCTTTGCCTGTACATCCTGCCAGCAAAGCGATACACATGATAAACGTCAATAACAAGGTAACGATTCTTTTCATCTGGATACTCCGTTTCTTAAAAATTGGGCCACCGCCGTATGACGGTGGCCCGTACGCCTAACTTTTCGTCAGGCCTGGTTAATGCCGGAAGGACATTTATGCCGTCCTTCTCTTTTTACGCTTCTTAGCAGCAGTCAGAGCAAGTATGCCCAGCAGTGACGCGCCCAGCAGCGACAAGGAAATTATCCTGTTCGTGTCGTCGCCCGTCTTCGGCGCATTGAAGTACCCGTCAATCGTAATGGTTCCGGTACCGCTGCCGGTTACAAACTCCCTGTCTTCGCCGTTGACCTTGTAGGAAAGGATCCCGATGTTTGTCAACGTCTGTGACGGCGGGTTATCCCATACCTTGAAGGTCATCTTCATCGTATCACCAACCGCAAAGCCGGCCGGAACCGTACCAAAGTCAAGGGTAAGAGCGGTAATATACTCGCCGGATTTCAGTGCCGGGGCCGTGAACGAGAAAGCCTTATCCGCCGGAACGCCCGCGTGCAGGACCTGCTTACCGTTCAAGTTCGTGAAGTAGACGATGTCATAAGTGATCCCGGCGCCGTTTGTGAAGGCGGGCAGTTCCGCGGAGACAAAGTCCAGACCCTTATCGGGTTTATCGGAAATTGTATACTTCTCCAATGATACCGGCCACTTGTTGCCGAACCCTGTGAAGGTATAGACTACCTTCTGGCCCGCGGCAACGTTTTTGACGTTCGGTTTCTTAATAAAATCGTAGTTGCCATAATCCGGCTCTTCCGTTGGCGCTGCCTTGTATACCAGCAGGATAGCCGCGGCCGCTTCCACGGAACCGATTCTGACGTCACCGGATTGCTGCGTGCCGTCTAACTTCCAGGACTGGTAGGTATACCCCTGTACTGTCGGAGGGACTGCTGTAAAGCTTTCCTGATAGCTCTTGCTCGCCGTCCAGTCGTAAGAACCGTTGTTAATCGAGTTACCGTTCTCATCCACTACCTTGACCGTAACGGTATACTGGGTAGCTGTGTAGATATATGATACGGTCGTGTTGTTATAAATAACCGTCGCCGCGCGGGAGATCGCTCCCACAAGCAGGTTTGGTTCGCCGGTCTGCTGGCTGCCGCCGTTCAGCTTGAAGCCCTGATAGTCATAACCCGTGATAACGTCGTGCGGGTCGGTAAAGGTACCGCCCTGGTTCACGTACACCGTCTGGCTGGGCTTCAGGGTCGTGCCGTCCGCTCTCAGGAACTCTTTGGTCACCGTGATATCCGGCATACCGTCCCGATCCATATCCTGGGCGAATAGCAGCACGATATTATGGGCCTGCGTCATGTTACTGATCTGGGGCGTACCCGTCTGCATCGCGCCGTCCAGTGTCCAGCCGATCAGTACCTTCTGGTCAAACGCGGGATGCGTGGACGCATCCGGGATGCTTGCCGTAAAGCCAGTGTTATGCGCTACCTGTACCGCCTGGTTGCCGGGCAGGGTCACGACGCTGCCGTCGTTAGCATGATACTCGTAGCTTACCGATGCCAGATAGGTCGTTACCCCTACAATCGCGTTGCCAGGACTGCTTTCGTTATTCGACGGGTCGGTCTCCGTCGCCGTAATCGTATCGTTCGGGCTTAATGTCATGCCGCCGGGTACGTTTACTTCCCAGGTTCCATCCGGTTTAACGGTCGTGGTATCGGTCGAGCCGTCCGGCCAGGTTACGGTAATGGTGTTGCCAGGCTCGTCGCCCGTGCCGGTTACCTTGGTGTCCGTTTCCTCCACCGGGTCGATCACAGGTGCGGCAGGCGGGGTATTGTCATACACCGTCGTTGTACCGGGGCCGCTTTCGTTGTTGTTCGTATCGGTCTCGGTCGCCGAGAT
>Ga0153924_1000918_pt1 | contig 16772 bp, 10 predicted proteins | sample TSNJ008MetaG_FD_104709 | JGI IMG/M metagenome (GOLD analysis project Ga0153924, IMG submission 104709) | Attine ant fungus gardens microbial communities from New Jersey, USA - TSNJ008 MetaG | ecosystem: Host-associated > Fungi > Mycelium > Unclassified | place: USA: New Jersey, Wharton State...
AGGGACGCCTCCAACGCACGGCATCGCGCCGGTCCTTCGACTTCGCTCACTGCGTTCGCTCCGCTCAGGATGACAACGCCGCGCCGCTGCGCTCCGATGACAACGCCGCGTTCGCTGCGCTCCGATGATAGGGCGCGGCTGTCATCTGTCTAAGCACCCGCGAGTTGTTCGATGCGGGTGCCCATGCGTTCCGCGTAGGCGTGGGCCTCCCCGTCGCTGGAGGCTTCGGCGTAGATGCTGAACGTCGGATCGGATGCGTCCGGAAGCACGAGTATCCAGCCGTCATCGCGGCGGACGCGCAGGCCTTCGAAGAGTTCGATTTCGTCGCGGCGCTGTTCGGCGATGAGCGAACGCATGACGCGGCCTTTGTGCTCCCACGGACACGGCACGCGCACCGTGGCCACGTGCCATGGCGGCAGCATGTCGACCAGTTCGCTCAAGCGCCGCCCTTCGAGCGCGAGAAGCTCGATGAGCTTTGCCGACGCATACAGCGCGTCGAATGCCGGATGCATTTCGGGGAAGATCACTTCGTGATTTGCACCGCCCGCAAATGCTAGTTCCTTGCCGCGCGCCTCCGCAAGTGCCATCAGCGAACGCCGATCGCTGCGCGCGCGAATGACGGTTGCGCCATACTCTTGCGCGATCGTCTCGATCGCACCGGGAGCCATCACGGGGACCGCGATCGTTTTCGCACCGCCGCGCACGACCATCAGCGTCAACAGCGCGATGAGCTCGTTGCCGTCGACGATCCGCTCCTTATCATCAACCACCGCAAACGTCTCGCCGTCATGGTCGAGCAGGATCCCCAGGTCTGCCTTCAATGTCCCGACGATATCGGCCAGCTGTTCGAGAGAATTCGGCCGCTCGACGCTCGCGTTGTGTACGCGGTTGTCGTCGAAATAGGCGTTCAGCGCAATCGTCTCGATGTTCAGCTTGCTCAGAATTCGCGGCAGGACGAGCGCGGCGTTTCCAAACGCGTAGTCGACGACGACGCGGAAGCGCCGGTTCGGCATACCTTGCGGCGCGAGTGCTTCTAGAAATGCAGCCGTATAATTTTCGAGTGCGCGTGCCGGGAAGTTCAGCAAACCGACGTCGTCCATGGCAACGTGCCGGAAGTCTTCTCGGAAGAACAGGTTCTCGATCTTGCGCTCAGTGGCTTTATCCACGTTGATTCCGCTGTGATCGAGAAATTCGAATAACAGCGAACGTGAATAATCGGGGTCCAGCCGAACGTGAACGCCGCCGTTTCCACCGGTTCGGGTTGCAAAGCGCGAGAGCGGAAGCGGATATGAACGAAGATCTTCGACGTTGATGCCGACGCTGAGCAATCCCGAGATGATGCAGCGGTTCATGATGCGGCTCGCCGGATGGGTGTCGCGGCTGGTCATCACCGAATCGCCCGTGCGTAGGAACGATCCAAACGCCTGCCCGAGTTTGAGAGCAAACTCCGGCGTGATCTCCAGGTTGGCAAGTCCGGTTACGCCGACGCCGCCGAAGAGCGAGCCCGGCCACTTGATGCCGTAGATCAGCGACATCGACACGATGGCGCCCGAGCTGACGTTCTTTTCCGGCCACAAGCGCAAGTTCGGCCGCACCACCGCCGACTCTCCGATGATGCAGTGTTCGCCTACGACCGAGCCTTCGCCGACGGATGCGTGAGCTTTGACGATCGTGCGATTTGCGATCGTGCAATCCGTGAGCTGCGCGTCCTCGCCGGCGTAGACGTTTTCCCATAGCACGGAACGGCGAATCTGCGCACCCGCCTCGACGATCGATCCGTCACCAATGCAAGCCGGGCCCTCGATTACGACGCCCGGCCCGATCGTGACGCCGTTACCCAGCTGCACGAAACCCGTTATCGATACGGTCGCATCGATTTCGCAATCTCTGCCGACCCACACCGTTTCGGCGATTTGGCTCGCCGGGCGCCGCGTACGCACCGCACCGGAAAGCGCATCGTAGTTTGCCTGTTGATATTGCTGCAAATTTCCGACATCGGCCCAGTAGTCGGAGATCACGTGGCCGCCAAGCCGTTTTCCGTCACGCAGCAGAAGCGGGAAGATGTCCTTTGAAAAATCGTAATTCTTTCCGGCCTCCATGTACGCGAACACCTCGGGTTCGAGGACGTAGATACCGGTGTTGATCGTGTCGGAGAAGACTTCACCCCAAGACGGCTTCTCGAGAAAACGCGTGATGCGACCCTCGTCGTCCGTGATCACGACGCCGAACTCCAGCGGATTGTTAACGCGCCAGAGTGCAATCGTCGCGACGTTCTTTGCCCTGCGATGCGCCTCGATCAACGAGGTCAAATCGACGTCGGTCATCGCATCGCCCGAGATGATGACAAACGTGTCGTCCTGTAGCTGAGCCTCGGCCATCTTCACCGCGCCGGCCGTTCCGAGCGGCGTGTCCTCTACGACGTAGTGCATGGTGATGCCGAGTTGCGAGCCGTCGCCGAAGTACGTTTCGATTTCGTCGGCCAGATAGTGAAGCGTCGCAACCGTTTCGGTAATGCCGTGCCGCGCGAGCAAATCGACGATGTGATGCATGACGGGCTTGTTTGCGATCGGCGCGAGCGGTTTGGGTCGCCGCGACGTCAACGGCCGCAGCCTCGAGCCCTCGCCACCAGCCATCACCACCGCTTTCATCGTCTCGCCCCCTTTTATCGAAGCGGCGGCCGCTCCTCGCGCAACGCGCGAACGATCGCCGAAAAAACCGGATGCCGTGCGAGTTCCTCGATCGGTACGCCGAGCTTGCGCCGCCAGTTCGGCTCTTCATCGACGGTGCCGGGAACGTTGACTTGATCGACCGATCCGACGCCGTCTTCGAGCTGAAGCAAGACCAAGCGCGATTCGACGCGTGCAAGAAAACGATAGGCCGCTACGAGCAGATCCGTCAATTGGTCGCCGGCGATATCCGCGCCCGCAGCGCGCAACGCATCCGCGTGTTTGGGATCCAAGCAACGCTGTTCCACGAGCGCATCGAGCAGCCGCTCGCGTGTTGCCGCGCGGTCGGCGCGGTCGTGCTGCGCAGCCTCTCCGCTTTCCCATCCCAGGCGCTCGCGAGTAGCGACGTCGGCAGCGGTCCAATATCCGGCCAGCGTAGGAAGATCGTGCGTGCCCGAACTTGCCACCGCGTCGCGCGGATACGCCTGCGGCGCGCGAAAACGCCCATCCCACTCGCGCTCGAAGAGGAGCACGCGGCATGAAAAAATGCGCGCAGCCTCGGTTCGCTCGCGAAACCCTTCCGGCATGGTCCCCAAATCCTCGCCCACCACCATGCACTGCCGGCGAACGCTCTCCAGGCAGACGATCCCGAGCATGGCTTCAAAATCGTAGTTGAGATACGCACCGCCCGAGGGCCGACGCCGAGGAATGCAAAAGAGCCGCTTCAGGCCCATCACGTGATCGATTCGCAGTGCTCCGGCATGCCGCATGTTGGCTCGCAGCAGTGAAATGAACGGGTCATAGCCTCGCTCGATCAATGCTCGCGGGTGTAATGGCGGGAGGCCCCAGTTCTGACCCGCGGCGTTGAGCGGATCGGGTGGCGCTCCGACCGAGAGGTCGAGTGCGAACGCCGCCGGATCGCACCACACGTCGGCGCCGGAGAGATCGTCGCCCACCGCAAGATCGCGATACAGGCCGATCGTCATCGACGATGCCGACGCGGACGCGCTCGCGAGCTGGCGATCCGCGAGCCATTGAACGAAGCAGTAGAAGTCCACGCGGGGGGCATGCGCGGCGGCAAAGCGCTTGACCGCCCGACTCCTACAATCTTGCAATCGGAGCGGCCATTGGCGCCAGCTGTACACCGAAGAATCGCGTGCGTGCGCTCTCTCCATGATCGCTTCGTAGATCGCGCCGGAGCGCACGCGCGGATCGTCACGCACGAACGCATCCCAGGGCCGCCGTTCGCGCAGCGCTGCAAAGATTTGCGAGAGCGCATGGAGTTTGTAACGGGCTACGGCCGGATAGTCGATAAGCGCTGCCGCGCGCAGCCCCGAAATCCCACGCTCGTCGATCGCAACGCCGAACTCACGCGCAGCGGCGCCAACGTCGATGTACAGCGCATTGAGGGCGTAACGGCTCAGCGGCGCATACGGACTGGCCACAGGATTACTCAGGCTCAGCTGATGCAGCGGATTGAGTGCAACGAGCGCCGCGCCTTGATCCGCAGCGAGTGCGGCGATGCGCGCCAGATCGCCGAAGTCTCCAATGCCTGCGCTGGCATCGGAACGTAGTGAGTAGAGCTGTGCCGCAATGCCCCACGCCCGCGCGTGCTCGAGGCTGGCTGGGACGAAGGCTTGCGATGGAACGACGATGACGCGAATTGCGAAATCACCGCCGTCGCAGGTGTAATATCCGATTTCCGGATGCGCCTCCAGCTGCGCGCGCAGCGCCGCCGGCAGCTCATCGACGCGTTCGCTCGTCACCACGTAGACCGGCGCGAACGAGCGTTGCGCGGCGGCGGCTCGCCGGTCGGCAAGTACGCTAGCGGCACTCGCGTCGTCACGCACGTCGTACCCAAGCGCTTGCAGCATGGCCAATTTGGTGTCGTTGGCGACGGTCACGGGATTGCCGAAAGCGTCGGAATAGCGATCGTCGATTCCCGCGTAAGCGAGCAACTCGTCGATCACGGCGCTTCGATCACTCGGCCAGGAGCAAAGCCAGCGTGCGCGCCTGCAACGTAAAGACCGCAGCCGGCAAGAAGCGCGTGTCGGGCGCCAGCACCGGCGGCTGCGTCGTGTCCAGTCGCAACCGCCATTCCGTAAACGACGGCAATGCCGGCAGCGTGAACGCGACGTCGTGATCGTGCGCGTTGAGCAGCATCAGAAATGTTTCGTCGTACTCGGGATATCCGCGTAGGCTCACAAAACGGTCGCCGGTGTCACCGCCGAACAATGCCGCTAAGCAACGCCGGCCCGCATCGTGCCAATCGGCGTCGACCATTTCGCGGCCGCTCGGGTCGATCCATGTGATATCCTTGAGGCCCGCCTGAAGGTTCGCTTGGCCTCTGAAAAAGTGCGGCCGCCGAAAGACGGGATGCCGCTTGCGCAGCGCGATCAGTTCGCACACAAATCCGGGCAGGTCGGGATCTTCGCTCAGATCGGTCCACGAGAGCCATGAAATCTCGTTATCTTGGCAATATGCGTTGTTGTTGCCGGACTGCGTCTTCGACAGCTCGTCGCCGGCAAGCAGCATCGGCAAGCCCTGCGAAAGCAACAGCGTCGCCAGCAGATTGCGTTTCTGCTGCGCGCGCAGATTGCGAATAGCCGGATCCTGCGTCGGTCCCTCGGCTCCGCAGTTCCAACTGTAATTCGCGCCGATCCCGTCGTGGTTGCTCTCGAGATTGGCTTCGTTATGCTTATGCTCGTAGCTGACGAGGTCGTTCAGCGTGAAGCCGTCGTGCGCCGTTACGAAATTCACGCTCGAGCGCGGACGGCGTCCGGTTCGGTCGAAGATGTCGCTCGACCCGGTCAAGCGCGACGCGAGCTCGGGAATCATGCCGTCGTTTCCTTGCCAAAAGCGGCGCACGGTGTCGCGATAACGGTCGTTCCATTCCGACCAGCCGGCGGGGAAGTTTCCGAGTTGATAGCCGCCCGGCGAGAGATCCCACGGTTCGGCGATGAGCTTGACGCGCGAGAGCACCGGATCTTGCTGCACCGCCGCAAGAAACGCGCTGCCTTGCGTGAACGCACCCTCAGGGCGGCCAAGCGCGGGCGCGAGATCGAAGCGGAATCCGTCGACGTGCATTTCGTTGACCCAGTGGCGGAGCGAATCGGTCACCATTTGCAGCGTGCGCGGATGCGCGAGATTTAGCGTATTGCCGCAGCCGGTGTAGTCCGTGTAATAACGCCCACCGTCAAGCTGGTAGTAGCTCTTGTTGTCGATGCCGCGCAGCGAAAGCGTCGGCCCCATTTCGTTACCCTCGGCCGTGTGATTGTACACGACGTCGAGCAGCACTTCGATGCCCGCCTCGTGCAGGCGCTTGACCATCGTCTTAAATTCGCCGAGCGAGGTTCCCGAGAGCAGACGCGGATCGGGTGCGAAGAACGCGATCGAGTTGTATCCCCAGTAGTTACGCAAGCGGCGCTCGACCAAATGACGATCGTCGACGGCAGCGTGGATGGGCAGAAGCTCTACCGCCGATACGCCGAGCTGCACGAGGTACTCGATCACCGGCGGTGACGAAAGACCGGCAAACGTGCCGCGCAGCTCGGGCGAGATCATCGGATGCTTCATCGTAAAGCCGCGCACGTGCAATTCGTAAACAATCGTTTCGTGCCAGCGCGTGTATAGACGATGGTCGGTTCCCCAGGTGAACGCCGTGTCGACGACGACGCACTTTGGCACGGCCGCCGCATTGTCGCGCCGATCGAACGAAAGATCGCCGCGCGGCGAGCCCACCCGGTAACCAAAATTCGCATCGGTCCAGCGGACGTGACCCGAAAGTTGCTTTGCGTACGGATCGATCAGCAGCTTGTGATGATTGAAGCGGTGACCGTGCTCGGGATCGTACGGGCCGTACACGCGATAACCGTATAGCGCGCCGCGCTCGATCTCGGGAAGGTAACCATGCCAAATCTCGTCGGTGTATTCCGGGAGCGCGATGCGACGCAGCTCGCGCGTTCCGCGTGCGTCGAACAGGCAGAGCTCGACGCGCTCTGCATTTTCGGAGAACAGCGCAAAGTTCACGCCGCTTCCGTCCCACGTTGCGCCGAGCGGATACGGCCGCCCCGGCAGAACGGCGGCGCGGCCGACGGGCCTCACCCGCGCACCGGCCGGAAATAGACTGCCGCGAGCGGCGGCAAGGTGATGGAAATCGAGTGCTTGTGCCCGTGCGATCGAATCGGCTCGACGTGCACGGCGCCGAGATTGCCCACGTTGCTTCCGCCGTAGCGGCTTGAATCACTATTTAGCACTTCCTGATACTCATCGGCAGCCGGAACGCCGATGCGATAGCCATACCGTACAACCGGCGTAAAGTTACATGCCGCCACAAGCACGTCATGCGGATCGCTACCGTGACGAACGAACGCGATAGCGGAATTCTCAATGTCCTGATGGTCGATCCAGGAGAACCCTTCGCGTTCGTTGTCGCGCTCGTATAGTGGAGGCGTGGAGCGATAGAGATGATTCAGATCGCGCACGAGCGTCTTTACGCCCGCATGATAGCCGGCATCATCGCTCAATACGTCCCAATCGAGGCTGCGGTCATGGTTCCACTCGCGCGGCTGCGCGAACTCGTTCCCCATGAACAACAACTTCTTGCCTGGGTGCGCGTACATGTAGCCGTAGAGTAGTCGAACGTTCGCGAACTGCTGCCAGCGATCGCCCGGCATTTTTTGCAGAATCGAACCCTTCCCATGAACGACTTCGTCGTGCGAGAGCGGCAGGACGAAGTTTTCGTCGAAAGCGTAGATCAGCGAGAACGTCAACTCGTCGTGATGATATTTGCGATGGACCGGCTCGTGCGAGAGGTACTCTAAGGTATCGTGCATCCACCCCATATTCCACTTGAACCCGAATCCCAGGCCGCCGAGATAGGTTGGTGCGGAAACTTTGGGCCACGCCGTCGACTCTTCGGCGATCGTGATGATCCCCGGCACATCGCGATACACCGTTTCATTCGCGCGCTTGAGAAATTCAATAGCCTCCAAATTTTCGCGCCCTCCATATCGATTCGGCACCCATTCACCCGGGTTTCGGCTGTAGTCGAGATAGAGCATTGACGCTACGGCATCCACTCGTAGCCCGTCGACGCCGTACTCGCGCAGCCAGAAGAGCGCATTGTGAATCAGATAATCGGCGACTTCGGTCCGCCCGAAATTGAAGATGCAGGTATTCCAATCGGGATGCCAGCCTTGTCTTGGATCCGCATGCTCGAAGAGATGCGTACCGTCGAAAAGCGCCAGGCCGTGCTCGTCGCTTGGAAAGTGGCCGGCGACCCAATCGAGCACGACGCCTATGCCCATGGCGTGCGCACGGTCGACGAAATTACGAAACTGCTGCGGCGAGCCGAAGCGTGACGTCGGCGCATAGAGTCCGATCGGCTGATAGCCCCACGATCCATCGAACGGATGTTCCGAGACCGGCATCAGCTCGACATGCGTGAAGCCCATCTCTTTGACGTACGGCAACAAGCGATCGGCCAGCTCGCCGTAGGTGAGGAAACGATTGTCTTCTTCGGGTACGCGCTGCCACGAACCCAGGTGCACCTCGTAGACCGCCATTGGTGCGCCGCGATGCTGCAGCGCGCCGCGCGCGTTCGTCCACCCATCGCCCGTTGAAGACGGCAGTTCCGTTACGACAGATGCCGTCTCAGGCCGCAATTCGCAACGGAAGGCATAGGGATCGGCTTTGAGCGGCAGCCATTGCCCCTTGCTCGAGCAGATTGCGTACTTGTAGCGCGAACCGTCGGGCACGCCGGATACGAACGCTCGCCAAATTCCCGTTGCGTGTTCCACGTGCATTGCGTCCGCGCCGATGCGCCAGCCGTTAAAATCGCCGACAATACAAGCAGCGCTTGCGCTCGGCGCCCAGACGGCAAACTCAACACCGTCGTTCCCGTCGCGGACGCGACGGTGAGCGCCCATCCATTCGTAGTGCAAGCGTGCTAATGTCCTGTTAGCGCATCGTAGACGGCGCGCGTTCGTTCGCGCAAGTGTTCGAGGTTTCCGTCGTTCTCGATCGCATAGTCCGCGCGCGTTCGCGCCTCCTGCGGATCCATTTGCGCGGCCATTCGAGCGCGAACGTGCGCTTCGTCGGTGTGATCGCGTGCAATGACGCGCGCAATTCGCTCGTCATCAGGCGCAACCACGACGACCGATCGATCGACGAGCTCGACGTATCCCGTCTCGAAAAGCAGCGGCACGATGTGAACGATGAGTTGACGATCTTTAGCATTGACTTCGCGCTCGATTGCCAATCGCCGCACGAAAGGATGAACGATCTCGTTCAGCCGCTGGCGCGCCAGCGGATCCGAGAAAACGACCTCTGCCAGCGCGGTTCGATCGAGCGTTCCACCGCGCACCGCGCTCGGCCAGCTGTGCGCGATCGCAAGCAAGCCGTCGGAGTTCGGCGCAACGGCCTCGCGCGCGAGCTCGTCCGTGTCCACAATGTACGCACCGAGCTCTTCGAAGATGCGAGCGACCTCACTCTTCCCCGAACCGATGCCACCCGTCAATCCAACGCGCATGCGGCAACCTTCGCGCGGCGATTCAAAAACACCAGCCGCGGTAACGATAATTCAACGAAACAGACGCGGATATCTCCGCGCCCGTTCATTGCCTCTAAAGCTAAGACCTTACGCTTGGACTTCGTCCGCCACCACGGCACCGAGGTCGGCTTCTTCCTCGTGAACGAGTTGCTCGATTTCCTCCGGCGGGATGTCGGCAACATGCTGAATCGACGCAGTGATGCGGCGCGTCGTACTGTTGATCGTCACCAGCGTGACTTCGACGTCTTGACCGGCCACGAACTGCGCGCTCGGATCGAATTCGCCCTTGGGAACCATCGCGAGAATGCCGGGGAAGATTTCGACCAGCAGATAGTTCGGCGTCACCTTGACGATCTGCGCAGGCAACTTGTTGGCTTCGAACAGCTTCTCCGCGTGCTCGTCCCACGGATCCGGCAGCGCATGTTTGAGTGACAGGCTGACCTTCTTCGCTTCGGCGTCGAACTTCATGATCTCAACGTTCACCACGTCGCCGATCTTCACGACTTCCGACGGGTGCTTGATGCGAGCGTAGCTGAGCTCGCTGTTGTGAATCAAACCATCGATGCCGCCGAGATCGACGAACGCACCGAAGTCCGCAAGACGGACGACAACGCCCTCCCGAATCTGTCCGACTTCGAGCGTGTCGAGCAGCTCTTGCTTCTTGGCCTGCAGTTCTTCTTCGAGCACCAGGCGCTGCGAGAGGACGACGCGATGCCGCTTGTGATCGAGGTCGATCACCTTCAGGCGCAGCTTCTGTCCGACGAGTTCGTCGAGGTTGCCGACCGGCTGACGGCGGATTTGCGATGCGGGCACGAAGCCGCGCATGCCGAGATCGACGAGCACGCCGCCTTTAACGACTTGCGTTACGGTGGCTTCGATCACTTCGTCGCCTTGGTGCGCATCGATGACCTTTTCCCAGGTCTTGAGCGCACGGGCGCGACGCTCGGATAGAAACAGCGTTCCATCCATGTCGTCGATGCGGTGAATCATCACCTCGAGGGTGTCACCGACCTTGAGCGCCTTGGGGTCGACCGCCAGCGAAAGTTCGCGGAACGGGAGCACGCCTTCGGATTTACCGCCGACGTCGACGAGTAACTCATCTTTGTCTTTCTGAACGATCATGCCGTTCAGAACTTGTCCCTCGTCGAGGACTTTGAGCGACTCTTCATAGAGACGCTGTTCGAGTGCGAGTTGATCTTCCTCGTAATTAGCGGGAGCGATTTCAGTCGTAGAGATGTTGTAGTTCCTACCTAACAATTTCAAATTTGCGGATCAACGCTGACAGGTTCGGCACCACCAGGTTCCGCGCTGCGCGAGTACCGTTCGTACGATCGGTTTCCCGCACCGCGGGCAAGGCTCCCCAAGCTTACCGTACACGGAGAGGACGTTTTGAAATCCCCCCTGGAGCCCTTGCGCATCCACGTAATCGTCGACGCTCGTCCCGCGCATTTCGGTTGCACGGCTCAAAACATCGCGAATCGCGTGGTAGAGCCGGTGGATCGCCGGCTTCGTCAACGCCTTGGCAGGCCTTCCGGGACGAATCCCGGCTTCCCACAGCGCCTCGCACGCATAGATGTTTCCTATGCCTGCAATTCGATGTTGATCGAGGAGCAATACCTTGATCGGCGTCGTCCGCTCGATGAGCATAGCGGCAAAGGCCTGCGGTGTAAAGCCTGACGAAAGCGGCTCGATCCCCAGATCGGCATCCCACGGCTCGGCGGGCTCGACTAGGCGCATACGCCCGAAGGTCCGCAAATCGGCAAAACCCAGCCGCGTTCCATCCGTATAATGCAGGATAACGTGGGTACCGGGAAAGTCGGGTTCGCCCGGACGCTGGACGACGAGGCGCCCGGTCATACGCAAGCTGGTAACGAGGCGTCGCCCCGAGCGTAAATCGATCACCACGTACTTGGCTCGCCGTCCGACGCCCTCGATGCGTTCGCCGCGCAAAGCCTCAGCAAAGTCGACGCCTGGCGGAGCAACGGCCACTTTGGATAAGCGAATCTTTACGGAATCGATGGTCTTGCCCACAACCGTGTGCGCTAGGCCGCGGGCGATCGTCTCGACTTCAGGTAACTCGGGCACGAAGCCCTGTTACAAGCCGGTGCTGCGCGTCACCTCGATATAGCGCTTTTGGCCCGGTATTGGCGTGACCGAGGCCTGGTACGATGCGTCATCACCGAATGCGCTCAGCGTGTGAAGATCGGCGTGAAGTGCGGGGAAGCAGAAGTTACCGTTGGGTTGCACGGATGCGGTCACGACTTCTGTCGCAGAACGTGCAACGATGATGTTTCCGGGAAGTGGTGCCAGTTCGAGAGCGATGATTCTTGACGACGGTGCATCAACGCGCCCGCAGACTTCGCCGGTCCCTGTTGTATTTGTCACAGCATAAGCACAGAGCGGCACCGCCGCTAGCGCCGCACCCAGCGCTATCCCAAGGGAAATTGAACGTTTCATGTTCTCTATAACGCGTGTTTTGCGCAAAACGTGACGCTTAGGTGTGCTGCAGCACCAACTCTGGGAAGCGCGTGCCTACGGTGATGCCGTCTTCCGCCGCCTCGCTCGCCGGCAATTCGATCACGAATTTGGCGGTTCCGGAGCGTCGCGGAATCGCATCGTCGGGCGTGTTTTCCGGCACCACGGGAACGTTTGCAGCAATGCCACGCACCGTGCCGTCAGCACCGACGAAAAGCATGTCGAGCGGCACGAGCGTGTCCTTCATCCAAAATTCAACCGGCGCATCTTGGTCGAACACAAACACCATGCCGGTATGTGGGGGAAGATGCGTCACACTCATCAATCCCAATTCGCGCTGTTCAACCGTTCGAGCAACTTGCAGCGTGAGTATTGCGGAAGGTGCGTGAAGCAGGATGGTCGGAAGTTGCTGCGGCGCCGGCGTTGCCGCGGCGAGAACAATCACCAGCAGCACAGCGGCCACTGCATCCTTAATGGGTTTTAATTCCATTGTCGACTTCAACGCTTGCTCCCGATGCCACGGTTCCCCTCGGAACATAATTGGAACATAATCTCACCGGCCGGGAACGGCCCTGCGTGTGTGATTCGTTACCTTTGCTGGGGGGTATCGGAGTTGTATGAATGCACGCATCGCGCTCTGCTGGTTCTTGGCGGGCTTCGCCATATTCGCACCGGTGAAAGGCTTCGCCCAGCAAGCGATCACAGTCTACGTCAATGGGCAGGCGATGAGTTTCGATCAGCCGCCAATCCTTCAGGCCGGCCGCGTCTTCGTGCCGCTTCGCGGTATCTTCGAGCAGCTCGGCGCGAGCGTCGTCTATGCGAACGGCCAGATCAATGCGACGGGAGCCGGACGCACCGTGTCGCTCACGATCGGTTCAACGCAAGCGACAGTGAATGGGCAGGCCGTGACGATCGACGTTGCACCGTTCGTGGTCGGGTCGCGCACGCTGGTCCCGCTGCGATTTATCGCGCAATCGCTCGGTGCGAGCGTCGATTGGAACGAAGCGACGAGCTCGGTATCGATTTCGAACGGTTCGGGGCAAAATTATTCCGGTTATATCGACACGCCGCCGCCGCCGCTGCCCGTCTACCAGCAGCCGGTTGCTCCCGCGCCAAACTACATCTGGACTCCGGGGTACTGGGCTTGGGGTCCGGGCGGCTACTACTGGGTCCCCGGCGCGTGGGTGCAAGCCCCGCAATCCGGCCTGTACTGGACACCGGGCTATTGGGCCGTAAATCCTAACGGCGTCGGCTTCGTGTGGAATTCGGGCTATTGGGCGCCGCAAGTTGGATTCTACGGGAACATCTCGTATGGTTTCGGATACTTCGGTTCCGGTTACCAGGGCGGCAGATGGGGGTCAAACGGATTTGCCTACAACACCGCCTACAGCAACGTGAACACAACCGTCATACACAATACTTACGTCAGCAAAACCGTCGTCAACACAACGGTTATAGATCGCGTTAGTTACGTCGGCGGGCAGGGCGGCATCCACGCGCAGCCGACTGCGCAACAACTAGCCGTCGCGAAAATGAAACACGTGCCCATGACGACGGAGCAAACAAAGCACGTACAGGCCGCAGCGCAGGACAGAGACCTGTATGTCAAGACAAATCAGGGAAAGCCGCCGCTCCCGGCCGTGGCTAAGCCGCTGGCAGTCCCTCCGGCCGGCGCGAAACCACCTACCGTGGAAGACAAACGAGCCGCACAAGTACACGTTCACCCCGCCGCCGTCGCGAAGCCGGCACCAGCCGTCAAACAACTGCCGGCGGTCAAGCCTCGACCGCCGGAGAAGCCGGTCGCTAAACCACGACCGTCGGAGAAGCCGGCCGTCAAACCACGACCGTCGGCGAGGCCAACGCCTTTTTAGTCCTCCACCATCATCTCGACGTCGTACCAGTTTGCACCGGACTTAACGGTTACTTCCAGCGGTACCGAGAGCGTCAGCGCCTCCTCCATCTCGCGCCGCACGAGATTGGCGAGATCGTGCAGCGCGTCGCGGTGCACCTCGAAGATCAGCTCGTCGTGAATTTGCAACAGCATCGTCGCATCGAGTCCGGCCTTGCGCACGGCGCGGTCCACTTTGACCATCGCAAGCTTCATGAGGTCCGCCGCACTGCCTTGCAAGGGTGCGTTGGTCGCCTCGCGTTCTGCCGCCGAGCGCATCATGTAATTGCTCGACGTCAGCGCGGGCATGTATCTGCGCCGCCCCATGATCGTCGTGACGTACCCAAGTTCGCGCGCCTCTTCGAGCGTCCGGTCGATGTAGGCGCGAACCGACGGAAAGCGAGCGAAGTACGCTTCGGTGATCTCGCGCGCTTGGGCGCGCGGGATCTCGAGGCGTTGTGAAAGGCCGAAATCGGACATGCCGTACAATAAGCCGAAGTTGACGCTCTTGGCCATGCGGCGCTGGTTACCATCGACCTGGTCGGCGGATGCGAGGTTGAAGATCTGCCGCGCGGTGAAATCGTGAATGTCTTGCCCCTCCTCGAACGCTGACCGCATCGCTTCGTCACCGGAGAGGTGTGCCATCAGCCGCAATTCGATTTGGCTGTAGTCGGCGGCAAGCAACGCGTAGCGATCGTTCTTTGCGACGAACGCCTTGCGAATGCGCCGCCCGAGATCACCGCGCACGGGAATGTTCTGCAGATTGGGATTGGTCGACGAGAGCCGGCCGGTCGCCGTTGCCGTTTGATTGAATGCCGTGTGCAGACGGTGGTCGTGCGCATCGAGCAGCTGCGGAATAACGTCGATGTACGTGTTCTTCAGCTTGGTTACTTCGCGCCACTCGAGCACCAGCGCACAAATCGGGTACTCTTTGGCCAGCCCCTGCAGCACTTCGACGCCGGTGGCCCAACCGGTCTTGGTCTTTTTTCCGCCGGGAATCTGCAAACGTCCGAAGAGGATGTTTCCCAATTGCTGCGGCGAGCCGATGTTGAACTCTTCGCCCGCAAAATCCCAGATCCGGCGCTGCACGCGGGCAGCAGCGGCATCGACTTCACCGCCCAGCGCGGCCAACTGCTCGGGGTCGATTGCGACGCCGGCCGCCTCGATCCGCGCAAGCAGCGGCGCGAGCGGCACTTCGACGTCTTCGTACACGCGCATCTGCGCGCGCGCTTCCAGCTCCCCTCGCATGACGTCGAGCAAGCGCAGCGTCGCATCGGCATGCGCTCCCGCATCCTCTCGCGGAGCACCTTCCAGGTGTTCGGCCGCTGCTTCGGCGATGTTTGCGAACGTGCGCGATGGATTGAGCAAATGCGCTGCAAGCATCGCGTCGTCCGAGAATCCGCTAAACGGAATACCTTGCTCCAACAGAGCATGCGTCACTGCCTTTGCGTCGTATGCCGCCACGCGGCGTGCGTCACGAAGCATCGCTTCAATGCCGGCACGCACAGGCTCGTGCTTGAGCGCAGGAGCAGCAAAAGCGACACCCCTGCCCAGGGCTCCGCTCACGCCGATCTCCCCGTCACGCAGGGCGAGCGCTACGCACTCCGCGCTCCCTAGCCGGCGCAATTCTTCGCCCAAACGCTTGAATTCCGGTGGATCGACCGACGCGATATACGTTCGATACGACCCCTCGAGTTTCGCGTCGGCCGCGAAGAGCGGTAAGCCGTCGACCGGTGCCTTTAGCCGTGCGAGCAGCGTTTTGAATTCGAGCTGCGCGTACAACGGGTAGAGCTGTGCGTCGTCCGGCCGCTCGTAGCGCTGATCCCAGTCGACTTCGATCGCCAGGTCGCGACGTACCAGCGAAACGTCGCGACAGATGCGCGCTTGTTCGCCGTATTCTTCCACCAGTCGCTGGAGCTTCGGATTTCTCGCCAGCGACGGATCGGCAATCAGCGCATCGAGCGATCCCGCCGCTTTGATCAATTTGATCGCAGTCTTCTCACCGACGCCCGGAATGCCGGGCAAATTGTCGGACGGATCGCCTTTGAGGCCACGATAATCCGGCAATTGACCCGGCTCCAATTCGAAGCGCTCGTAGACGGCAGCCGGATCGTAGCGCCCAAGATCGGTAATGCCCCGCCGCGTCGTGAGCACGGTCGTGTGTTCGTCGACGATTTGCAGCAGATCGAGATCGCCGGTTACCACTAACGTGTCCTCGCCCGCGCTCTCGGCTTTGGTCGCGAGCGTGGCAATCACGTCGTCGGCTTCTTGTCCCTCGATTTCGACGACGGGAATACGGTGAACGGCCAAGACGTCGCGCACCAAGCCAAACTGGCTGCGCAGATCGTCGGGCATCGCGTCGCGCTGCGCCTTGTAGTCTTTATACATCTGCACGCGCGTCACGGGGAGACCTTTGTCGAACGCAGCGACCACATGCGTCGGCTTCTCGTCATTGATCAGCTTGTTCAACATCATCGTGAAGCCGTACACGGCGTTGATCGGCACGCCTTTGACCGTGCTCAGCGGCGGCAACGCAAAAAACGCGCGGTACACGAGCCCGTAGGTGTCGAGCAGCATCAAGCGATTGCCGGTACGTTTTTTCGGCATCACTGCACGGTTATCGGCGCGGAGGCGGAGATCACCCGCCCGTCGTCGCCGATTGTCAGTATCGAAAGCGTGTATCGACCGGGCGCGAGCGGCATGGCGACGGCGATACCGCTACCGTCGGTGTGCACGAGATTCCACGAAATGGCCTGCGTGTCGGCCTGTTCGAGTGAAAGATTTTGCGGCGGCGCGGAGCGGCGCTCGAAGCCGATCACTTGTGCGTGCGCGCCGGTCGAGTCGACCCACGGGTGCCACGTGCGTCCGTCCGGCGCGCTCACTTGCGTTGCGGTCAATCCGACGGCAAGTAATTCCGGCGCGGATTCAAATACGGCGGCGCCCGACGGAGCGTCGCGGCTCAGGCGCACGATTGCCATACCTGCGCCGGGCGTTACGCCCTGCAATTCAAAATTGGCGGTTGTGCCCGGCGCGAAAGTGGCGGCGGGACCGGTGATGCTGGCCGTCATCGGACGCCCCGGCGCATCGAGCACGAGCGGCGCGCTGCTCCACGCGATCGCGCCATCACGTACGAATGCCGCACCGACACGCACGTCGCCCGCTGCATTCACAATACGTATCGAATCAACGG
>Ga0153924_1000920_pt1 | contig 16759 bp, 24 predicted proteins | sample TSNJ008MetaG_FD_104709 | JGI IMG/M metagenome (GOLD analysis project Ga0153924, IMG submission 104709) | Attine ant fungus gardens microbial communities from New Jersey, USA - TSNJ008 MetaG | ecosystem: Host-associated > Fungi > Mycelium > Unclassified | place: USA: New Jersey, Wharton State...
ATGTGGAGACGGTAGTACTGCTTTCCCACAAAAAGCCAGATAGTCATATCAACATAAAAGTGGAGTTTGGCGAGGGTGAGGGTAAAGTTCCACTTGATAATATTGCAAAAAGAGCGGAGAGCTACAAGCCGAAGGAGCGAGTTACCTACAAGATGATTAAAGAGTACATAGGAGCCAAATACGGTTTCAAAGTACATACCGCATATATCGCAGAGGTAAAGAGAGATTTAGGCTTGTCGATGCATGATGCTCCTAATGCGGTGGGGGAATTGAAACAGCCACGGAAGCATCCAACACCTATTCAGGTGGATGCAATTAAAGATGCTTTGAAATATTTTGAGATTATTTAAAGCGGGTGCACTACCAGAATGTTACTGGATTTGATAAAATCATGACAATACCGTTTATATCTATTAGTCTGATATTGAAAACATTTCCATAAATTTCTGTGCAGGTCATGAAAGGATATAACAGGTGAATGTAGTGCTAAATGAATCAACAATAACTTTTGAGGGTTTACTTAATAAATGCTCTAAACAATTGATAGAAGAAGATGGAAAAACGTTAATAAGTTATGCATTAGCAACTAAAAATGATGGAATGCTTGCACTTTCATTGCTTCCATATTTTGCTCTCTATTGTCGTTCTGCTCAAGAGTTTTTTGGAAAAAGGGTTATAGATAACGAAATAGATAAGCAAATTAATGATATAAGAAATGGACTCAAGATTTATTCTGGTAGGTATAGCAAAGGCAAAGATGCAACCTTGTATTCAGATAAACAGCAAAATCAAATATTCAAAGACATGCTCCGATTTTCATTTATGAAAAGTTGGAACATACATTACAATTTAGGTGTATACTTTGATATGGAAGATCATATTATAGGCGATACTCAAATATTAAATTATTTTCTCAATGCTTCTGCTACAAACGTAAATGTTCAGAAGAAACATGCATTTAATGTTGGTAAGATATTGGGAGAGAAGATAGCTTTTATTCTCAAGGATATGTGTGGAGTAGATAGCTTAACAATGAAAGACGAAATATCAAGTTGTCCTAGATATGGGTATAGAGATTTTAATACTAACAGGAAAAGCGATTTTTTTAATAATTCAATTGATAAGGAGATGAACTTAATTATCCTACATATTTTGTCAAATATAGGTTTTGTACAACATATTCTCAGTTCAATGTTGCCGAAAGATAATACATGGGTATTTAGAATTGAATATATTGTTACACATTATGCATGGAGCGGATTGAAAAAGATAAAACAACATTGTGATAATGATAAAATAGTTAACAATAAATTAACTGATGATATTAAGGATTTAATAGATAAAGGAACCGCTTTATTTCCATCTGATTTCCGTAATTGTATGATGCATTATGATTTATGCAATAAGGGAAAGACAGTTATTGTAGAAGAAAAATATAATCCTGAAGAACCATTTTATGGTTTGATTGGCAGTTGTTTTGAAGGAAAAGTGTATGATGAATTTGCTTCAGAATTAAGAACTTACATATTGGAATTGGAAAGATGTTTATTGTCATGGTTCCATGTTGACATTCGTAAAGCAAAATGGGATTTATAACACTAAGGGCATTGGGGCAGAGTTGAAATTAATTGAATATTGAAAGGATAATGTGAATGAACAATAATTTTTATAACGAAATCAAAAATATTTTAATCACAGCAAGAAATAAGGTTTATCAGTCTGCTAATTTTGCAATGGTTGAAGCATATTGGAATATCGGGAAGTCTATTATAGAAGAGCAAGGCGGAAATGAAAAAGCTGAATATGGAATTGGATTGTTGAAAGAATTGTCAAAGCAAATGACACAAGATTTTGGCAAGGGATTTACTGTAGCCAATTTGAAAAATATGCGGCAGTTTTATTTGACTTTTCCAAAAGGCTACGCATTGCGTAGCGAATTAAGTTGGACACACTATCGGCTTTTAATGCGTGTGGAAAACGAAAATGCACGTGAATTTTATATGCAGGAATCTGTGAAGTCTCAATGGAGTACCAGACAGCTTGAACGGCAGATAAATTCTTTCTTTTATGAAAGATTATTATCCAGTAAAAATAAAGAAAAGATCGCAGCGGAAATCCAAAAGCTTGAGCCGAAAAGGACTCCAGAGGATATTATTCGTGATCCATATGTACTTGAATTTCTTGGTTTGAATCCAAACGATGATTTTTTTGAGAGCGATTTAGAACAAGCATTGATTACACATTTGCAAAAATTTTTATTAGAACTAGGCAGAGGATTTTCGTTTGTAGCAAGGCAAAAAAGAATTACTTTTGATGGTCGTCATTTTAGAATAGACCTTGTATTTTATAACTACATTTTAAAATGTTTTGTTTTGATTGATTTGAAGATTGGAGATTTAACGCATCAGGACTTGGGACAAATGCAGATGTATACTCATTATTACGAGCGAGAGTTAATGAATGAGGGTGATAATCCTCCAATTGGAATCGTATTATGTGCAGATAAGAGTGAATCTGTGGTAAAATATACATTACCAGAGAATGAAACAAAAGTTTTTGCTTCAAAGTACAAATTGTATTTACCAACTGAAGAAGAATTGTTACGAGAATTAAAACAGGAATATCAAACTCTGACAGATGTGGAAAGAGGAGAAAAAGAACAGAAGTAATTGTGCAGTAGGTTGTTGTGCACATGGTAGTAGTATTCCATAAATAATCGTACAATTTCCAATAATTTGTGGGGATATGTTTTTAAATGATATACATGTTGAGACGTGCGTCCTCTTGTCACGCAGAGATATCAACACTGTAAAAATCAAGATGGAAGTAAAGCAGGAAGATTAAGTTAATAAGAAACCAACTTATAGTCGCATTAAGGAATATATATTAGAAACTTATGGGATGAAAGTGCACACAGCTAATATAGCACAAGTGAAACGAATGTCTGGTCTTGATGTGAAGAAAGCATATAATAGAGACTCGGATGAAATTGTAGCCCGTTTATGGTATAGTTGGAAAAGATATAATTGCTCCATTAAGAAAAATCAATGCTAAGGAGTATTATATTATTAATGGAGAGTATCAGGTTGATATTAGACTATAGAGTAAATTTCATTTTATCGGTCGGTACAAATATTAATTATACATCTTAGTAAATTTGAATTTGACGGAGGCAACATGAGTAAAAAGAATCAGATCGAAAAGTGTACAGGGTCTATAAAGACCGAGATAATCACATTAATACAAAAGTAAACGAAGATGGCAGAAAGGCAGCTATCCAGTTTGATGATAAAGGTAACTTATATGTATTCAGAAATAAGGTCAAAATAATGGAGGGATCATGAATATATTACTTTGTGATGATAATGTGGATGTATTGATTCAAGAAGAGTTTATATTGGATGCAGTTTTTAGTGATATGAAAAAGAAGGCAGTTATTAAAACAACAACATCTCCGGAAAGATGTTTGAAGATGGTGAATGAGGATACAAAGTTTTTTGATCTTGTGTTTCTTGATATAGAAATGCCGGGAATATCAGGACTTGAGTTAGGGAAGCGCATTAAAGAGATAAATTTATTGATACATATCATTTTTTTGACAAGTTATGAGGGATATTCATTGGTGGCTTATAAAGTTCATCCTTTTTATTATATTTTGAAACCTTTGAATGAAAAACAAGTAAAGGATGTTTTGCAGGACTTATTAGTATATGAAGAAAATAATACGGTCGGAAAAGAGGGAAACAGTACCATTCAAATCGAAGCGAATCAGAATATATATAATAAAGCTTTAAAGGATATCATTTACATAGAGAAAGAAAAGAATACATGTATGATTATTACAAAACGGAAAAACTATAGCGTTTATATGTCGTTGAAACATTTAGAACAGCAGTTAATAAATACTGGGACATTGGATTTTTTTAGAAGTCATCAGTCATTTATTGTAAATATGAATTATGTAAAAGAATGCAGCAGTACATTTTTTTTATTAGATGACGATACCTGTATTCCTATAAGCAGAAGCTACAGATCATCAGCTAAAGATAGATTTTTTCGGTTTTTGAGAAAGGACTAAAGAATGGATATTGTAATTCCGATTTTTTTTGATATATGTTTAATTTACAGATATTTTTGTTTTGCCTATAAATTAAAAAGCGGTTACAAAAAAAGTATAATAGAAATAAGCATTGTGATAATCATAACATCATTGATCACAAATTTGATTCCATCAAGTATTATCGGTCAGGTATGTGCATATTTTGTGGCGATGCCTGTGATTCTTTTCTTGTTTAAAGGACGTTTGATCATACGGATTACGGATTATTTGAAGATTGTCCTGGCATTTACAGCGATTAACTTGCTTGCAGCCTATTTATCACGTTATATTAAGCAATCAGGTTATGAGAACAGTGCATTTTTGCTGTTTATTTTCTTTGCAATTACGATGAGGCTGCTCATTTACTTTATATTTAGACAAGGAAAACATCGAAATAAAATCCATTACTTTGAGATATCAAAGTACAGAGGGATATTGACGAAGTTTATATTTGTTTTTGTTTCTCTGATAATTATGATATCACTGGCCCTCAATGAGGGGATAACGAATGGAAAAGGAAATCTCATTCAACTCCAGGCAGCGTTATTAGTATTATTAATTATTTTGCTACTCAATATTTATGAAAACATTGAAGAAGTAGTAGGTAATTTAATTGAGAAAATGATGTATTATCAACAGGAAGAGATTAAACATAATTACTTGGGTGTTATAAGTGAAAAAACACAGGAGTTGTCAAAAATAAGGCATGATATTAAGGACCACATGTTTATGATCAATTATTTGGTCGAAAAGGGAAATTTGGACGAGGTAAAGAATTATCTGGATAAGATAATTTTTGTTGAAAAGGAACTTATGCTGATACCACAGAAAGAATGGCTGAATTCTTTTATTTATTCAAAAGTCATAGCAGCACGCAAAAAGGGTATTACACTTGAAGTGAAGAACGAATGGGATCAAGATTTATGTATTGAGACGGATGATATGGATTTGCTTAGTCTTCTTAGTAATTTAATAAATAATTCCATAGAGGCGCTGGAGTATGTGGAGACAGGTGAAAAAAAGAGAAGCATTCTAACGTTGAAGCAAAGAAAAGAGTATTTATTGATAGATATTTTTAATTATTTTAACTGTCAATATTTGAGACCGTCAGCAGGAAGACTGCTAACTACAAAAACGGATAAGAGAATACATGGGAAGGGGATGAATATTGTTAAGGACATCGTAACAAAGTATGAAGGGGGATGTGACTATAAATTTAATGAGGATAAGATTTACATAGAAGTTACACTCAAAAATAAGCAGGTATAAAAAGTGCGATTATCAGCAAATCAATTGTTTTATTAACTTTGATCTGCTGTTTTTTATTGTATAGACTCAAAGTTGGAGATGGAGGAGAATGAAACTGAATATCACGAAATTGCTGCAAAATAACACATCAATAAAAACAAGTGCGTTAATGTAGTAAACTTTGATTAGAAAGTAAACAAAGAGTTGGAGAGAATAAGAAATGAGCAGTAAAAAAACATTGTTAGATATTGGTCATTTAAAAAAAAGCTATGGTGAAAAGAAAGTTCTAAACGACATAAGTCTGCAAATTGAAGAAGGAGAAGTTGTAGGTCTATTGGGAGAGAACGGGGCAGGAAAAACCACACTGATGAATTGTATTGCGGGTGCCGTCTCTTGTTTTGAAGGTCAAATTCTCTATCAAGGCAGAGATCTGCGAAAACATCCACAGATGCGGCGTGAATTCGGTATTCTGATTCATGCCAGATTTCTGGATTATTTGACTGCAGAAGAAAATCTAAAAGTTCTGGGAATGTATTCCGGAATTGAAAAAAACAAACTTAATATGGAAATTGCAGGAATATTGAAGATCGTTGGATTATATGAAAAAAAAGATGAACACACCAATGCATTCTCATTTGGGCAATTACAGCGATTGGGAGTAGCTCAAGCTATATTAGGAAAAAAGAGATGTTTGATTCTGGATGAACCGTTTGTAGGATTGGATAGTGCAGGAAAAGAAGCTCTTGAACAGATTATCCTAAAATTAGCCAAAGAGAAAAAGTGTTCCATACTGCTTTCCTCACATGATATGGATGAGGTTGAAAGGGTATGTGACAGTATTGCAATTATAAAAAACGGATATGTGGTATTTAGGGATAAATTTTATATACAAAAAAAATTAATGGTGCAGGTTACTCTTGATGGAAACAAATTAAATGAATACATTCAACACGAAAAGTTAGAAGGAATGATTAAAGTAGAAGGAAACAATGTGATTTCAATTAATAATACTGATATACAGGGAGAAGTATTAAATATACTCGGAAAGGATGGCATGATTAGAAATATTGAATGTGTGTCAGATTCCGTAGGGCAGTTATTTAATAATGTAGTTCAGGGGAAGATGTAATATGAAAAAAATAACAATAATTGAGCTATTTAAACTTAGAAAATTAAATAATCTTTTAATAATAGCTTTGTTGTTTCTTTACCCTATTATGTGGTCCGTACTTGCGTATCGGGGAGAAGTTGTACTTGTAGTAAATGGACACAGTATGATCTCGTGGATGCTGGCATGTCTCTTTATACTTGAAAAACCATTCATAATAATGTTTGTGTTTATTCTGATTGGGAATGAAATTGTTATGAAAGAGCGAAAAGAAGGCTATTTATCAATGATAGAAAACAGGGCATCAGAGAATAAACAAGTTTATTTTGGAAAAATTGGCGCATTGGTTATATATTACAGCATTCTTTTTCTTGGGGTAGTTATCGTAAGTGGCTTATGCTACCTTGTGTTTGTGAAAAGAAATGAAATAATCGCAACTGGAGTTCTTTGGAATAAAGATGAGTTGATGCCGGGTATTGCATGTATAGCTGTACATTTAATGGATAAATGTGTTCTTGTTCCGATTTTTCTAGTGGCATTAGGAAGAAGATACAGTTTAGTAAAAACAGCAGTCATATTGGTAATATTGAATTTGGCTGGAAGGGGATTAGGATTATTTCCGGGAATGGCGCAATTTAACATCTGGAATATTAACAAGAAAGCAGAAAATTTTGTGATGCTGTGTGAAAGTGATTCCAATATCGTTCCCGCGGGTATTATTTTAACATTCTGTATTTGTATAGTGATAGGATTAATATTTACGGTAAGAGAAGGGAGGAAGAGGTAAAGGCATGCGAAAAACAGCAGGACTCAGAGCAGAATTATATAAATATAGAAAGCAAAATACTTATGCTATTACAGTCGGTCTTTTTGTTGTGCCGATTTTTTACGCTTTAGCCAGCGTATTTAACACAAATCCATTTGCACAAAATAATCAAAGTTTATGTTACTGGTTGGGAAATGTAACGCTGTTGAATAGCATGATGTATGCATCTCCGATTATTTGTGCATATATAAGCTGCCAGAATTTAGCCAATGAAATAGAAAATCAGCACTTGTGTTTAATTGTGCAGAGGTTTGGAGATAGAATCAAGGTATATAAGAATAAAGTAATATCAAATATTATAGTTCTAACTCAAATTTATGTACTGTTTATTATTGGGTGTACGATCATATACTTTGCGGCATATAACTTGGGTGCCGGTGATATTACCGGCACCATATGGGGACAGGGATATAACACTGAAGGTGTTGTAATGCTTATGGAATTCTATGTTTTTTATTGTTTGCTAATCCCTCTGATTATTAATGGATTGAGTACTATTATAATGGGAAACAGTAAAATCATTATTCTTTTCATTATCATAATTTTTATGACAAGAATGTTCCCGGGTAATGGTTTTACCAATCATATTATGCCTTGGAATATACTGAGACAAATGAGTATTATTGATACGACATCGGGTGGAAATGATCTGAGAATGTCTGTTTTAAGTTTGGCTAATGTGATAGTTATTAGTGGTTGCCTAGGTAGTGTATTTTATTGTTTAGGAAAAAAATCTATTAAGAAAATGAATCTATAGGAGACAAAAGGAGGCGCTGCATCCAGTGGCGGATATATCTGCGGATAACAGAGCGGATGTTGCTTTCATCTATGGAAGGTGTTTCATCCATGATGGCAGAGAAATCACCAGAGTTCTCGAAGCAGGAAATGATGCTGACCTGATCAGGGAGAGAAATCTGGGAATAAGGAACGATGGAGGACAATAATAGTGCATGGGTGGTTCCACAATTACGACACTGTGCACGGCAGATATGCAGACGGATAGAAGCATCCTCCGATTTGACACTGCGGTCATAGTAGCCATGAATCGTAAGACATCCAGAATGACCACAGCTGCAGGTCAGCTGGTGGAATTGAAGAGAGGCGATTGTATTATCATAAAAATCTTGTGAAATAGGATTGCAAAAATCAGTAAATATAGTTATCATAAGCATGTAAGCACTGTGGCTTTGCCACAGGAATAGACATGCGGCAGAGACCAAACTGTAGGAGGGGAGGGTTCTGCTGCATTAATTTATAGGAATAAAGCTATGATAACAGAAGGTACTGGATAAAACAATCTGTCGCAGAATGCATCAGCATCGTTTCACAAGTACCTTCTTTTAATTTGCATGATATAAGAAAAATCTGGATAGGGTAAAGTTACGAATAACAATAAATGAAGGTGCAATTAGCTATGAGGATCTCGAAGAATTTAGTGATGAACTGAAGGAAACAGTGAGATTTTTTGTTGAAAGATAATTTGGGATATATGAAAGTTTGACTTGAAATTCAGAGAGATATGGACAAGCCGGAATTTATAGAGGAGAAATTGTTATATGAAAAGATAGATTGTCTTGTTGAGAGGAATAAATATAAGTGGAAAAAATAAGATATCCATGTCTGAATTAAAAAGGGGGATTGCAGAACTTGGTTTTACAGAAGTTACTACATATCTAAATAGTGGTAATGCTATTTTTTCAAGTTCTGCTGATGATAAAAACGTTCTTTCAAATAAAGTAAAATTAATGATAAAAGAAAGATTTGATTTAGATATACCGGTTTTTATTGTTTTGCAAGAAGAATTAGAAGAAATATTAAAAAATGTCCCTGATTGGTGGGGAGATGATAATAAAGGAATATACATATATGATAACCTCATATTTATTATGCCCCCTTTATCTTATGAAGAACTGGTCATTTAACCGGGAGGATTATCAAAAGACAAATTGTAATAAAGGAGTACATAGATGAAGCACTGTATATTATGAGAATAAATATGCATTGCTTTATTTTTAAACCATTCTCTGATATAATTTAATAAATCGGAATTTGCAAATTAACTTTCTACTATAAAGGAGATGATGATTTTGAACGTAAAAGACATAAGGATAGGTATGGGTCTATTAGTTGATGATATAGACAATATGGTTCGGTTCTACAGAGACACCTTGGGCTTTCATACGAAGTGGACTGGTGGGGATTTCGCAGAGTTTGAGACTGCAAGCGGTGCACTATCTCTATTTATGTATAACAGGAAAGAATTTGTAAAGGCAATCGGGGAAAGTTATATTCCACCAAAAGGAATCAATCAGACGTTTGAAATTGCCCTTTGGTTGCCCAGCTTTGCTGATGTGGATACGGAATATGAGCGGCTATCAAAGCTGGGTCTGCAATTTCCTACAGGCGAACCCATCACCTATCCTTTTGGTATTCGCAACTTTTATGTTGGTTCAGAATTTAGTTGATAGGGAGGAATTATAATGAAATTAGGTGCAATAGTATTAGACAGTAATGATATTGAAGGATTATCTGATTTTTATACAAAGTTGTTAGGTTGGACTAAAAGTAGCCAAATTCACGAAGGAGAAAAATGGATTATTGTAGTAAAAGAGAATTATAGTGAAACTCCTTTGGTATTTCAAGAAAATCTTGATTATAAAAAGCCAAAATGGCCATCAAATAAGGAAGAACAACAACAAATGATACATTTAGATTTTTACGTTAGTATGGATGAGTTTGAAAGTAAAGTAGAACATGCAATTAAATGTGGAGCTAAAATGTCAGAAGACCAATTTTCAAATGACTGGAAAGTAATGATAGACCCTTCTGGACATCCTTTTTGCATTATTCCAATACTAAAAGATATATATGAACAGCGATATAGTTAATAAATTACTATACAAGTAATTTGAAAGATATAATAAGTAATACAAATTACAATTTGATTAGTGGTTAAAGATTATGATAGAATATTAGAGATAATAAATTAAAAGACTAGGAGGAAGAATTATGTTTTAACACTATTTAATGTTTAGCGGTGATTGTGAGGAAGCTCTGAAAACTTATGAAAAGGCTTTCGGGGGCAAAATTACCGAGCTTTGCAGATATGGAGATATGGAAGGTTATTCACAAGATGAAAAACAAAAAAATTTGATTATGCACTCTACTTTTGTTCTAGGGAGTGGAGATATTATGTGTGCGGATTATCCACACAAGACAACTTCTGGTGATAATGTCTTTGTTATGCCACCATTTAAGACTATTGATGAAAGTTAAGAAAGCATGGGATGTTCTAAAAGAAGATGCGAAAATCATTGAAGATTTAGCTCCATGTTTCTTTGCTGAAATCTATGGTACTCTATGTGATAAGTATGGCATTAACTGGATGCTGATGATTGATAAAAAAGAGGAATGTACTTGTACAGATGAGTGTGCTAGTGGCTATAATCCGAATTGTACTTGTACTTCTAGCGAATGTCATTGTACAGAATCTAATAAATAGTAAGTTATGGAGGTGATCCGTGCTATTTTTTCAGCAGAACCATAGCTTTCGAGCAGATAAAGAGCAGTCTTGGATAATCGCTCATTAAAGAATGGTTTGAATTCAGGGAAGGTATGATCAAGTACATTTGTGATCTTTACAAGATAAAAAGAACGCTGTCGAATAAGACGATCACGCAAACGTGTTAATGACTTTAAGGAATAAGCATGGTAAAATCCTTTTGAATGGGGTTTGTATTCAACAGTCATTAACCAACGTGCGATTGATTCGCAATCAACAGAGTCGGTTTTAGTTCGCCTTAAAGATGTAGATTTCTTGTATTCCTTGATTAAAACTGGATTAACTTCCATAAAGCTGTGGTGAGCATTTTCGAGGAAGAGTTCAAGATTGAGAGCATAGTGGGCAGTTGATTCAAACCCTATTCTTATGTTCTCAGGATAGGAGAGAGTGTGAAAAATAGTAAGTAGTTCTTCAAAGCCAGTTTTATTGTTTTTGAAAGAGAACTTTGAAATAATTTTTTGATCCGCTGCGGATATGATGCAGCAATCATGTTTGTACTTGGAAATATCAATTCCAACAAAGTACATTGACATAGAGTAATACCTCCTAATTTGAATATTTTGAGCACTGTTGTCTTCCACAGAGAATTCGGCTGTGTAATCACGTAAATAGAAACGTCATGCGTTAACAAACTGATTAACAGTAATAGACGAAAAGCTGTGGTCTGAGTCACCTCGTAACAGTCAAAGCTGTAAAAATATAGGTACAGATCCACAGTGCCTTTACAAAATATATCAAAGATGGATGAAAATGCCCAGTGATGTCTGGGAGAAAGGAAAAATCCAATTACCATCTAAGATAATTGGATTATACGTGGAAATATGAACAAGGAACACCTGCAACTGCTACGAGATGCGAATGTAAAACCAACTGATGAAATAATAGCCGATGGGCTAGGTGCAACAAATAATACTTATATTCAATTTATTGACGGTTTAAAATATAACGGTATTTCCCTTATGGATTGGCGATACTATAATGATGGAAAAGCATGGTTGACGAAGGGCGAATATAAGTGGATAACAGCACGAGGAACAAATAAAGTAAAACCTGTTTTTTGGTTGTCAATATGGGAAGGGTTTTTTAAGGTGGCATTTTTCTTTTCTGAAAAGATACGAGCCGAGTTACTGGCTTTGCCAATTAGTAAGGAGACGGAAGAAATAATCAAGAGTGCAGAACCAATGGGGAAAACAATGAGATTTATCCCAATTACTTTTGAAATTAGTGATGATAAACAACTTGGTGATGTATATGTATTGGCACAGTTTAGAAAAGAAAATATATAGTTATACAAATTTCAATTGACTTAAGGAATCCGAATTTTGTTGAGCAGTTATAACTGTAGATTGTGAATGTAATGAACGGGAGTTGTTATAATTATGAAAGCTGATGTAGCAGAACTACTATTTGCCGTGCGTGATGATTTTCGGATATGGTTATGCGAAAATGCAACAACGAGCGACGGTGTATGGCTTATATTTGGAAAGACAAAGACAGTCGTCACACTGACCGCTAATGACGCTTTAGAAGAAGCGTTATGTTTCGGATGGATAGACGGACAAATGAAAAGCATCGACGATACCAAATATCGTAAATATTTTGCTTGCCGCCAAGCAAAAAGTCCGTGGTCTGATAAAAATAAGAAAATAATAGAAATGCTTAGAGAGAGAAATTTATTGACTGACTTGGGTGAAAAAGCCGTGGAAACTGCCAAGAAAAACGGCATGTGGGATGCTTCACCGTCTGGTACAATAACCGATGAGCAAATAGCGTCTTTCTCGGATAAATTATCCGACTTTTCGCTTGCGCATGAAAACTTTATGAGAATGCCACGCTCCGCCAAGGTGGCGTATGTGAGGAGATATTTATCATTTAAGAAAGAGGAAACACGACAGAGAGATTTTGAAAAAATAGTTGATATGCTTAATCAAAATCTCAAACCTACTATAAAGAGCAAAGGGTAAAATCATACAAGATAAGCAGAACGAAACGGTATGGCTTAGTCAGGCTGAAATGACTAAACTTTTCCAAACTACTAAGCAAAACATTAGTTTACATATAAATAACATTTTTAAAGACTGAGAACTTGAAAAAGCTTCAGTTGTCGAGGAATACTTGGCAACTGGTGCCGACGGTAAAAACTATAAAATAAAATTCTACAATCTTGATGTAATCATTTCTGTGGGCTATCGTGTGAGATCACAGCGTGGTGTGCAGTTTCGTATATGGGCAACAAATGTTTTAAAGGAGGATTGATACTTTGCAAGAAAGAGGATTTACTGAAAGAGACTGGAAGATTTTTAGAAATAAGATTGCCGATTGGCAGGAATCCTATATGGACAGGCTGGGTAAGGAATACATAGAATTACTAAGTGAAGATGTGAATCCATCAGATAAATTTTGGAGTCTGGACAAGAGAATAAAGGAAGACAAGAAGAAAACGGGTGTTCAATTAGAAATGCATCGATCGAATCTTATTTATAATATTATTTCACTTATAAAGGAGGGTGCAATTAGCTATGTAGATCTCGAAGAATTTAGTGATGAACTGAAGGAAACGGTGAGATTCTTTGTTGAAAGATAATTTGGGGTATATGAAATTTTGAATTGAAATTCAGAGAGAAATAGACAAGTTTATTTTACCTCGGGGTAAAAAATTTAAAATTAGAATTCGGGTTATGCTATGATGCTCGTAGGTGTAGAATGTTTTCCGTTGGAGATTGAGTTTATGGATGATTTCACGAAGAAAGATATGGAGGAAGCACTCCAAGCCATAGCTTCAATGATTGATCGGAGTGAGAAATCGCAAAAGAAATTTGCACAAGGTACTTCACAGCATACTTTGCTAAAGAACAGGATTAAAGCGCTTAATATAGTCTCGTCATTGATAACTAAAAAATTAGCAGAGAGTGATGTGGCGGATAATTTTCCAGAAGAAGATTTACAAAAAGCGCTTGCACCGATAGCTTCATTGATTAGCAAAAGTGAGAAAGCCCAGCAAAAATTAACCCAAGGTACATGGCAGCACACGATGCTCGATGACAATCTTAAAGCACTACATATAGCTTTGCCATTGTTAACAGAAGCGTATACGGATTAGCACAGCAAGTGAAATGCACAGGAGGCGAAAGATTATGGATGTGGAATGGTGCAGATAACGGCATCTGATATAGGCGTGTTACTTTATACAGATTACAGGTTTAAGAAAAACGGTAATTTTATGTATTACACATTTTAATCGGAGGTGTGCATAGTGGTTGTTAAAAAAATTAGCGAAAACGAAAAGGAAGAGGCATTGGAACTTGTCCTAAGAGTATTTATGGAGTATGAGGCTCCTGATTATTCTAATGAAGGTGTTGATACATAGGACAGCAATATATAACGAAGACTATATTGAAAGCATCAAAATGTATGGTGCTTATAAAAACGATAAAATTGTAGGTGTTTTAGCAACGAAAAATAGCGGCAGTCACATAGCATTATTTTTTGTAGACGGACAGCACCATCGAAAGGGAATAGGAAAGAGGCTGTTTCAGACCGTGCTTGACAAAAGCACAACGGATGAGCTAACTGTTAATTCTTCACCATATGCCCAAGAAGTCTATCATCATTTGGGCTTTGAGGATACTGCTCCGGAACAGGTCACAGGTGGTATAAGATACATACCAATGATATATAAAAAGAATACATCCGACATTGAATTGCTTATTCCAATGCTTGAATACAAAGATACTTCGGCAGCATATAAAGCCTTGCAGGAACTGGAGCAAATATCAGATGAAACAGGGTCGATATATGTTTATATAGAGAGATTTATAAACATGATAAGCAGTGACAAATATGTGGTTCGGGTTCGTGGTTTTCGACTTTTTTGCAAGCAGGCCAAGTGGGATAGGGATAATATTCTTGATGAAAACATAGATGCTGCTCTGTACATTCTGAATGATGAAAAGCCGACTGCAGTAAGACAGGCTCTTGCAGCATTATCAGATGTTGTAAGATATAAGCCGGACTTAAGGGAAACCGTGGAAAAGGCTGTGTCTGATATTAATTATTTGCGGTACAAGGACACCATGCACAGCCTGATTGCGAAGGATATGGGGGAGGTGCTGGGTCTGATTAAGGAGGCCGGAGAGTGAGCAAATATGAAAAGCTGAGGGAATACCTGTTGAATGATGGAAGGCAGACATTTCGATTGATCTTTGATGAAATAAAAGAGATTCTTGGTTTGTGCATAAGATGTAAAAGCTATAAAACCGATTGAGTAATTAGCTGTGGTTTGATATAATTATTGGTATTATACCAATAATTTAGAACTTAATGAGGTATGCAATGGAAGGCAACATGGGAAAGAAACTTTCTGAAATGACAAATGAAGAATTATGGAAGTTGTTTCCGATTATTCTGGCGGAACACAAAGAAGAATGGACAGAGCAATACGAGAATATGGAGGCGTTTTTGAAGGAAAAATTGTCTTGCTGGAAGATTGTCCGTATTAGCCATATCGGAAGCACTGCGATAAAAAATATATGTGCGAAGCCAATTATCGATATTCTTGTAGAAATTGCACCCAAAGAGGATATGAACGCTGTTGCGGCAATTATTACAGAAAACGGTTTTACCAAAATGTCTGAGGATACTAAAAAGATGTCCTTCAATCATGGATATACGGAAAATGGTTTTGCCGATAAGATTTTCCACCTGCATCTACGCTTTGCAGGAGATAACAACGAACTATATTTCCGGGATTACTTTAACGAGAAATCCAATATCGCCAAAGAATATGAACGGTTGAAACTAGATCTATGGCATAAGTTTGAGCATAATCGAGATGGTTATAGCGAGGCAAAAACCGAATTTATTGAGAAGCACACAATGGCGGCGAAGTATCATTATAAAAACAAATATGTATATAACGATAATTGCCCATGCAGAAAAAAGAAATGTGTACGAAACGGTAACTGTGAGGCGTGCAGAATATACCATGCAGATTCAAAAAGGCTGCGTCCGTGTGAAAAATAAATTCCAAGTTGTTGGGATAAATTAGAATTTATGAAAATAGAAAGGGGGTTAAGTAGATGGCAATTATCACTCCCAATTTTAATTTTGCAGGACGTTGCGAAGAGGCTTTAAACTTATATCAAAAGGCTTTTCATGCGACGCTTGGATGTCTGCTTCGATATTCTGATGCAAATGAAGCAGATTTGAATAAAGAACTGTCTTCAGAACAAAAAAACTATATTTATCATGCAGAATTATTTATCGGTAACCAAAGAATGATGATGTGTGATAATATGGATGTGAATTTTGTAACAAGTTTATCATTATCACTCACAGTAACATTTGATACAAAGGAAGAAGTTCAGCAGGCGTATGAAGTTTTGCGTGAAGACAGCGAGACAATTTATCAGATACAGAGCACGACATATAGTTCTTGCATGGTTGTATTTATCGACAAATTTGGATTCCGCTGGGGCTTGATGACTGAACAAACAGAACGATAAATTCCTTTATATGAAGAAACAATCCGATTTTGTATGACAGAATAAAGCGAGGTTAGAGATGGCATATAAACCAGAATTGTGGGAGAAAGCAAAGCGTAAGTGTCGTATCGGAGAAGAAGAAATCCGAATGGCAAAAGAGATGGGGTTAAATCCTCAAAGCTTAATTAAAAATATTCCCAATAAAAAAGAGATGTGGAAAGCGCCAGTAAAAGACTGGATAGAGACTTTTTCAAAGTATGTGTAAACTGTAATAACTGATATAAGATATGTTGATAGTTACGTGGGGCAAAGCCATTTTTCAGGCTTTGCCTCTTGCTTTTTATTATAACTCTATTTTAGAGCATGTCAATAAAGCCGATTGGATTCGGCCTCATTTTTAATAGTTGCTCAACCGTTCTTCAAAATAGATTTC
>Ga0153924_1000922_pt1 | contig 16743 bp, 13 predicted proteins | sample TSNJ008MetaG_FD_104709 | JGI IMG/M metagenome (GOLD analysis project Ga0153924, IMG submission 104709) | Attine ant fungus gardens microbial communities from New Jersey, USA - TSNJ008 MetaG | ecosystem: Host-associated > Fungi > Mycelium > Unclassified | place: USA: New Jersey, Wharton State...
ATCGGCGCGAGGTCCTGCGGACGGGCGACGCCGACGCGCGGCGCGGCACCGGTCACGCGGGCGGCGAGCGGTGCATCGGCGGGCCACGGCCGCGGCGAGCCCGCAGCGGCGATGACGTCGGCCGCGACGACGGCCGTGGCGAGGTCGGCGGCGAACACCGAGACGGTGTCGTAGCTCGGCGATGCCGGGACGACGCCGTCGACGGGGAACACCCCGAGCGTGGGCTTGATCCCGACGACGTGGTTGAACGCCGCCGGCACCCGGCCGGAGCCCGCGGTGTCGGTGCCGAGTGCCACGTCGACGATGCCGTGCGCGACGGCGAGCCCGGACCCGGCGCTCGACCCGCCGGAGACCCGGGTGGCATCGCCGGCAGCGTGCGGCACCCCGTACGGCGAGCGGGCGCCGACGAGTCCGGTGGCGAACTGGTCGAGGTTCGTCTTGCCGACCACCACGGCTCCGGCTGCTTCGAGTCGGGCGACGGTCGGTGCGCTGACGTCCGGCGTGTGCAGCACCTCCGGCGACGCCGCGGTCGTGGGCAGCCCCGCCACGTCGATGTTGTCCTTCACGGCGACGGTCCACCCGGCGAGCGGGAGGTCCTCGCCCGCCGCGCGGCGTCCGTCGATCCCGGCGGCGAGTTCGCGCAGCTCGTCCTCGGTGCGGAGCGTGATCCAGATCTCCGGCTGGTCGACCTCGGCGAGGCGGGTCAGCGCGTGCTCGACCGCGGCGGTCGCGGCACCGGTGGTGGGTGTGGTGGTCGTCATCGGTGGTCCCATCGGGTGATCAGGTCGGTGTAGTCGGCGACGGCGCGGTGCAGGGCGTCGACCGCGACGGACTCGTCGCGGCGGTGTGCCAGGTCGGTCTGTCCCGGGCCGAGCAGCACCACGCGGTCGCAGCCGAGCGCGCCGGTCAGCACGGCGGCGTCGGTGAAGTACCCGACGACGCGGTCGTCGGGTTCGATCCCGAGTCGGACGACCTCGGGGTCGTCCGGGTCGAGCAGCACGGCGGGCAGGGCGAGCTCGGGCTCGACCACGGCCAGGTCGGGTTGCTCCCGCCACCACGCCGCGGGGTCGGCGAGCGGGTCGGTCGTCCGGAGGTCGACCCGGGCCCACGCGTGGTCGGGCACGACGTTGACGGCCGTCCCGCCGCCGATCGTCCCGACGTTGAGCGTGTCCCACCCGGTGCCCTCGGCTGCGGCGCGGTCGAGCACCCGGGTGAGCCCCGAGATCGCGTTCCGACCGAGGTGCGGGGCACTGCCGTGCGCTGCCACACCGTCGGTGACGACCCGTAGCCACGTGACGCCACGGTGGCCGCGGACCACGCGTCCGTCGGTCGGTTCCGCGACGACCAGGAGGCCCGTGTCGAGTCCGTCGAGCAGCGTCGCGGCGTCGGCGGCGCCGCGACTGCCGGTCTCCTCCTCGACGGTGAACAGTGCGGCCACGGCGCTGCCGACCGGCGCGGCGTCGAGTGCTGCGACGATCGCGGCGACGCCGCCCTTCATGTCGGTGGTGCCCCGGCCCCAGACGCGTTCGTCCGCCAGGTCGCCGGAGAACGGCGGCCGTGCCCAGGCGTCGGGATCACCCGTCGGGACGACGTCGACGTGGCCGGTGAACACCATCAGCGGGCCGGTCGGGACCGCTGGCACGACGGCGACCGCCCGCAGTCCACCGTCCGCTCCCCGCAGCGTCCGGACCCGGTACCGGTCGTCGAACGACCCGAGCAGCAGCTCGAGCACGTCGGACTCGCCGGGTGAACCGGAGACCGAGGGGATGCGGACGAGGCGGCGGGTGAGGTCGACGACGTCAGTCGACACGGTGCGTGTCCAGCGCACGGATGACCTGGATGCCCCGCTGCTCGAGCGCGTCGGCGGTGTCGTTCGGGCCGACGGCGTCGGTGACGACGGTGGTGACGCCGTCGAGCGTGGCGACCGGGGCGAAGGAGACCTGGCCGAGGTGCCGGCCCTCGCAGAGCACGATGACGTGGTCCGCGCTGCCGATCATGGTGGCCTTCAGTCGGGCGTCGGTCTCGTCGAAGTCGGTCACCGAGTCGCTCTCGGCGCTGATGCCGGCGACGCTCACGACCGCTACGTCCCAGCGGTGCGCGCGGAAGAACTGCTCGGTGGCGGAACCGTGCAGGCTCAGCTCGCCGGCCTTCAGCTCGCCGCCGGGGACGAGCAGGTGGATGTCCTCCTCCTGTCCGAGGACCTCCATCACCTGCACGCTCGTCGGTGCGACGAGGGCCTGCAGGTGGCGGCCGCGCATCTCCATCGCGACGTGGTACGCCTTCGTGCCGAAGTCCATCGCCACGTTCGCCTTGCGCGGGATCAGGTCGACGACCGCGCGGGCCATGGCCCGCTTCTCGGCGACGTTCGTGCGCACCCGCAGGCTGAAGGGCGGTTCGAAGCTCCGCCCGGCGGCGAGCACCGCACCGCCGTACACCCGGCGTGCGATGCCCTGGGTGTCGAGGTGGTCGATGTCGCGGCGGATCGTGAGCTCGGTGACGCCGAGCTCGTGGCTCAGCGTGGCGGTCTCGACCTTGCCGCCCTCCTCGAGCATCTCGACGATGCGCAGCAGCCGCTGGTCGCGCTTGTCACCCACGTCGTGCCGCCCCTCCGTCGCCGATCACTGTACCGGCCGCCATCAGCCGAGCTCGGGGTGCACGTCGGACACGCCGAGGATGCGTTCGAGGCGATCGCCCAGCGCGAGCAGCTCGTCGTCGGCGCCGTAGCGGCCGACGACCTGGATGCCGACGGGCAGGCCGGTCTCCGGGCCGAACCCGGCGGCCATCGCGAGCACCGGGTGCGCGGACGGGACGAGCCGGCAGGCCAGGCGCTGCCAGAGGAAGTAGCGGTCGAACTCGGTGCCGTCGACCTCGGTGACCCACTTGTCGCCCGCGTCCGGAGCGACCACCGGTGCGCCGGGGACGACGAAGGCGTCGAAGCCCTCGAGCAGCGTCGCCATCTCGATGTACGCGCGGTACCGGCGGTCGAGTGCGGCGATGATCTGCCCGGACGGGTAGCCAGACGCCTCGGTGACGTTCCGGACGAAGTCGTCGCGGTACGCCTCGGGGTGCTCGATCGGGTCGGTGCCGAGCAGGGCGAACCAGCCGAACAGCTCGATGGTCTGCCAGGTCTCGTCGAGTCCCTCGGTGTCGATCGCGACGTCGACGACCTCGACCCCGGCGGCTTCGAGCGTGGCACGGGTGGCGGCGTGGGCGGCCCGGACCTCGGCGGAGATCGGCAGCCCGCCGAGGTCGTCGCTCCAGGCGATCCGGATCGGGGTGGTCGTGACGCCGCCGAGCTCGGTCGCCACGGCGCGGCCGGCGGAGAGTGGTGCGAGCTGGTCCGTGCCGGACATCCCGGTGAGCAGCAGTGCGACGTCGCGGCAGTTGCGGGCCACCGGGCCGTTCACCGAGTGCGGCTCCCACGAGGTCGCTCCCTGCGCGGCGGGCACGAGGCCCGGGGTGGTGCGGAGCCCGACGGCGTTGCAGAACGACGCGGGGTAGCGGAGGCTGCCGCCGGAGTCGGACCCGTCGGCGAACGGGAGCATGCCCGCCGCGACGGCCGCGACGCCGCCGGTCGAACCGCCGGCGTGCCGGGACAGGTCGAACGGGTTGCGGGTGATGCCGAAGACGTCGTTCCAGGTGACGGTGCCGACGCCGAACTCCGGCGAGTTGGTCTTGCCGATGACGAGGGCACCGGCGGCGCGGAGCTTCGCGACGTGCGGGGCGTCGGTCGGCATCGGACCGCGGTCGGCGAACGCGCGGGACCCGCGGGAGGTCGGCATCCCGGCGACGTCGACCAGGTCCTTGATCGCGATCGGCAGCCCGTGCAGGGACCCGAGCGCCGCACCCGAGGCACGGTGCGCATCGGCCTCGGCGGCCAGGGCGAGTGCCTCATCGCGCGGCAGCCGGTACACGATCACGTTCACGGCGTCGTTCGTCGCCTCGATGCGGTCGTAGAACGCCGTCATCACCTCGACCGCGGTCAGCGAGCCGTCGGCGATCTGGTCGCGGAGGTCCGTCGCGGTCCGCCAGTGCAGCGGGGTCGCGGTGGCGGTCGGGTCGGTGGCGGGGATGGTCGTCACGGAGTGCTCCTGATCGGTTCGGTGGGACGGAGTCCGGGGGCCGGGCGGTGGAAGGGGAGGTCGAGGACGTCGGCGGCAGCGACGAGGCCGTCCTGTCCGACGACGGTGAGCAGGGCGAGGACACGGGTGCTCCGGTGCACGCGTCGGGTGTCCGGGCCGAGGTGGAAGCGCACGGCGGTGGTGCCGGAGGTCGGGACGGTCACCGACTGGGAACCGACCTCCACCCAGGCGGTCGCCGCGGCATCCTCGTCGGTGATCGTGGCGTGCAGTTCGACGAGCACACCCCCGTCGTCGGCGATGGTCGCGACCCCGTCGAGGACGGCGCTGCCGTGCGTGCGGTCGCCGGGCCGGCGACCGGGGGACGGGGCCGCACCGGGGGAGCGCACCGCGCCGAGGGCGACCACCTGTGGGAGCGGTGGGCGCGTGCGCGGGGCGAGCCGTGCCTCCAGGGCGTCCGCCACGTCGACCAGGTGCGTGTCCGACCAGGCCGGGCCGCAGATGGTCGCGCCGACCGGCATGCCGGTGTCGGCCATCGTGCCCATCGGGATCGTGACGCTCGGGATGCCGACGCGGCGGAGTACGTGGTTCGTCGTCGAGAAGACGGCACCGTCCGCCCAGGCCGCACGGGCGGCCGCGGGGTCGACGTCGGCGTCGTACGGGCCGACGTCGGAGTTCGCGGGGAAGGCGAGGACGTCGATGCCCTCCTGTCGGAGCCACGCCTCGAAGAGCTCGCGGCGTGCGCGGTCGAGTCCGGCGACCGCGGGCCCGACGACCGCGCGGACAGCGTCGTCGGGCAGGGGTGCGTCGCGGGTGATCGCCGCGAAGTCGAAGACGTCGCGACCGGGGTGGAGTCGGCCGTTCTCGACCGCGTCGACGGCGTACGGCGGGTCCGGTCGGATGGCTCCGGGGGCGAGGGCGGACAGCGTGACGGGTTCGACGGCGTGGTCGTCGAGGAACCGCTGCCAGGACCACGTCACGAGTTCGCGCAGTTCGAACGCGGTCCAGTCGGCATCGAGGTGGCCGCTGTCCTCGAGCGAGGGGGCGGTGCCACGGCCCTCGTACGCCTCGACGAGCGGGAACCGGACGCGGACGACCCGGGCTCCCGCAGCGGTGAGCTCGCGCTCCAGGGCGTCCCAGCGTGCGCGGATGCTCGGCCGGAGCGGGATCGGGGACGGGGCGTCGTCGGTGGCCCTGACCCCGGGCGCCGGGACGTACAGCGTCGGGACGCCGACGACCAGTCCGTCGAGGGGCGTCGGATCGGCGCCGGGCGTGCGGGTGCGGAACCGTGCGGCGACGGTGTCGGCTGCCGACACGTCCACCGTGTCCTGCTGCCGCCAGACGTCCCGGTCGTCGGGCCCCGCGATCACCGCGAGCACCTCGCGCAGGTCGGCGACGGTGCGGGTGTGCGGCACGACGACGTCGCGGTACGGGTGCAGCGGCCAGTTGCCGGCACTCGGCACCACGCCCCACGACGGTGTGTACGCCACCAGTGCGTTGTTCGAGGCGGGGGACCGACCGGAGGACACGGTCTCCTCGCCGAGGCCGAACGCGCAGAACCCCGCGGCGACGGCGACACCGCTGCCGATCGACGACCCGGAGTGCCACGCGGCCGCGAGCCACTCGGGGGAGTACGGGCTGCGGGTGCGGCCGTAGAGTCCGGCCTGGCCGCCGCCGATCGCCATCGGTGGCATGTTCGTCTTGCCGACGAGCAGGGCGCCGGCGGCGAGCAGGCGCTCGACGACGACGGCGTCGGTGCGGGCGACGGTGTTCGCGAACGCGGGGGACCCGGCGGCGGCGGTCAGACCGGCGACGGCGAAGCTGTCCTTCACGGTGAAGGGGATCCCGTGCAGCGGCCCGAGCGGCGCCGAGACCCCGGCCGCGGCTGTCGCCCGTTCCGCGTCACTCGCCGCCGCGCGCTCGAGCAGCCGCGGGTCGAGCACCGGGACCGCGCCGAGGCGGGGGCCGTCACGGTCGAGCCGTGCCACCCGTCGGAGCGCGTGCTGCGCGAGGGCGAGTGCCGTGGTGTCGCCACGCTCGAGCCGTTCTCGCAGGGTGGCGATGTCGCTGTCCAGCATCGCGGGCCTCCAGGTGCCGTGGGGAAGAAAGGGAGGGTGCGGAGCGGGCGGACCCGCTCCGCACCCGGGATGGGACGGATCAGCCGAGCTTCGAGCAGTCCGAGGTGTAGAGGTACTTCGCGACGTCGGCGTCGTCGACGTTGTCCTTCGTGACGAGCTTCCACGGCGAGTACACCGTCTGCTCCTTCACGTCGGAGGCCTTCGTGTCACCCTTGACGAGCTTCGCCATCAGCTCGGTGGCGTCGTAGCCCTCGGTGTACGGGTCCTGCGCGACGAGGGCGTCGTACTCGCCCTTCTTGAGCGACGCGACCTGGTTCGACGCGGTGTCGTAGCCGACGTGCACGATGTCGTCGTCGCCCGAGGCCGAGATGGCGTTCGCCGCACCGGTGCCGGCGCCGATGTTCGTCGAGAAGACGAGCTTGACGTCGGAGTTCGCCGACAGCTGCGACGAGACGGTCTGCGAGGCCTTCGCCGAGTCGCCGCCGACGTACTGGATGTCGAGCGCGGTGAGCTTGCTCTCCTTCTCGATGGCGTCCTTGAAGCCCTTGGCGCGGTCGGACTGCACCTGGTTGCCAGGGGAGTCCGTGACGATGACGACCTTGCCGGAGGTGAGCTTGAAGTCCTTGATCGCCTGGACCGCCGCGTCGTACGACGACTGGTAGTTGTCGGTGCGGATCGACTGCACGTACTCCTTGTTGGACAGGAACGAGTCGGGCATGACGAGCGGCTTGCCCGAGTCGGTGTACGACTTCAGGGTCGAGTTGAACGCGGTGTTGTCCCAGACGGTCAGCAGCAGGCCGTCGGGGTTCGTCGCGAGCACCGACTGCAGGACCTGCATCTCGGCGTCGGTGGTGGTCTCGGGGGTGCCCTGGATCTTGAGGGTCACGCCCTCCTTCTCGGCGGCGGCCTTCGCACCGCAGTACATGGTGCCGTAGAACTCGCCGGTGGACTCCGGGGTGACCATCGCGATGGTCTTCTTCGCCGAGGACGAGTCGCCGGAGGCGGCGCTCGAGCCGGTGGAGCAGCCGGCGAGGACGACGGCGATGCCGAGCGCTGACGCGGCGGCGAGGACGGAGGTGGTCTTGGAACGGAACACGGGGGTCTCCTAGCAGGGAGGGGGTGGACAGGAGGTGGTGCCGTGGAGCGGGTTGGGGTGGGGCGGGGGTGGAACGGCGGGTTCCTGGACCCGGGCGGCTCGACGCAGGGTGCGCCGTGCCTCCCGGCCGGATCGGTGCGACCGCTAGGTCGTGCGCCGGTTGCGGCTGCTGCGGTCCAAGCTGACGGCGACCAGGAGCATGGCTCCGATCGCGATGGTCTGGTAGAAGGGCGACAGGTTGATGATCACGAGCCCGGACTGCAGGATGATCGCCAGGAACGCGCCGACGATCACGCCGAGGAAGTTGATCCGACCGCCGGTCAGTGCGGTCCCGCCGATCAGGGCGGCGGCGATCGCGGCCATCGAGTCGTTCGTGTGCCCGGAGATGTTCGTGGTCGAGTAGCGCGCCAGGTCGATGAACCCGGCGAGTCCGGCGAGTCCGGCCGACAGGACGAAGATGCCGATCGTGTTGACCAGGGTCTTGATGCCGACTCGACGGGCGGCCAGGAAGTTCGAGCCCATCGCCAGCGTGTGGGTGCCCCAGGCGGTGTACCGGTAGAGCGCCCAGATGACGGCGAGGATCACGAGCCCGACGATGGTCGGGACCGGGAAGGCGCCGATCGTGGCCGATCCGAACCCGGCGGCCAGCTCCGCGGGGATCCCGACCAGGTTCACGCCCTTCGTGGCGACCTGCGCGATGCCGGTGGCGAGCGACAGCATGCCGAGGGTGGTGACGAGCGAGTTGATCCCGACGACCCCGACGAACAGGGCGTTCACCGCGCCGAGCACCGCGCCGGTGCCGATCGCGACGACCAGCCCGACGAGGATCACCACGCCGACGGGGGAGGACGTGCCCATCGCGATCATCATCTGCCCGGACACGACCGACGACAGGATGAGCACGGCACCCTGCGAGATGTCGATCTGCCCGGCGGACATGAGCACCGCCTGACCGGCCGCGAGCAGGAGCACCTGCGACGCCGTCAGCAGGATGCCGCGGAGGTTCGCCTCGCTGAGGAACGCGCCGCTGGGGGAGAGCGTCTGGAACACCGCGATGAGGACGACCTCGACGGCGATGATCTGCACGGCACGGTTCCCGAACACACGGGCGACGCCGTGCTTCAGGGCGGGCGCCGACCCCATCGAGGTGCTGGCGTTGGGTGCTGCTGCGGTCATGCTGCTTCCTCGTCTCCGACCATCACGGTCATCACGTCGGCCACGGAGAGTCCGGCTGGGCGCATGTCCGCGATGATCGTGCCGTGGCGGAGGATCACGATGCGGTCGGCCAGCTTCAGGACGTTGGGGATGTCGTGCGACACGAGGATCACGCCGAGGCCGTGGTCGGCGGCGATGCGGATCGAGTCGAGCACGATGCCGACCTGCTTCGGGCCGAGGGCGGCCGTCGGCTCGTCGAGCAGGATCAGGTCCGACGCCCACTTCATGGCGCGGGCGACGGCGAGCACCTGCCGCTGGCCGCCGGACAACGACCCGACCGGCAGTCGGACGTCGCGGAGCGTCGAGATGCCGAGCTTCTCGATCGCGGCGCGGGCCTCGGCGTGCATCCGCTTCCGGTCGAGCCAGGGGCCGCGGCGGAGCTCGTTGCCGAGGAACAGGTTCTCGGTCAGGGACAGGTGCGGTGCCAGTGCCAGGTCCTGGTAGACGACGCCGACGCCGAGGCGCTTCGCGTCGGCGAGGCCGGACATCGGTTGCCCGCTGACGCGGATCTCGCCCTCGTCGGGGGTGTTCGACCCGCAGATGATGTTCATCAGGGTCGACTTGCCGGCACCGTTGTCGCCGAGCAGGGCGACGATCTCGCCGGCCTGCACGCTGAGGTCGATGTCGCGGAGGGCACGGACGGCACCGAAGTTCTTGCCGACGCCGGAGATGCCGAGCACCTCGCGGGGTGCGGTGGGTGCGTCGCTCATGAGAGGGGTCCTTCCTGCTGGAGCGTGGTGAGCACGGAGTCGTAGGCGTCGAGGAACGCGTCGGCGTCCTCGTGGGTGAAGACGAGCGGTGGGCGGACCTTCAGGACACGTCCGTCCGATCCGACCGCCGAGATGAGCACGTTGCGGGCGCGCAGCCCGTTGACGACGCGGCTCGCGAGCGCGCCGGCCGCGGGTCCGGCCATCTCGACACCGATGAACAGCCCGGCGCCGCGGACGTCCGCCACGAGTCCGGAACCGGCGGACCGGTCTGCGATGCCCTGCAGCAGCGATGCGCCGAGGTCGCGAGCGTGCTCGACGAGCCCGCGCTCCTGCACCTCGTCGAGCACCGCGGTGGCCGCGGCGATCGACGCCGGGTTCCCGCCGAACGTGTTGAAGTAGCGGTGGCCCTCGGCGTACCCGTCGCTGAGCGCCGACCCGAGCACGAGCGTGCCGATCGGCAGTCCGCCGGCGAGCGGCTTGCCGCAGGTCACCATGTCGACGTGGCCGTCGGCCTGGAGGCGCGGGTCGGCTCCCACGGGTCGCGGCGGCTCGGTCGCGGTGTGGCGTTGGAACCCCCACATCGCGTCGCCGGTCCGGCCGACGCCCGGCTGCACCTCGTCCGCGATGACGAGTCCGCCTGCGGCGTGCGTCGCGCGGTACGCCGGCACGAGCATCCCCGGCGCACCGGGGAAGATGCCGTCCGTCGACATGATCGAGTCGAGCAGCAGGGCGGCGAGTCCGAAGCCGTGCCGGTCCAGGTCCGCGGCCGCGGCGGTTATCGCGGCGGCGAACAGCTCACCGGCGCGGTCGCCGTCCCGGTGCGTGTCCGGTGCCGGGACCGTCCGCACCCAGGGGTGCAGCGGCATCGTCGGGCCGTTCTCCGGTGAGAGGGCCGCCAGCAGCCGGGTCGTGCCGTGGTAGGCGTTCTCGGTCACGATGACGCCCTGGTTGCCGGTCCGCCACTGGGCGATGGTGATCGCGAGGTCGTTCGCCTCGGACCCCGAGTTCGAGAAGATCACCCGGTCGAGGTGCTCCGGGTGGGTCTGCAGGAACCGTTCCGCGAAGGCGACGATGCCGTCCTGCAGGTACCGGGTGTGCGTGTTCATCCGCGTGAGCTGCTCGTGCACCGCGGTGGCGATGCGCGGGTTCGCGTGGCCGACCGCCGGCACGTTGTTGTACGCGTCGAGGTACTCGGTGCCGTCGGCGTCCCAGAGCCGCGCGCCGGCACCGCGGACCACGTGGATCGGTCGGGCGTAGAAGAGCGGGTAGATGTCGCCGAGGACCTCGCGGCGCCGGGCGAGGAGTGCCTGGTCGGCCGCCGGCAGGAGCCCCGCGTCGGCCGGGTCGAAGCGGTTCACCATGGCGGTCGCGGCCGGCACCGCGGGGACGTCGATCTGCTGCACGTGGTCACGCGCCTTTCGAGGTGAGGTGGACGGGGGTCGTGGGCAGCACCCCGGTGCGGTCGAGGAGTTCGACGGCGGCGCGGTCGTACCGGAGGACGTAGTCGGCGCGGGCGGGTTCCCGGCGGGCGGTGTCGCGGGCGAGCACCACGGCCTGCACGAGTCGGCAGGACGCGAGGGGCAGGACGAGCGCCTGTTCCGCCGCCGACAGGTCGAGGGCGGTGGCGATGCGGTCCGTGTACCGGGTGACGAGCGGGTGCGCGAAGTCGCCGAGCGCGATGGCGAGGTAGCAGGCGGTGACCGCGACGTCGAGCACCCGGGGTGCCTCGACGGCGTCGCCGAAGTCGATGACGCCGCTCACCCGGCCGTCGGCGACGAGGACGTTCGACAGGTTCGCGTCGGCGTGCAGCACCTGCCGGGGCATGGTGGCGAGCGCGGGGCCGAGGTCGGTGCGGTAGGTCGCGACCGCGGCGTGCATGGCGGCGCGGTGCCGGTCGTCCGCGACGGTGTCCACGAGTCGTTCGTGCCGCTCGACCGTCTCGATCGACCAGTCGTTCTCGGTGGGCACGTGGGCCGCGGCGGCGTCGGTGTCGCGCAGGGCCGTGACGAGCGCGGCCTGCACGTCGGCGAGGTCGTCGACGAGTGACGGCCAGAGGTCGACGTCCTCGAGCGGGATGCCGTCGAGTGCGGTCATCACGAACAGGTCGCCGGCGTCGGTCGGGGTGACGGCGGTGCCGTCGGACTCGTGCAGCACGCGGGGGACGGGCAGCGTGGGGTCGTTCGCGGCGACGGCCTCGAGCAGTGCCGCCTGCATCCGGGAGGTCGACGACAGCTTCAGCACGACGGGGCCGCTCGCCGCCTTGACGAGCACGGTGCGGTCGGTCTCGGAGCCGGTGTCGCGCAGGCCGCTGACGCCGGTGACGCCGCGGGCGGTCAGGTGCGGGAGGAGGTCAGACACGGGCGTCCGCCTCGGTCGCGCGTGCGGCGGAGGCGGCGACGGCTGCCCCGTCCGCACCGCAGAGGTCCAGGATCATCAGCGCCATCGCCTCGATGCACGTGCGGTACTCGGCGAGGTCGAGGTACTCGTCCGGCTGGTGCGCCACGCTGAGCTGGCCCGGTCCGAACGTGATCGTCGGGACGCCCGCCTTGATCGGCAGGCCCATGTCGGTGTGGCACGTGACGCCCTGCACGACCGGGGCGATGCCGAGAGCGTCGAGGGCGGTCTGCGGCGCGACGACGAGCGGGTGCGTGTCGTCGGTCTCGCCGCAGTCGGCGTCGACGAGCCAGGTCACGACCGGCGGGTGCTCGGCGAGCCAGGCGTCGTCGCCGGCGAACTCGCGGACCATCTCCTCGATCTGGGCGCGGACCAGCCCGCCGCCACCGTGCTCGTCGAGTTCGGCCGGCAGGTACTGCACGTCGAAGCGGATCGTGAACGAGCCCGCCCACGACGACGGGTAGGTGCCGGCGTCGATCTCGGCGACGTTGAGCTGGCAGGGCAGCGGCACGTGGCGGTGGTTCTTCTCGGGCAGCTCCCGCCACCGGGCGTTCAGCGCGTCGACGGCGTCGAGGAGCCGGCGGCCGTACGCGATCGCGTCCACCGCGCCGCCGTCCCGCCAGTCGGGCTGCTCGATCTCGATGTGCCCGCTCTTGCCGGGGATCGTGATCTCGCCCCAGACGATGCCGCGGCACAGCGGCGCGACCTGCAGGCTCGTCGGTTCCGGGATGACGATGCCGAGCTCCGGGCGGTACCCGCGGTGCACCAGGGCGAGGGTGCCCATGCCGCCGGTCTCCTCCTCCGTGACGGAGGCGAAGGCGACGTCGCCGGCGAGCTGCACGCCGCTCGACCGCACGGCGCGGATCGCCGCGAGGGCCGCAGCCATGCCGCCCTTCATGTCGCAGGCGCCGCGGCCGGTGACCCGACCGTCGCGCACCGAGCTCGTGAACGGGCCGTCGGTCCAGCCGGGGCCGCCGGGCACGACGTCGCAGTGGCCGAGGAACATCAGCGCGGGGGAGTCCGACCCGTCCGCGGCGGAGCGGAACCGTCCGACGAGGTTCGGGCGCCCGGTGAAGTCGCGGTCGGGGAAGTACCCGGGCCCGTCGGCGTGGACGGCGAGTTCTGCGGCCGAGGGCTCCCACTGGTCGATCCCGGCGCCGAGTCCCTCGAGCTGGCCGCGGAGGAAGGCCTGGACGGCGCCTTCGCCGCTCACTGCTGCCTCGTCGCCGAACCACGGTCCGACGCTCGGGATGTCGATGAGGTCACGGACGAGCTGCACGGCGTCGTCGAACTGGGCGCCGACGAGGTCGAGCACCTCGCGTTGTTCGGGGGTGTGGGTCACCGTGTCTCCTGTCGCTGCGTCGAACGTTCACGAATCATGTTCGAGAAGTGACAAACAGCGCCAGCAGAATGATCGTGACGTTACTTTTCTTCACGATCGCGAAACACCGCGGAAACCGACTGAAGCCTGGTTTTGCAGCGGTCAGACGCGGTGGAGAGCCCCGAGCAGCGCGTCGAGCGCCCGGTCGAGCTCCGGCAGGGTGAGCCCGCCGTACCCGAGCACGACGCCGTCCGGAGCGCTGCCCGGAACCACCTCGTACTCCGCGAGTGCGCTGACGAGGACCCCGGCCCGGGCCGTCCGGGCCGCCACGGCACGTGCGGTCGCCGGACCCGACCACGTCACCACGGCGTGCAGTCCGCCGTTCAGGGCACGTGCCTCCAGGCCGGGGACCCCGTCGAGACGCGACGCGATCAGCTCACGTCGGTGCGTGTAGTCCCGCCGGACCCGGCCGAGGTGTCGTCGAAGCGCGCCGGTCCGGAGCAGGTGCGCGAGCGCGACCTGGACGGGTTCGGCGACGACCGGGCCGCGCGCCACCCGCACGGCCGCGACGGCGTCCCGCACGGCGCCGGGCGGCAGGACGACGTAGCTGCACCGCAGCCGCGGGTCGAGCGTCTTCGAGAACCCGCCGACGTGCAGCACGACTCCGGCGGTGTCGAGCGCCGCCAGGGCGGGGACGGGGGAGCCGCGGTGCCGGAACTCCGAGTCGTAGTCGTCCTCGACGACGATCGTCGCCGTGTCGGCGGCCCAGGAGAGCAGCCGCTGCCGCCGGGCGACGGGCATGACGGAACCGAGCGGGTACTGGTGCGTGGGGGTGACGACGACGGCGTCCACCGGTCGGAGTGCATGCAGAGCCTCGACGTCGAGGCCGTCGTCGTCGACGGGGACGCCCACGAGCGAGGCCCCGGCGCTCGTCATGGCACGGCGTCCGGAGCGGTAGCCGGGGTCCTCGACGGCGATCCGCGGGGTGCGTCCGAGGTGGTTCCGCAGTGCCTCGACCACGAGCGACAGTGCCTCGGAGGTCCCGCCCGTGACGAGCACGCGGGAGACGTCGGGCGCGAAGCCGCGGCTCAGGCCGAGCTGCGCGACGATCTGCGCGCGGAGCTCGAGCAGGCCGGCGGGGTCGGACAGCGCGTTCCGGAGCGGGGCGTCGGCGGCGGCACGCCAGGCCGCGCGCCAGTCCCGGGTGGCGATCGCGGTCACGGCCGGGATCCCGGGCCGGGCGTCGAGCACGGGCACGGCCGGCGTGGTGCCCCCAGCCGGTGACGACGTCGCGCGGCGCGCGGGTGCCCCGGTGACCGGCATCCGCGGCACCCCGGGCGCCACCCTCGCCGCAGCTCCCTGCCGCGTCCGGATCCACCCCTCGCCGTCGAGTTGCTCGTACGCGGCGACGACCGTGCCCCGCGCCACCCCGAGCTCCGCCGCGAGCGCCCGGGTCGACGGCAGTGCGTCCCCGGCACGGAGCGTGCCGTCCTGCACCATCGCGCGCACCCGCGCCACGACGCCCACCGCCTTGCCCGCACCTGACTGGTCCACTGGAGTACCGCCCATCTGGTCCACCAACTGGACCACTCGCGAACCTAGCGTGGCACGCATGCGCACCACGAGCCTCCCGTCCGACGCCCCCGCCAGCCCCTCGCTCACCGTCCGCCGCCTGCGCGACCGCCAGTCCCACGACCCCGCCGACCTGCACGCGATCCTCGACGAGGCGATCGTCGCCCACGTCGGCTTCGTCCGCGGCGGCCACCCGCTCGTCCTGCCGTTCCTCTGTGGCGTGGGCGAGCTCGGCGACGGACCCGTGCTGCTCCTGCACGGCTCCACCGGCGGTGGGCTCTTCCTCGACGCCGGTGCGGCGGGCGTCCCAGTCGCCGCGACGGTCACCCACGTCGACGGGCTCGTCTTCGCCCGGTCGACCTTCGACAGCTCGGCGAACTACCGCAGCGCGATGATCGTCGGGAACGCCACGGTCGTACCCGACGACCTCCGCGCCGAGGCGCTCTGGCAGGTCGCCGACCACCTCATGCCCGGCCGTCGCGACGAAGTGCGCGAGATGACCGCCAAGGAGGTCCGCGCCACCCAGGTCCTGCAGCTCCCGCTCGACCGCGCGAGCGTGAAGATCCGCGCGGCCGGTGTCGGCGAGGCCGCCGACGACGGCGAGGACCACGCGGTCTGGGCGGGCGTGCTCCCGCTCGCCGTCCGTGCCGGGGTGCCGCTGGCGGGGGACATCTCGGGGGACAGCCCGGTCGACGGGTCGGTGCGTGCGTCGGCGGCGCGCCTCGACGCGCTGGCGGCCGGCCGGGAGGCACGGATCGCCACCGTCATGCGGCCCACGCCCGCCTGACGGCCGGTCTGGCGCGTCCGCTGCCGGATCGGAGCCCTCTGCGGGAACCGGCACAGGCTGTGACGACCCGCAGGAACGCGCCGGGACCGCCCAGCCGGGTTCAGGTTCGTGACCAATACGTTATCCAACCGAGTCGCCTCGTTCCCTGCTCGGTTGGCTCGTGAAGACCCGGAAGGAACCATGGGACGCCACGCACTCCCCGCAGCACCCGACGCCGCCGTCAGTCCTGCCGTTGCCGATCGCCCGTCCGTCGTCGACACCGGTGCACCGCGTCGTCCCCGTGGTCGCCGCTCCGCGTTCGGCCCGGCCGTGGCCCGCTCGACGTTCGTGGAGCACACCAAGCCGGCCCGCTCCGTGTCGCTGTCGCAGCACCGCCCGGTCGCCTCGGCAGCGGTGGCCGGTTCCGCAGTGCTGAGCCGTTCCGCCGCGCTCCGCGCCGAGCGTGCGGTGGACCCGCGACACATCCGCCGAGCCGCGAACGCCAAGCGCGCCGCGATCCTCCTCGCACCGGCACTCGCCGTGACCTCGAGCCTGACGTTGTCCGTGCCGGCGAACGCGGCCACCCCGTCGACCGACGCGCACCACGGCACCTCGACCTCGCAGCCGGCGCAGGAGTACACCGTCGCCCGCGACGTCCAGGTCCCGGTCGTGTCGACCGACGGCATGACGACCACCACGACGGTGGTGTCCTACCCGACGATCGTGACGAAGTTCGGCGTCAGCACACAGCGGGCCGAGGACGCCATCTCGAAGGTGCTCTCCGCCGGTGGTGACCGCGCGACGATCGTGTCGACGGCGCTGCAGTACATGGGCGACCCGTACGTCGAGGGCGGAGCGAGCCACGAGGGCATCGACTGCTCCGGGCTGACGATGGTGGCGTACGCGGCCGTCGGCATCCCGCTGGTGCACTACGTCCCCACCCAGGACGCCGCGGCGACGACGATCCCGGAGTCCGAGGCGAAGGCCGGCGACCTCGTCGTGTACGACAACGAGGACCACGTCGGCATCTTCCTCGGCGACGGCCTCGTGCTGCAGGCCCCGCACCCCGGCGACCCGGTCGACATCGTCCCGATGTACTCGGCCGCCCACCACTTCGCTCGGGTGCTGCCGGCCGGCAGCTGAGCCGGCTCGTGGCCCGGCGTTCCCTCCCGTAAGCTGGAGTGATGGCCCCCGACACCCGCACCCCCTTCGAAGAGCAGCGCTCTGCTCGTCCGCAGGTGCGTCCGCGCACCGAGGGCTGGACCCAGGCGACCGACACCGCCGGCCGACCGCTCCTGCAGTTCGCGTCCCCGAAGAAGGGGAAGCCGCCGGTGCACCTCGCCGACATGACCGTGTCGGAACGCGAGGAAGCCGTCGTGGCGCTCGGGCTCCCGAAGTTCCGTGCGAAGCAGCTGTCGACGCACTACTTCACGCACTACTCGTCCGATCCGGACACGATGACGGACCTGCCGGCCGCCCAGCGCGAGGAACTCGTCGCGGGCATGCTCCCGC
>Ga0153924_1000923_pt1 | contig 16739 bp, 18 predicted proteins | sample TSNJ008MetaG_FD_104709 | JGI IMG/M metagenome (GOLD analysis project Ga0153924, IMG submission 104709) | Attine ant fungus gardens microbial communities from New Jersey, USA - TSNJ008 MetaG | ecosystem: Host-associated > Fungi > Mycelium > Unclassified | place: USA: New Jersey, Wharton State...
ATGGGTCAGCGGATCCATTATCCACAAAACCAAACAGCACGCTCTCAAAGTGACAACAACCGAGGCAGAGCTCTTCGCCATACGATGTGGTATTTCCTATGCAACAAGCGTCCCTGAGACCCATACTATTAACGTTGTTACTGACTCTATCCATGCTGCTATGAGGATCTTCGACTACTCTCGCCATCCATATCAGTACCACACCATCCCCATCCTGAAAGACATCCATTCATTTGTATCGCACCACCCGGACTGTCACATTATATTCTGGGACTGCCCCAGCAAAGCAGAGTGGCCCCCTCACCTAAGAGCAGACACTGACTCCAAACAACAAGTGCCCTCTTTCTACCACTTCCCATGCAAAACGTCATGGGACTTCTGCCGCAAAGAAGAATGCGACTCACTAGTCAACTTGTGGAAGATGTACTTCCAGGCCACAGACTGGAAAGGACGACAGTTCCTTGACCTCACAGATGACAAAGGAGCCATCATCGAACCAGCATACACCAAGGGAGGTGCCTGGCTCAAGAACTTCCAAAACTCACCATCCCTATGTGCGCGAGCCACTCGAATGATCACCAACTATGCCCCCACTGGGGAATACCGACAACGTTTCTTCCCCAATAAACCCAGGAACTGCCCCTGTGATAAAACAACCTTCGAAACTCGAGAACACATCATTTTCAACTGCCCACTATATGATAAATCATGGCGTCTCATAGATAACACCTTAAAGTTTCATCTCACGTTCTTAGAACTCAATCCCAGAGCTTTCTGCTTCCAGGACAACATATCCTAGAAGCCCTCTACCCCCTTATGCATTCAGTAGCCTCCCAGTTAACAATCTATTGTTTCCCCTAATAGCTTATACTAAAACATACCTTGTCTTTCCCTTTCCTTGTATTTAAATAGCCAAGCGCTATCACGGTCTGCCACCGAGCCCCGTGTAATAAATCGTTGAATTAAAAAAATGATGGCATCATTGATTGCCCGGACACACGTCTAAGGCTATTTTTATCATCTCATTCTTCTGAACCGTCCGACAGAGAGGATGTTCTCGCGGACTTGAGGAATTCGTGGGAGAAATATGACTGTCGTCATGACATGGATGAAACAGAATGGATCGGCCAATTAGGAGAATATCTCGATGGCATTGTCAAGCTCAGGGTGATTTATGTTGAAGCGTGGATTTCAGCAAATCTACAGCGTTTCAAGGCTAGTAATGCAAATGTCGAATTGTTGCAACGTGACATGGCAAACTCTGTCGTTGAGCTTCAAGCGAACGTTGAAATGTGCAAAGCGACTTGTGCACTTTGTCACCTCAAATACACATTATCTCGCAGGCACGACCCTACCCAACGGGCGCACAGCTGCAACACAAATCACCAATGTCCTCGCATCTGCGACTATAATAGCGAGCATCTCGATGAGCTCAGGTCATGTCAATATCAGTAAGTCCTGCCATCCTACCAATTTAATAGGAAGTTAACGCAAATCAAATCAGGGCTGGTCATGATGGTCCACATATGTGAGTCTCGCTCTCGCTATTCAATTACAAAGCCATAAATATCGATGATAGATGTGTCGTTGAGCTACATCTCTGTGGTGTACCATGCATTCATCGAGATAAAAGAGGGTGCCAAATAGACTGCACTCAGGTAAGTAGACACTGACTGATCAGTCTGACAAGTATTGAATCAACATGTAGATGGCGGGTCATGAAGGTGACCACATTTGCTCCGCTCGTAAACACGCATGTGGAAAGGTGACTTGTCAATTTGTAAGTCATCACCAATAATAATAGCTGGGTTTCAGCCTTGTGCACTCGTTGTGGCGAACAAGGTAGTTCAATATGCTTGTCAAGGAGTGTGCAGATACCCAAGGCAAGTTCGTAATACCACTAGAAAAAACTCTCGTTGATTTTTCATTTTCAATGTCAGTGATGAAGAGCACGAGGAACATATTTGCGATAATAGATAATAGAATGTGTCCGATGACTTGCGAACTCTGCAAACGGCTATGTGGCTGTACAGACCATCTTCATGCACTGGCCGAATCCTCTGTTCATCTCTGCGGGTAAGGCATACTTGCTGCTTGCCTAGTCTGTGCTATTGAATCTTAATGAACATTGCTAGAGAGCCACACCGCTGTCAAGCACTGTGCACCGCTGGTATATGTGAGATTGATACGACCCCTCAGTCGATCGAAGCAACATTCACTGGCTGTCATGAAACATTCCAATATGCAAAGGTATGATACTGGTTGCGCAGCTATACACATGCTAACAGATGTCTTACGTAGTACTCTCAAGGTTTGTGTGTCTTTGTCAGTTTAGATGAACATTTAGACTGTTGTAGTGTCCAAACGATTACCTTGTGTCAAGCCGATCCCGCCTGGGGAGCGGGAACACCATGGGTCTCATACTCACAGCCTTGACCCAGCGCCTTTCCACTTCTGTGAAACTAGGTAATTATCATACACCAGACTTTCTTTCCGATCCAACTCAAAGTCACAGGTGTGATAATTGTGGCTACTTCTGTACGTTACCACAAGGTAAGGGCATAATATGGAAAGAGCTGTGCAAAATTTGAGATACGGAAAACAGGGCACCCGCAGCAAGAGCATGAAACCAGCCATGGGTCCATGTCCAGGACCAGATGGGCTGTTGACGGCCCCAGTGGTACTGCCATGGAATTAAATGGCCATCGGTTTGGCACTAATGACTCAGGCGCACCAATGATGTGCAACCTTACCTGCAAGAGCATGGGACGTCATGCCCACCTTGATTATTGTCGAACCGATCCACAACAGCAATGCTCTGGGCCATGAACATATCAAGACCCGTCTTGAAGCGAATCCCAACAAACCGAAGGATTGGATTTCTCATAATTTGTACTGGAGGTGCTCTGGTTCGTAATTTTTGACTGACACGGTTTCAACTTCTGATTAATTATTGTAGGTTTTAGAGGTTCGTTTTATCAACATTGAATAAGTTGGACTACTCAAACATTACTTCAAGATCCCTATTCGCGAGAAGATCAGTCTACATTCGCAAAGTGGTGCGTAAAAGTGATTGATGTTGTGTTCGGGAATTTGACCAGTCTCCAGTGACTCGATGTGTCCAGGTATGAGGATGCATTCTGGCTTAGCGGAGCCGCGTCACCTGAGAGATCGATACCGCATTCCAGGTTCAGAACATGCTGCGACTAACTCTCAATCGGCTCAACCTTCATATTGCACCCTTCCATTGTTTCATCCCCCACATGCAACGAACCGGTTAACGGGACTCGGGTGCGACAGTCATCCTTCATTGATGTATATTACTCAAAGACCTTTAGATATGTCTCAAATGACGGGCATACGGGCATTTGTTCTCGTGCAAGAATCCTGTGGTGATGCAGCAAGCATTTCACGTGTAAGTACTCAAAGCACCCAACTGTATTCCTCTGCCGATCTTCTCAATTCTGATACCTCCGAAATAGTATTTTTGTCATCGATAGGTGAAATCCCACAACTTTTATCCGTGAACCGACAGATTAATTATATTCCGATCCAGGTCTGGTTCCATGGGCCTAAATAACCCGACGCCACTTCCGGCTACACCGGTTACCCCTACAATTCTCTCCCGGCATAGCAACCGTCTTGGTGCCGTCTATTTATCTCTCCATAGCTTTTGGCAATCAAGACGACATGCATTGACCGCTTCAGGATCAGGGGCTCAGGCTGCATCTGCTCGCAAAGATGCGTATAGTGTCATTCTTTTTCACCACGCCGTTACTCGATCCTTTGAGAATGATTTTCAGCAAACCCCCCAGAACATGCTGCAGAATCTACTGCAATATGAAGCAGATGGGGGTACAAACTATGAGCTTGCCGTCATTGAAACTGAAGCACTAATGCGTAGACATTGGAGTAGCGAACGGTGTGTAGTCACGGATACTCAAAATGATATGATGACTTGATCCTGATTTAGGTCCCCTGTTGTCATATTTCTCTCGGACGGTGAATGTAACATTCAAGACGCTACCATTCGTACACTTTGTCGTGCTGCCATTTCTCTCGGGTGAGTTGAATAGAGCCTATCTCCGTATTGATTTATAGATGCTGGTAATAGTAAACCTTTATCATTCCATGCCATTTCATTTGGTCCAAGCAATCAGTCCCTTCGGCGTATGGCCTAAATTGCGCGAGAAGTCGAGACCACCATGCCGACAAATCCCTCTCTACCTGCAAATGCCCATGTCGAGTCATCATACAACGAAGCTCTAGACTCCGTATGTTTCTATGTGTTTCACGTGGATGATATATCTTCATGATTTCCTCAGGTTCGATTAGCAGAAACTTTCCTCGGCATAGCCGACTCTCTTCAGAAAACGCGCGGTGCCCTTATAGCTTGAGCCTGTTTAATACCCGGTGATTCCCGGTTCTTACGAATCTGCATAAACATGTGTCTACACGGTTCATAGTTTGGATGAAAGACATAAATATCAGGGCAGTATTTGATAAATATAAATAATGATGTAACCTGTTATATTTTGTGATGCTTTTGGGGCATCATTAAGGAGTTAGGCAAAAACTGAGCTTGCATCCCATTATGAGATAAGGAGCATAGAATTAATTCTATTATGCCCATCGCCCAAGAAGGGCCATGATACCACATCCGAAAGCCACTGATATAACGGCGAATGCCACTTTGCCATTCGAGCCTTGTATCATTTCATCGTTGAATATAAATTCATGTGCCAGGAGCTAAGGTTCAAGAGAAACCTTGAGTTTCCGATGATAATAGTTGTAGCATGAACGTACCTCTACAAGACCTGTGTACACGAGGATTCCAGAGCTTAGAGAATCCAGAGTCCCACTAACGATACTTGCTGTAGTGCTGTCAGGGTTATAAAGGGTCCGGACCCCGAGACCAACGGCAATTCCCAGAGGAGTTGTGAGTCCATAGATTGCTGCACCAGCATACAGAACCCAGGTGTAGTTTGCAGGAAGCTTCATAAAGGCGAGCCGTGCGCCAAGACCCATTCCCTCGAAGGTTTCTGTTGAAAAATGGTGAGACGTTGATACCAAGATCAACGGAAATGGTATTTACGATGGAAGACCAAAACGACGAATAGGATCTTGAAATCCGGATCAACGGCAAGGGTCAGTCCAACCAAGACACTGTAATAACATCATTAGAAAGCTGCATCTCTCGCGTTGATAGCTCGAGAACATACCTGTGCAGGGCTACACCAAATTCAAGGATTGCAACACCAAGAATAGTGGCTATAGGAGAAGTTGTCGTCCCGTCATCGCTATGACGATCATGGTCGGTTCCAACACTTTCAACATCACTTTTCTTCTGCTGAGGTTCTGAGGTCACAAGCATCCCCTCGGGGCCGTGTCCATCCGGCTGATGACCATGTGTGACTATTGATAGTATTCTGTGAGCGCCAGAACGTTCAGGAAGGGAGGGTGCCCGGGAGCAGCATCCGTCTTGAGGGTCCCTTCGTAACGGAGAAAGCAATGGTGGACATACCATGACGCTGTCCAAGCTTGGCAAGCTTTGCTGTACCCCAACGGAAGGCAATCAATTCAACGACAAATATTCCAAATATGCTGATGAGACAGAACGCAAGGGCATATGGCTGAGGAGGGTGAGAATGAATAATTAGGAATCAAGGCATAGAGAAAGACACACATATTCTTTCCATGAATCCGACAGGCAGTCGGAACTGAGTGCATCCATACCGGGTGAGAGTAGATGTATGAAGGCGGTAGCAATCTAACCGTATATTAAATTTTATGTTTTGATTAGAGCCTAGGAAGCTACGTACGATGACACCCGAACCAAAATATTTGGCAAAGCTAGGGTAAAAAAAAAACATGAACATTTATTCCCTTCATACGTAGTGCAACGTACTCGAAGAGGATCTTTGGGATTTTAATCATTGAGGAACGCCTCGCAACGATTGGGAAGAGTGCGCCCGCCAAAGAACCGATCAAAATAATGAAAACGGAAGCAATGCGAAGTCCGAGAAAATTATCTGCACCTCCGCCTGTGCCACAGTTCATATCGCCATCGTCTCTTCTAACGTGCATAGTGGGAGAGAAGAGGGGTTGGGAAAGAAAGGAGCTTATGTCGGAATGATGAATGTGAAACCTCGGCAAGACTATAAACCAGGAGCGTGAGATGACTGTTATGGTACTCAGAGTATCATCAGCATGTGGTGATACCTCTGGGTACCTTCACAGCCGTGTGGTGGCTAGGTAATGGCGATCAGAAACGGCCTGATACTACCATCCATTACCATCCATCAGTAGTATAGTGGCGTTCGAGGATGCCTATCTGTTTTAACTAACCAAATCTTGTGAAAGGCATTTGGGAGAGGCGAATCGTCCCCAAGTTCAGCGATTGAAGTAAACTTAGACCTTTCAAGAATACCACAACGATGATAGATCCCTCGGGAGAAGAGTGGGTGGCTTCCTGTTAGTAGTCAGGTTTTCTCAGACTGGTCGGTGCCGAGATGCCGAACATGGTTAAATTCCAGGGTTATGATCTAGGGAAATCGCCTAGACCATCTTCCGAAAATTTTTCTTCTGTTTTTGTCAGCTGTATACCATAAATAGATATTGTTCATTATAGAGTGCATACCGTATATAGATGTCAGTTCCAGCTTGATTTTTTTCTTCCTCCTCTATGAGCCACGACCCTAGTGTAGTGAATGCATGGTCTATACCATAATTATGAGGATCTGTAAGCAGCTCTCATCATAGAAAATAGAAGCAGTGAGGTTTTTCAGCATTGTCGCTAAACATCAGGTGCCTGAAGAGTACCGTAGCTGTGAGAACTTACAAGTGAGTGAATATGTAATAATTGTGTGTTGTGTTACAGGGTGACATCACGTCTGGGAATCAGATTTTCTCAGACTGGAATTTCACACATGCACTTTACCTGCTGGTGTCTGCTGGTGTCTCACAGTCTCGAAGATAATTGATCGCTAATCTTTATCTCCCGTTATAGAAATAGGGAAGTGTAATAGAGATTTACACACGTGGATTATCCTCTTATTACTACTCTCTCATGAATCTATTTTTGATAGTTTGACTACACCAAATCGTTGACGTCACTATGGGAAAGGAAGCAGGGCTTTTTGTCCCTGCTGTCGCTGCCCCATGATAGTCGTGAACAGCATGTCATGGAGATACCACACACGTCAAAAAAGCCCCGGATGTTAGTGCGCCAATCTTGATCTCTGGGTGCTATTGAGGGCCATAGATCTCCATTGGATGAAAGGTCTGCCCAGAATATCGGTGTTAGGTTGTTTGTGTGTGGATCTTGGATTAAAGGGTCAGAGGGTAGTGTTCGTTTCGTTGCTATAAATTGGAACAGGTCAAGTGCAGAGTATTTACTACTGCGAACCCGAAAAAAGAAAGCTGTCAACATGATGAGGCTGCCGCGATTTGGGAGAAGAATGCCTCAATTGTGGACTTTCGAATTGTTCCTGCAGGTACGATTGTGTCGACGATCATGGATTGACACACGATATTTGTATTGACATTTGTATTTCAGCATTCTGCTTGTACCCGACGTGACCAGCTCAATGCCGCATCCGAAACATTCTCCATTATCCCAATAGGTGTTGCCAGGGCATGGGCGATATAGAACTCTAACTTACGTAGAACATGATCGTGCCGAGATAGCTTTTTCCTTGTCCCAGATTCCATTCCAGATCTTGATCCTGAAGCACTTGGAGACGAAGCATCAAGCGGTACCTGTTTTGCTTCTTCTTTCCCAGACTGGAAGAGCACAATCATATCAGATAGAAGGTGTGTTGGCATGAGAAGGGCATGGGCTGATAGGTCGACAAATGAGGCGATTTCACCGGACTGTGGAGGTATTGATACTACCCGAAGAGGTTTCATCAATGTTGCAGTGTCCATCAAAAGAACAGCAAGTAACTGGGAGCTGACTTGGCCCTAAAAATACATACATTAGGGGTACCTTGACATGTGCTGTAAAAGACACCCACTATTTCAAACCTCGAGTAGACATCTTTAACAGCAGCTTCGATACTGGGGTGCAATGTTGTTGATTTGTAATCTGCCAAGAATGGCACCAACAAGTTTATGAGCCTCAGGGCCTCGTGGAAATCGTGATCTGTCGGAGCTAGAGTAGATAGCATCCGAGTGCCAAGGTGCCGGACAACGTAGCTATATGCAATACTGGGAATGTAAGTCCATGACAGCTGACGGGGGAATCACACACCAAATGGCCAATAGATTGTAGACCAGCGGATGACCAGGAGGTACCGGCTTGACCATTGATTGGGGAACGCGGATAGGTGTTGGTCTTTTTTCAACCTCTCGACTCAAATCCTCAGCGCCATTGATCCACCAGGGCTGCTCAATTTCGACTTGAAGTTGCTTGCTCGCTAACAACGTTTGGGCTAACTCGCTCGAAGGGTCTTCTAAAGCCTTGGCAAACTTTCTTCTCTCTGCCTGTGTGAGCATCTCCCACATGGCCTCAGATGATAGGCTGTCTAAATAACGTCGAGTAATGTTGTGACTGGAGTGTCTTTCTGCCTACCGAGATCAAGTCCCGTAAATCTGTCGGCTAAAGAGTCTTCCCCTCCTATTCCCGAAGCTTCCTTGTACACAATGTCTTCATCATGAGCAGCATCCTCCTCAAACCTTCTCAATAACGCCATCATCTGCTTGCGTTCCTCCTGAGTGCGCGACGGGGTCGTAGTAATGTCGGACTGTAGCTCATTTTTGTAGAATGTTTCTGAGCATTGGGAGTGGGACTGGGTGTATTATCATATCAAATGGATGGAAGACCGAAGCAACACATACAGATGACCGGAAACAGACAAGTGAACAATATGGAACATTACAGGAAGGACAGGTGTACTTGGCAAACTGACGGTGACAACTGAGATAAATCAGAGGACAGCAGACAGCAACGAACATGCACAAGCGCTCACAGCCTGCATACGGCCTTGTTCTGACTGCCATCGTCCTGGATAGCAGCCGGGGTGAGGATTTGTAGGGAGGGCATAGCTAGATTACAAAGATTTACTCCAATCTGTGACTAAGTAACAATCCGGTTCTCTATGTTTCCTTAATCTCCCAGCACAGATATCTCAGCCTATCTCCAGATCCTGGAATTACAACGTTACGCTCCTTCAGAGGCTCCGGAGCCCATTGTCAGTCAAGCTATATCCCCGACCGAGCCTATGATCCCAAACACCACCTCCTACCACGACCGTATCAAGATGCATTATCGCCGTTTCTCCCCCTCTCATGCCTGGACTATGATTTCGCGACAGCCAACTTATCGCCTAGTGCTTTATGTTACAATCGTGCTTCTCGCTCTTTGGGCGCTGTTTCACTCCACGTCGCCTTCAAGCGGAGCGAGGTTTTTAACTCCATGGCATACCAGCCCGCCTCAATATCCGATACATTACTCTCCTCTCGTGGATGTTCCAATGCTTGTCTGGGAAGATAGAGCTGAACAAGTCAAGTATGTGTTTCGGGACGCTTATGGGGCGTACGACGCATATGCAGCGCCTTACGACGAGCTCCAGCCGGTGAACTGTCAGAGGACCGACAAGTGAGTATAATCAATTCGTCGGGAAGGATCAAATCTAAGTACACTGTATTTAGTTTCAATGGATGGGGGCTGACTGCGTTTGACTCTCTGGACACCATGTTGATTATGGGGCTGGAAGACGAGTATCAAAAAGGGTTGACTGTGGTTAGGCAAGCGAACTTTTCCATGTCCAAAGTACGTGATTTTCCCCTTCCCCAGTCACTCAGTCCCCTAAATTTGCGTTCACCAGTCTCAAGATGGATATGTGCAATTCTTTGAGACAATCATTCGTTATCTCGGAGGACTACTTTCTGCCTATGCACTCTCGCCTAATGATACCGTTCTCCTTGAACGTGCAATTGATCTTGTCGGAAAGCTTGACCCGGTCTTCAATAGTACAAGTGGCCTAGCATATTACAGTGTCAACCCGACAACGTGAGTCTAGTCATATTTGATCTTGCTGCTGCTTATGTTGAGATTTGCGCTTTTCGGACAAAGTGGAACGTATTCGGGTACCGAGACAGGTGTTTTGGCTGAAATCGCTAGTCTTCAACTAGAATATACATATCTGTCCAAGTTGACGGGCCGAAGGGCTCACTTTAATCGGGTAAGTGAACCATCAATGAACATTTTCTGCTTTTTTCACTAGTTTTTGTAGGCGAACACCGTCATGAGAGTGCTATCACAGGCCAATTTGAGTCTAACGGGAGGGATGCTACCTATCAAGTGGAATCTTGATACTTCCATCCCTGCTGATAGTAAGTGGTCTGTTCTTTGCCTCACCGGTGCACCTTTTTTGACTATTTATTTGTAGCTCATCTTTCAGTCGGAGCTCAGGCAGATAGTGCACACGAATATCTCCTCAAACAATATCTCCTTACCGCAAAGACGGACAAGACAAGCCTGGAAATGTGTATGTTGGCTTCATGACGCATCGCAGAATCCTGTTTGAACCAAATTCTAGACATCAGGGCAACAACGAACATCATTACAAATCTCCTGTATCTATCGCCGACGCGACATCTACTTTACGTGACAGACACTGTATCATCAACTTTTGAACGACGCGGCTCACCAACACATGTTTTTGAACACCTCTCGTGCTTCCTCCCCGGTCTCTTTGCACTGGGTGCTTATACACTTCCTCTCGATAAGCTTGACCAACTTGGCATTGACCTCATCCAGCTTGGGGCCAGCGAAGACTATGGTCATGCTGCGAAGGCGTATAGACGCCTTTCATCCTACAATCTTAAAGAGTTGCACCTCTGGGCCGCAGAAGGGCTTGCACAGACATGCTGGCTAACATATGCGGATCAACCGACAGGTCTAGGTCCCGATGAAGTTGTGATGAAATCTACCTCCAAGGCATTGGCAGGTAATCGATATCAGGTGGAGGTGGACGATTACATGTGGATTAATGCACTTGATAAGTGGAAGAAGAGCGGTAGCCGCGGAGAGGTTCCTGGATTGAAGGAAAAACAGCCTATCATCTATACAGAAGATCAGAGGTTGAGTGGGAAAGCTAATGGAAGAGATTACTTTGTAAAAAAGACGGGTTATCTATTAAGACCTGAGGTGAGCCGTCTTCTATCATGTCAATTCACAACACCAATTAGCTGGTGCATTTAGACTCTAGAATCATTTTTCGTGTTGTGGAAGGTAACAGGGGACTGGAAATGGCGTGCGCGAAGCTGGGCGATATTTGAAGCTATTCAAAAAGAGACCAAGACGTCCTGTGGGTACGCAAGCCTCAGGACCGTCGAACGAACACCTGGCCTTCGAGAGAATAGTATGCCAAGGTGCGTTGTAATATTCCTGAGAGCTTACAGGAGAGTTGATTGATTCAATGCAGCTATTTTTTGGCGGAGACGTAAGTGTCATTGCCTTATTATCTAACTGTATGGACAGAGACTAATGCTATATACAGACTAAAATATCTATACCTTATGTTCAAAGAGGAAGATCTGATACCCTTAGATCAGTGGGTGTTCAATACTGAAGCACACCCTCTGCCAATCTTTCAATGGACAACGGAGGAGCGAGAGAAGTTTGGGATAGTAGCTTAAGAGCAGATTTTTTTGGCTGAATTCACTAGATGTGAATAATCTGTTGCGTGCTACTGGTTACTTTGCCCATTCAGAGGACAAAATGATCACAAGATGTAGATAGCGGACGACTTGGCTGAATGTGGACACTCTTAGTAAAGCCAACAAATCATTCTTTGGACAACAGATAACATTTCTATGTAGCATAGGATCCTGGGTCACCTTGCCCAATAGGGAGTGCATAACTACACCTATATGTCAACCACTGCCCATAAAGTTCTGATGGTTGTGTTCAGCAACTTGCTTTTAATGTAATATCATAGAGTGTGTACTTGAATTAATGGCAAATGAATAAACTGTGAGATGATCAATACAAATGTCAGTACTTAAGAGCCAGACTCTGAGTAGACTGATTAGCTAGCTATTCATTGTGCTGTGGAATATTGATTGGATCAATGTTTGATTTTCCACAGGTATTATTGTTTTGTTGAATTGAAGATCACGATGAGGTAATTGTTCAACGTGCTGGGATCATCAATCCAGTACAATAATTTGTGTGTGCAGGATCAGGGCAGCTACGGACTTTGAAACATTTTTGGAAATGTGAGCAAAGGAGCTTGCATCGGTACGTCTCCCCGGTGATTCTCGGTGCATAGTTCATTTCATCTTCTCCTTGAGATAGACATCCGTTGTGGGACTTGGGTACTCATGGAATCCCTTTCCGGTGGTGTCCCGGTTCTAGTAGTATTGCCATTTTCGCAGCGTTGAACTCGAAAGCCATCCGGTAGCCGCTTCGGCTCAGTCGGGATGGTCGGACCGTGGTAGGTCATGATCACCGGATAAAGAAGTCCGCAAGTGGGATCAGAAACTCTCATGCAAAAACCTCTTTTAAAAAGACGTTCAATTAATCCGCACATGAGCTGCTCTTCTCCTATTTGACATTATTCTTGAATTGCCTACTGCTTTGTCTAATTAAAGAATGCCAGGCTCACTCAAGCAAGCTGATTTTGTTGGCTCGCTGGATTGTGGAACTACGTGTGTTATATAATGGCGTTCGCCTTATCTTAAATTGCTGATGACTTGATGCAGATCTGTGAGGTTCATTATATTCAACGAGCATGCGGATATCATTGCGCAACACCAGCTTGAGTTTCCCCAATACTATCCTCATCCAGGGTCAGTGTGACCAGTTCGATTTTGGTCTGGATGAGAAGAGGCTGACGGACTTGTTCAATTCCATGCAACATTGGTTGACTAAATGATAGATGGCACGAGCACGATGTGGATGAAATACAACAACACGCGGAGACATGTATTGAAGAAGCAATTCAAGAGCTCGAGAGGGCTGGATGGGCAAAAGAATGCGTCAAAGTCGTAGGTGAGTTGGCAGACATTTTCATATGATCATTGGCAAACTCAGTGGGCCAAGTGTTGATCCAATTGTGCTACCACAGGAATTACGAATCAACGCGAAACGACTGTCGCCTGGAGTCGCAAGACTGGAAGGCCATTGTGCAAGGCTATTGTTTGGACTGATTCACGCACAAAGAATGTTGTCACTCACTTTGAGCACAAGTTGGAACAAGTGGGAATTCAAGTTTCTCCGGGAGTATGGAAAAAAGGTCAGGAGGGCATTGATGCACTTCGGGACATGTGGGTTCCTGTCCATCTAGCTCGACTTGACATTAACATGCTGTTTCCTTGTAGCACGGGTTTGCCACTTTCGACTTACTTCTCTGCCATCAAGCTTCGTTGGATGATTGATCACTACCCTGAAGTTGGCCAAGCGCACGAAGTCGATGATCTTCTTTTTGGAACAGTAGAGTCATGGGTTGCATATGTGCGTGAGATTTCTAATTGTTGCCACTCTTTCACATTACTGACTACAATTATAGAATCTGCTTGGCGGAACTAAGACTAACATTCATATTGGCGAAGTTACTAATGCATCGCGCACCTTACTCCTCAACTCCTCGACTTTGCAATGGGAGCCCAGTCTGCTTGAATTCTTCGGTCTTCGAAAGTCAATCTTACCCAAACTGGTATCGACCTCTGAGGTGTACGGAAATATCGCATCCGGTGCCTTAACGGGTGTCCCCATTGGCGGACTTGTGGGTGATCAACAAGCAGCGTTGATTGGCAACAAGTGTTTGAATCAAGGTGAAGCCAAGTGTACATATGGCACTGGCGCTTTTTTGTTGTTCTGTACTGGTGATGAGATCGTGAAGAGCAACCACGGGCTCTTGAGCACGGTAAGTGACTAGGTCTGGTTGAAGTATGTGTGTATGTGCTGAATCTCTGATAAGATTGCCTATCAACCGGGACCAGGTGCGAAGCCGGTGTATGCGCTGGAAGGTAGCAGTGAGTAGCGAAATGCTCGTACGATTGCTTATTTTATTAATCTTTATTTTCCTAGTTGCTGTTGCTGGAAGTGCTATAAAATGGCTTCGTGATACCATGGGTATGATTAACTCAGCCGCAGAAGTTAACGATTTGGCGGCAAAGGAAGACGACACAGGAGGTGTATATTTCGTTACCGCATTCTCTGGCTTGCTCGCACCGTATTGGGATCCAGGCGCAGCAGGACTCCTGATTGGTATGAGATACTTCAATGATGCATCTACATTGGTCCTGAGTATTATTAGGGATTTCCCAGTATACCAATCCATCTCATATCGCCCGTGCTGTGTTAGAAGCGAACGCTTATCAAACCCGTGCGATCATTGAGAGCATGAAGTTGGATTCTGGATCGAATCTGAAACACCTCAAGGTTGATGGGGGAATGACCAATGGTGATCTTGCGATGAAAATCTTGGCCGACGTCGGTGGGTTTGTTGTCGTGCGTCCGGAGATGAGAGAGTACGTGAATAAGGTTCTACTGTCTCCAGGAAACTAACTATGACGATAGATCAACTGCACTTGGTTCTGCGCTGTGCGCCGGAGCTGCGATCAAATTATTTGGATGGGATTTGACTAAGCCTGAATCGCTGCGAAAAGTTAACGTGAAAGGCAGTATTGAGTTTAATCCCAGCCTAGTTGACTCTGAAAGAGAAAAGAGGTGGGTGTGTTGGCAAAGAGCCATTGAGAGATCCAGGGGTTGGGAAGCCGGCGTAGACGAGGGAGCATAAAATACCAGAGCAACTCGAGATTTGTATCATGTGTAAAATTAATTGCTGAGTTTCAAAAGTGACACATTATTGTTGGACAAACCTGATTTCCTGTTCTGGTGTTCATTCCGGCAGCGCACATGTCCAGTTTCGAGAAAATCGTGAAACTGGCTTGCAAGCCAAAGAATGCCCCTCCCAAATCCAAGGTAATGGTTTTCACTACCGTTGAGTATGTGAGCTAATGTGATTGATCCAGTATATCGATAGTATCATTGCTGCTACCTGGTCAGAGGACGGTGCCGTTCATGATGTCTGTAAGGCTCTCACACCACGCTTTCGCGAGCCAAACTCCGTTGTACGTGCACAAACTTTCATAGTGACGACTGAAAATGACTCCCATTCAAGGTTGTATTTAAAGCATTGATAGTGCTACATACTATGATTCGGAACGGTGCTACCGATAATGTCCTCTCACACCTCTCACAGGGCGACATTCTCAAGCTGCGCAACGTATACGCAGTAAATTGGGAAGGTTAGTGGACAATTGAGTTCCATTCGTTTTTCACTAATGAATCGGTGCCATGCAACACACCTCTACACGATCGCTACATCATATGGTCTCACTAATTTAGGTTTTGAAAATCCAGACCACCTGCATCATTATGCCAAATACCTCGACTGTCGAATTCGCTCCTATGCCAATCTCAAACACGATGTCATCAAGGTTCAATCCGAATCAAACCGAGATCTACGTAGTTCAGCAATACATGAAGAGCAGGAAGAGCAGACCCAAGATAGGAAGAGGCGAGGTAGTGGAAGTGCTAATACCGGTCTTGGGAGGAGTAAGACTGTGATGGGAAGAAAGCTAAGGATAATGACCGTTGAGAAAGGGTTATTAAGGGAGACCAAGGCTGTGCACCAGATGATCGACGCTGTAGTAGAATGCAGGGTATGTGACTATCTATGGAGGCTTATCGATATACTGACTCTTCCTATCGTTGTCTTATTTCATTTCAATGGTTCCAGTTTTACCTGGATGGTGTCGATGATGAACTGCGGCTGACAGCATTGCGGATGCTTGTCAAGGATCTCTTGATTCTATTTCAGGCTGGGAATGAGGCCGTTATCAACCTCCTTGGTGCGCTTTCTTGATGTTTTAGAGACTGAATGGCGCTCATCTAATGGCTAGAACAATATTTCGAGATGTCACACATTGATGCTAAAGAGGGGCTCTCGATTTATCGACATTTCTGCAAGCAGACAGAACATGTCACGGAGTACCTTGGGGTTGCAAAGAAACTACAGAACCTTTTGAACGTTCCTATTCCGAACCTGCGTCATGTTAGCATTATATCTTTGAATTTCTTTCATACCTTCATACGTATTGCAGGCTCCAGTATCTCTCGCCACTGCTCTTCAAGAGTATATCGATGATCCGAATTTCGAGAAAAATCGCCTCGAGTACAGAACCAATAGAGCGATAACAAATGGGAAAGCGACACCAAAATCTACCACCAACAATACAAGAACTCAAAGTTTGTCTGGTCTGCACTAATGATGATAATCATGACTCACGCCCTTTCAGCCAAAACGACAGAGGATAAGTTCGATGCAACTTCATCTAGCATCAATTCAGCAGCAGTTGCACCATCGGCCTCACAACCACCCCCACAGAAGCCCAATGTAGAGGATTTCTTCAGTTCAATTGAAGGGAACCAGACCAATATGTTTAATGCTCAAGCATCAGGGTGAGACTTCGACCACTAGCCTCACAAAATCCCCTGGAATGACCGTCACTTTTCAGTTCTACCGGAATGTCAAACCCCTTTTCTCAGATGCTCACAGGACAGCCTATCACTGGTCAGATGATGGCTCAACCGACAGGGTTCGTAATGCCTCAGCATACAGCTATGCCAAATGCAGCCAATCCCTTCAGCCTTCCGGGCCAACAACCCACTACAGGTCATCGACCATTCACGACATATCTGACGGCTGCTGATCAGCAAA
>Ga0153924_1000927_pt1 | contig 16713 bp, 8 predicted proteins | sample TSNJ008MetaG_FD_104709 | JGI IMG/M metagenome (GOLD analysis project Ga0153924, IMG submission 104709) | Attine ant fungus gardens microbial communities from New Jersey, USA - TSNJ008 MetaG | ecosystem: Host-associated > Fungi > Mycelium > Unclassified | place: USA: New Jersey, Wharton State...
ACGAATTTGAAGAAGGTTTTTATCTCTTCTAACTATTTGTCTGTTCTGCATGCCCACTTTTTAGCGGGCTATTTAATCAAGATTTCTCCGTCAGGAGAAATTTCCTATTAAAGAACAAAGATTGTGCTTTGCACAATCCCCGCGCCGAACGCATCCGACTAGCGGGAGGATTTCTTCCGCGAAAGTGAGTGCGCATCCTTAGCGGAGCGTTTTTTATCTTATAGGATTCAATCTCTGATAGGGAACAAAATGTAGTACTTTCCTATAAGACAAAAAATCGTGCGAACGCATATAATTTTATTGAGAAAAGGGATTAATTGTGCTATTCTACTATAGGTGGCTATAATATTATTTTGTTTTGAACAGGAGTTTCGAAAAAAGATGAAAATTAGTTATAAGAGATTATGGATAATGTTAGCAGAAAAAGAAATGAAAAAGAATGAACTCAGAGAAAGACTACAAATATCTGCTTCAACTTTAACTAAGCTCAATAAAGGAGAAACGGTTTCACTTGATATACTAATAAAAATATGCGCTTACTTCGAGTGTAACATTGGCGATATTTGTGATGTTGTACCAGATAATACTATTGAAAGCAGATAGAAAGGAACGAGGAGATAATGGATAACTTAATACATAGGATAACTCCGATTGAAAATCTTGCATTATCGGTTCGTTCATGCAATTGTTTAAAACGCAATGGTATTCATAATACTGCGGAGTTGATAGAACTTACACGAGAAGATTTAAATAAAATGAGAAACATGGGTAAGATGTCCGTAGAAGAAGTGATAGATGTGATAAACAAACTATCTGTTGGAGAAATTGATACTGAGGAAATCATAAAATGTAATTCGGAAAGTTACAATCGAGTTACAGTATTGCATTATGTAGCAGAAGAAACGTTGGTAAAAGACGTTTCAAGTATTTTATTTTTGAATTTTGATGGATTATATGTTGAAGATATTTCTGTTAAAGAGTTACCATTTAGTAACCGAACAATGGGAGTTTTACTACGAACAGGAAACATAACAACATCTAATATTATAAATATGAATTATTCTGATTTACGTAAACTTAATGGAATGGGTGAAAAATCCCTCAATGAAATTATTGAAAAATTATCAGAAATAATTTTAGTTAGATATTCAGAAAATAGTAATGACGAGAGTATTAATAATATTTTAGAACAAATAGCTTGTGATTTGAACAATTATATTAAAGACAAAGTCAAATTGCAAATACTTGGTGCATTTAAGGCAACTTTGATAAGGAATGACTTAAATCAATATATGAATACTACGATGGAGGTAATGAATAATACCTCTTTACTTCACTTACTTTATTCCGATGATGTAACAGAAAAGCTTATTCAATCGGTTATATTGTCATTACTTAAAAATGGTAGTGTTACATACTCAGTTATAAAGAGTAATGTACCTCAATCTTTGATTGCTTCAGGACACTTTGATGAGTTATTAGAAGAGATACAACAGATGAAAAAAATAGAAAAGGATGAGGATTTGTATTGCATTTATTATCCTAATGTTGTTGAGTGCCTTGAAAAGATTAGTAATGAAAAAATGAAAATGGCATTAAAATATCGTCTTTTAGGAATGACTCTTGAAGAGACAGGAAAAGAATTGGGTGTAACTAGGGAACGTGCGCGCCAATTATCGGGAAAAGCATTGAAACAGTTACCACGAGTTAAAGAGACTCAATATAAGTATTGGTTTGAAAATTATGGATTAAGTAAAAGTGATTTTATGACTATATTTGATGTGTCTGAAGAATCGTTTAATTATATGAATATGATGTACGATTCAAATGGAGCAAAATCAATTGAAGATATATTTGAGGATACATATTGTTCCGAATCTATTGCTCGGAGAGCCGAACTTGTAATGAAAAAATATAGTGTAGTAATAGATGGGGAATATGTACCACTAAAAAGAGATATTATTACAAAAAAATTATTAATGTTATATCATTCCGAAAATGAGTGTGGTGTTTCGGATTTTAATAAACTCTATAATGCTTTTTTGGTAGAGAATAAAATTGATGATAATGAAAAATTATTATATACATCCGAACATGCATTAGAAACGAGACTCGCAGACTGTGATTTTATTTTAATGAAATACGGTCATAGAATTCGTTATTACAACATTCAAGAATACGATGTTAAGAGATTATTTCGGGAACTTGGATTAGAAAACTATATTGGATATGAGATTTCAACATTAAAGATTTTCCTTACTAATAAGGCATTGATGGAAGAGTTTAATATTCAAGATGAATATGAGTTGCATAATCTTATGAAAAAGAGAGAAAATGAATTGCCGGATATCGGAATTTCATTAGGACGAATGCCATTCATAGCTATTGGAGAAGCAAACAGAGCAATACAGGTAGAAGAGTTTCTGTTTAGGTTGGCTCCTATTGAAATATACCAATTCGGTGCCGCTTATGAAGAAGAGTATGGGGTGAAATCGGAAACAGTTTTAGCAAATTTTGTTCAGTATATAGACAAATACTATCATAATTCAACTTTTACAGTTGATCAGGAAGAAATGAATTCTATGGAATATGCAGAGCTTCAGAGATTGCTGACAGATGATTTCTATTTCATAAATGACATAGAGAAAATTTATAAGGAATCATTTCCAGCTGGAAATTTAGCAAAGGTAAACGCATACAATTTGAAGATTCTGGGATTTTTGATATATGTGAATTATGCTATTAAAAGCAAATATGAGACAGCAGATAGGTATTTTTGCTCGTTGTTATTGAGCAGCGATGAAATTGATTTAAATAACATGGATCGGAGAATGTGTTATATTCAATCATTTTACAAAGCTTTAGATGATTTGAGACTTGATTATGATTTACTTGAAATAGAGTCCGGCAAGTATATTTCTTTCGGGAAATTTGCAGAAACTGCTCCAGGAGTTACCAAAGAAGACTTAAACGAATATTCAGAATTATTACCTCAAAGTACAGCAGATAAATACTTTACTATTAAATCCGCACGTGCTAATGGGATAGTAACAAAAATTGATGATTTAGGTTATTCAGATTGGTTTTATGGAGCATTGTTGAGATCTAACAAAACAATTAGGTATAGCAAAATGGCGGGTGGATTTTTATTTTCACATGAGAATAAGCAGATAACGCGAGGAGACTTTTTTTCATATGTTATAGAACCGCTTGGACAGATTGCTATTATAGATTTTATGCGGCATATTGAGAATAAATATGGATTAAAAGTTGATCGTTATGATATCTCAACAATAATCAATAGTACCAGTATGTTTTATAGCCAGATAACAGAGATGATATACGCTAGCAAAGAGTTATATTATTCTAAGAGTGCCGTTTATTCTGGTCAAATGGATGCTGTAAAAAACATTTATCAATCAGTGGACAAGGAGCAAAACTATGACATTGGGGCAGTTAATACTTTAGTAGAATATATGGATGATATAGAGATAAAAAAAGAGAATAAAATTCTTATAACTTCTAACGAAAAGCGAACAGTACGAGAAACTGAGCCTATTGGGGATATGGATATAATACGATTTGAGGAAATATTAAGAAAGTTTAGTCGTGGCTTTAGAAGGGGGTCTTCATTGGAAAGTAGGAGGTTTAGAAGATTCTATGAAGAAAGATACAATGAAGTCATGGAACTTTCAGACTTTCAAATAGAAACAATTTTATCCCACCTAGGTGTTGTATATGAAGACAGAATATACGCAATTAGTAATATTATGGATGAAAGTGTTGCAAAAAATGTAAATGACTATATTAAAGGTATGTTTAACGATGGAAAAAGCATGATTTATTATGCTTCTATCTATAAAGAATTTGAAGATGATTTTCAATATCAGCAAATATATTCAGTGGATATGTTGAAATGCTATTTAAAGCATTTATATAAAGGAACGTATTATATGAAACGCTTTTTTATGTCAGATAATCCTAATTCAGAGGCTAATCCAGTGGAAGAATTAAGAGAATGCTTAATCAGCAATCATAGGAGTATGACATTTGAAGAAATGGGACAAGAATTGCCGCATATTCCGATTGAAAAAATTAAGAGTATTTTAGCGGTTAATGTAGGATTTATTCGAGATGCAAAAGGAAGTTACTTTTCGGCTGAAATAGTTCATTTCCATGATGATGAATTGAGACAGATTGAATTACTGATAAGAAATGCAATTGAAATGAATGGTTTTATTGCTGGAAATAAAATGTTAGAAATTCTGAATGAAAAGCACCCTGATATTTTTGAGAAACTTTCCCAATTTCAAGATATTGGAAAGCGGGATTGTATTGCATATTGGTTGAGAGATAGATTTGCGTTTAATGGAAATATAATTAGTGAGTACGGAAAATCATATAAGATGCAAGATATTTTTGCATTGTATTGTCAGAAGCATACATATATCACAATGGATATGCTTAGTGCATTGAAAATTGAATTAGATACTACAATTTATTTTGATGCAGTATATGATAATACTTTAAGAATCAGCGAGGAAGAGTTTGTATCAAGGGATCAAGCTTGCTTCAGTGTTGCAGATACTGATAGAATAATAGGGAAATTTTGCGAAGGAGATTACATTGCATTGTCAGAAATCGATCAATTTGCTTTGTTTCCAGATGCAGGATTTGCATGGAATATTTATTTGCTTGAACACTATATTTATGCATACAGCGAAGAATATATGTTGCTTCATAGTGCAACATTTAATGCCAAGGCAGCCGGTATTATTGTAAGAAGAAGTTCAAAGTTAAAAACATTTGAAGATGCAGTTGCAGATACCTTAGCAAACAGTAATACAGATTTGAATGAAGAGTCGGCATTGATATATTTGAGTGAGAAAGGTTATATTGCAAGACGAAAAGTTTCGAGTATTGAACAGATGATTATCAGCGCTAAAAGAATACGAGAAAAGAAGAGGTAAATATTATGTATTCCTATGAATGGGATGTTTCCACAGGTGGAATATTGCTAAATACAACGCCGTTAGCATTTAGTAAAGAACCAAGACCTGTATATTATGAAGAACTAGACATATTAGGGTTTGATAAGTATTGGAATTATGATAGGAATGATATTTATCCTTATATGTGGGCAGAATCAAATAACTATTATTATAGGGGACGATTGATTGCAAAAACAAAAGGTGGAGCAATCTATACTAGGCCAGAAATAATAATAATTGATGAGCCAGAAAAGGATGGTGGAGCATTAAGATTTGTGGATGTTCCTGCGATGGTAGAGAGGAACAGAGACATTTTAGGAAATCTCTGCCAAGAAACAATTAGAGAAATTTATAATGCATATAAAAAATATGAAAAGAAGGTAGACATTTTTTATGTGGCATTTAGTGGTGGGAAAGATAGTGTTGTCGCATTAGATTTGGTTCAGAGAGCGTTGCCACATAATATGTTTAAGGTCTTGTTTGGAGATACTGGAATGGAATTCCCGGATACATATGCTGTAGTTGATAAAATAAAAAAGCAATGCATAGAGAACGGAATACATTTTGTAAGTGCAAAATCTGAACTAAGTGCAGAACAAACATGGAAGTGTTTTGGACCTCCGGCGACAACAAATAGATGGTGCTGTAGTGTACATAAGACATCGCCACAGATTAATGCCATAAGAAGCATATTAGGAAAATACAATTTTACTGGTATGGCTTTCACTGGTGTGCGAGGAGATGAGAGCCTAAATCGTAGTAAATACGATAAGATTAGTTATGGCGAAAAGCATCAAGGACAATATAGTTATCATCCAATATTAGAGTGGAATTCAGCAGAGCTATTTTTGTATATGTATACTTACAAACTTGTTATGAATAAGACTTATCTAAAGGGGAATAGTCGTGCTGGATGTTTAGTTTGTCCTATGTCATCAGGAAAACACGAATATATGAAACATGTGTGTTATACAAATGAAATGGATACATTTCTTGATAAAATCAAGGAAACAAGTGGAAAAACACATTATTCAGATAATGAAATGAATGACTTTATTAATGAAGGATTTTGGAAGAATAGACGTTCTGGTAGAGAATTGAATTTAGGTCAAGATAAGTTCATCGTAACATCAACAAAAAATAATATGGAGATTGTTGTTTTTCAGAAAAATCCTAAATGGGAAGTATGGGCGAAAACCATAGGAACCTTTAACAAAGGTGATAATGGATTATATACAATTGAGTTTAAAGACAAATTATATCAAATAGAAGTGATGGTTGAAAACGATAATATAATATTTAATGTTGCCTGTGGAACAAGTAAAGATGATATTAGATTTGCGTCATTGTTTCGAAGCGTAATTGTAAAGAGTTTGTATTGTATAGCTTGTGGAGTGTGTGAAGCAGAATGTAAAAATAATTGTATTGAAATGAGCAATGGAGTAAAAATAACCGATCAATGCATTCATTGTCATAAGTGTCATGATGTACATGAACATTGTCTAAGGTACAATTCAATTCGCAATAAGATAGGAGGAGAAAAGCAAATGAAAGGTTTAGATAGGTATTTTAGTTTTGGAATTCGCAAAGAATGGATGCTCATTTACGAAAAGTATGAAGGTGGTGAGGAATTCTGGATAACTGATGGAGATCAGATAGTAGCAAATAAAAAGAAAGATGCATTTTTGAATTTTTTAAAAGATGCGGACATGGTACTATATAATAAGAAGTTATCTGGAGATAAATATACAAAATATATTCCAACTGATTTTGCAAAGAAGATGTTTGAAATTGGATTTGATAATGACATAGCATGGGGAATGCTATTATCGAATTTGGTATATACACCACAGTTCAATTGGTTTGTTAAAAATATTGATTTCAATTATTCATACACCACAGATTATATAAAAACTTTGCTGGAAGAAATAATGGAAAATGACAGCAAAGGTTTAGGAAGAAGAAATATTGTTGACGCTTTTAAAATTATTTTCACTAAAACACCTATTGGTAATGAGTTAGGTCTTGCTTCATGTGATTACGTTGAAAAAGTATCAGCAACTGGAAAAGAGACAATTACATTGAATTCACTTGTAAGAGGAAAGTGGACTAATCCTAATCCGTTGGTAATACTTTATGCTTTATATAAATTTGCAGAAGCATGTGGAGATTATCATCAGTTTACGCTTTCAAGATTGATGAAATTTGATATTGATAGTGAGGGCGTGAGTCCAGCACAAATTTTCGGATTAAATAGAGACGAGATGGAAAGAATTTTGAGTGGCTTAGCAGTTAATTATCCCGAATTTATATCTACGTCATTCAACTTAGATTTAGATAACGTTACTTTGAGAAACGAGAAAACGGCTATGGATGTATTGACATTATTTTAAATGGAGGATTTGAAAATGAAGAAATATCGTAGTTATTTTGATATTGATGAAGAATATTTTCCGCAAGTAACGGAAGACTTGATAAATAAAGGGAAAATAGATTGGAAGAAATTTTACCCTCATTCAACTTTTGTAAAGCTACTAAGCAATATGCTAAGTGTGTTGACTAGGCAGCAGAAGTTATCTGTTTGGGTGGAAGGTGCTTATGGTACAGGAAAATCACATGCCGTATTAACGCTTAAGAAGCTACTTGATGCGACAGAAGAGGAGATGAAAGAGTATTTCGAGAGACATTCTCTTTCAATGGATTTATACAATAAGTTTCAAGGTGTAAAGAGTCAGGGTGAAATATTGACTGTGCATAGATATGGGTCTTCATCAATCTATAACGATAGAGACCTTATTATTGCAATACAGGAAAGTATAACAAATGAGCTAACTAGAAGAGGAATTCAAAATAAGGGTGAAGTTGCTCTTAAAAATGCCGTTATAGATTGGCTAAGTGATGATGCTCATAAGAAATTTTTTGATGAATTGATAAAAGGAAGATATGAATCCAGTTTTTTAGGGGATACAGTTGATAGTATTATTGAAAAATTAAATAACTCAGCAGAAGTAAGTGTCATTTCATTAATGAATAAAATCTTCTATGTTGCTGATGAAGAAGGGATAACTGCTTTAAAGTTGGATATACCAGGATTAATTGCATGGATTAGAAGTATTATTGCAGAGAATGAACTGAAAGCTATTGTATTTATTTGGGATGAGTTTACTGAGTATTTTTTACATAATAGAAATGCGTTGACTGGTTTTCAGGCGATTGCAGAAATGAGTGCTACTGATTCATTTTATTTGACAATTGTTACACATAAGAGTGCTGCGCTGTTTAGTGATACTGATGCAGATAAGAAGAAAATATTAAATCGATTTGTTGAGCCTACTTGTAAGATTGAATTGCCAGAGAATATGGCGTTTCAGCTTATTGGTGCAGCTATGGAAAAAACAAAAGACTCAGTACTACTTGAAGAGTGGAATGCAGCAGCTGATGATTTGAATGACAGATTAAGGGATTCAAGAGATTTAGTCAAGAATAGTGCACACATAACTGACAAAGAACTGGTAGACATTTTGCCTATTCATCCATACACGGCATTGTTACTGAAGCATATTTCTTCTGCATTTAATTCAAATCAGAGAAGCATGTTTGACTTCATAAAAAATGATAGAGGTGATGATGTAAAGGGATTTCAGTGGTTCATTGATAATTATGGTCCAGAAGATGATGCCCCATTGTTGACAATAGATATGTTGTGGGATTTCTTCTATGAGAAAGGCAAAGAATATTTATCTCCAGATATAAGGACTATCTTGGATACATATGCACGTCAAAATGTTTCAAATTTATTAGAAGAAGAGAAGAAGGTATTGAAAACAATCTTGATGTTACAGGCGATTTCACAGAAAGTGGGAGATTCTGTTGAATTGTTCATACCTAATGATAAGAATGTTAACAATGCATATGATGGTTCCGATTTGGAAAATGGAGCAGCAGAGCATATAGCAGAGAAATTGGTACGTGATGAGATTTTGTTCAAGAAGCCGATGGGACAAGGTAAATTTCAATATTCAGCAATGATTAATGCTGGTGATAGTGTTGCTATTGAAAAGTATAAGGAAGAATTATCAAAGCAAACAACAACAATGTCTTTGATAAATACGGGAGAAGTATTGGATGTAATTAATCTTCCGGGTGCATTAAAATTAAGATATGTATTAAAAGCTGCAGCAGTAGATAATTTTAGAAATACGATTAATATGCTTAGAAATCAAGAGGCCAGCTTTGAAAATAAGATTCTAGTGGTAATCACGTTTGCCAAAAATGATGAGGAAAGCTCAGCATTAACAAAAGCAATAAAGGAAGTAGTAAAAGATGATACTTATAAGATGTATTTTGTGGATGCTTCATTAACACCGTTTGGAAGAGATGGATTTGAACAATATATCGAAAATCTTGCTAATAGTAGTTACCATCGTGGAAAAGACAATTCTCTCGCAACACAGTATGAAAATCTTTCCAAAGAAATAATAAAGAAATGGAAAGAAAGAATATTAGCTGGTGAGTTTATGGTTTACTCTCATGAGAAGCAATTGGGTGAACGTATTGTTAACAATGATGCGTTGATTGAACATTTTACACAGATTGATAATAATATATATAATTTGGGATTGGAACAGTATCATGTAATTGACAATATGTTTATGGCAAGTTCCTTAAAACAAGGGGTTGAATGTGGTGCCAATATGATTGTTGCAGGAACATTCCGTTCAAGTAATCAAAATACAAAGTTGGAAAAAATATTTGAAGAGGCTGGCGAAACGGAAGAATATTGGAAAGATTCTGAGGCGAAAAATCGTCAAATTGTTAAAATAAAGTTGGTTGTTGAAGAATTAATCCAGAATGCATTTGAAAATGAAGGAAAGGTATCTATTACAGCCATATATAATATGCTTAAACAACCACCGTATGGTTTTATGCCATGTAACCTAACCGCATTCGTTATGGGATTCTTACTAAAAGAGTATGCTTGTGATAAATTTCAATGGAGCGATGGATTGAACAGTGATAATATGAGTGTGATGAAGTTGAAGGAGATGGTAGAAGAAGTAATTAAATTACAGCTTACACCAAATCTACATTACAGAGATAAATATATTGTTACAATGACACAAGAAGCCAGAGAATTTATAAGTGCTACTGCACAGATATTCCATATACCTGCTAATCAGTGTGTATCGGTAGATCAGACTAGACAGAGAATATGTAACAAGATGAAAGAACTGGGCTTCCCGATTTGGTGCTTGAAATCAATAAAAGATACAATCTCTATATCAACATCATCAGATGTTATTGATGCTTTAATTGATGATTATTCTGGTATGGCAAATAATAATAATATTGCAGGAAATAGAAGTGGTTCTGATTTTGCATTAGAAATTGGCAAGTTATGTATTAGTAATCCGAATGCAGCAAAAGATCTAGCTGCACTTGTTACAAGAGATAATTGTAAGAATGGAATGAGGAAGTATATTTCGCAGTTTGATGGTGGAGAATTGATTCGTTTGTCAGAGGCGATTAATGACCATGGCTCTTATATAACTGTGGTAAAACAGAAATTTGATGCTGATGAAGCAAACTGGGTATGGAGTATTGATACGGCAGAACAGAAGATTCGAGAAACAATCCTAGAATATAAGATAATTGCAAAGAGCAATGAGATTAATTCTAGGGCGGATAGTTTTGCTGGAGCAATTCATATATGGTGCGAAAAAATTGGCTATATTAAAGTTTCATATGATGCTATAAAGGCTCATATTGAAGATGTCCAGCTATTGTTAGAAATGCTTGTACAGATTAAGAAGTCATCTACTCTTTTAGATTCACAAAAAAAGAGATTTCTTGAATTGTTAGATGCTCAGCTTGATTTGTTTGTACAGTTCTACAAAAACCAGGTTGAATACTTTAAGAAGGCATGTGCATTTGAATTAGATGATTTGTCTGATGAAGAGATATCAGAAGTGTTTAATAAAGTAAACTATGGTATGTTTACAAAGGATAAGTCAGAGTATTTAAATACGATAGGTACTGTAGTCGCAGAGTACAAAGAAAATCAGGGGAAGGCGAAACTGAAGAATCTTTGGAAAGATAAGACAGGAACTGGAACACCAAGAGAATGGTCTAGTAGATATAAAATGCCAATTTTATGTATGGTTCCCCATGATGAAGTATCGAAGGCAAAAGAAGCATTTGATGCGGTTCAGAAAAATATGGTTGATAAACCTACAGTAGATAAAGCTTTAGAGTATTTTGAGAGAGCTTCATTCTTTGACAGGCTTGTACAAGAGGATGAGAGGGATGCTGCATTTAAACAATATGTCATGAAGGGTTATGATATAATGCTTCCAAATATTCAGGAGGTAAAAGAGTATCTTAACAATAAGATTTCTGCAGAACCCTATGATTGGTATCAAAGTGTAGAAGTTGATAATAAGCTGGTAGCATTGGCAGAACATGAGTACAGTATTAAGGGAAGTATACAGGCATTGGCATTAATTGATCAGATGGATGAAGTTCATTTAAAAGAATATTTGAAAAGATTGATTAAAGATAATATGTTAGTTGGTATTGAAATCATCAAAGATAAACAGTAGGAGGTAATGGCTGGTGTTGAAGAAATATTTGATAGACGGCTTTGAGGTAAAACTCAAGAAGTATTTGAATTCAGAAAATATAAGTAAGCCATTATTTGTAAATGCTAATAACCAAAAGGATTATCAGGACATTGTTTCGGTACTGAATCAGTATATGACAGTAAAAAGGGTCTCTGATTTTTGTCGAACCGATGATATGGAACCTAATATGGAAGAAGTTAATAATGAACTAATAAATATACCGGAAAATGTATATCTTGTTGGTTTTTGTCAGTATTTAAAGCTGATTGGTGATGAGGAACTAAAACGAGGAATTTCTACTTTATTGGGAACTTCGGTTCTCAATAAAGTGGTAATTGTATGCTATCAAGTGGAAAGTTATTTAGAAACAGTTTGTGAGCAAGATTTAAGATTAGAAAGACAGATTTTTCTTGTAGATGGAGATAGAGGTAGGGCACAACAAATAATATTTGTTCATGGAAATTTACAAGTTGATAATGGAGCTCTTCGTGGTTTTAAGGAAGCTTTAGTTAGTCTGGAAAAGAATGATACAGATAAGATATTAGTACTTACTAAAAAACATAATAGTGACTTTTCTAAGTCAATGATTAATATTAAGGATGTCGTATCTGTATATGATATATTTTCGCTATGTAATTATAGTTTTATATCAATACTTTCTGCTGAAAACGGAACAGAAGAAGAGTGGTCATACTTAATGGACAGGCTGAATAAAGAGAAAAGCATTGACCGGGTATTGGAGAAGACATTGGGCAATAGCAATTTATTTGAATATGTTTTTGCTAAATGGAATAGTTTTGACAATTTTCAAAAATGGTTGTTTTATATAGGTATAAAGATAAATGGTGCAAAGAACAGTAGTGTATTACAAAGAGCGGCTGATAAGGCTCATAGTTTATCTGAATTCTACACTTATATATACAGATGTATTCTGGATAATGAAATTAATGAAGAGAATTTCTGGAATATTTACGAAGAACGTAAAAATTTACTAAGAAGTATTGCTGTAGACATGAGCAAAATTGTAGACTATTGTAACTTCACCGAAGTTAAGGGGAAAAATGGTATCTACTATTTAACGGACAATACTAGTATTGAAAAGATTAAGATAATTGAATATTTATCCAAATATAGTTATGGTAAAAAGGAAATTATGGATGCCCTGAATAAGGTATATCCAGACTTGGCTGCCTATTTAAGTGAATATCATTTTGGTATTTCACTATTGGATGATTATTTTCAAGACTATAAGTTTCAGAAGGTTACAAATAGATTATATCCGGAGTTTTTGAAACTTGTAAGGCAGAATGCGGAAAACAGAGAGTATCTTGCGAAATTACCTTATAGAAGTGAGAAATTTGATAATGTAAACAAGAGTGATTCTTTGTTATATTTTGTTGATGCATTAGGCGTGGAGTTCCTAGGGTATATTATGGATAAGTGTAAAGATTTTGGACTATTAGCACAAGTTACGATATGTCATTGCAATTTACCATCTATCACTTCTTATAATAAAGAATTTTTGCAGGGATTCGATTCTACAAAAGTGGTGTCGATTAAAGAGTTGGATGAAATACTACACAATGGAAAAGAAGATTTTGATTATCAAAAACAAAAATATCCAATTCATCTTGCAAGAGAGTTGGAGATTATTAGCGAATTCTTGGAAAAGGCTAGTTGTAAGATTATGTCTGGAGAGTATTCAAAGGTAATTGTGGTTTCTGATCATGGGGCTAGTAGATTGGCAGTAATAAACAATGAGACCTTTAATTTTGACGTGGATTCAAAAGGTACTCATGGTGGAAGATGTTGCGCATATGATGAGACTTTACCAGATATTCCTTATGCAATACAGGAAGGAGATTATTATGTACTTGCAAGCTATGACCGCTTTAAAGGTGGAAGAGCATCAAGTGTGGAAACACATGGTGGTGCAACGCTAGAAGAGGTAGTTGTACCAATTATTGAACTACAGAAGAAAATGGATTTTGAAGTTGTCTTATCTACGTATACGATTAAGGTAAGTATGAGAAAGAAAGCAGAAGTAGAAATATTTACAAATGTAATTGTTTCCGAGTTGTCTTTGTGCGTAAATGGTAAGTTTTATGCTGGTACTAAAATTGATGAACATAGGTTTAGAGTAGAAATGACAGAGATAAGGAAGGCAGGAACATATACCGTAGATGTATATTCTAATAATAATATTATAGCAAAAGGAATTGAATTCCGTGTAGAAAAAGAAGGTTTTGCCGAAAGGGACTTCTTATAAAAGATAGAGAGGTGAAATTATGCCGAATGCATCATTAAGCAATAAGTTGCGTGAGTGCTTTGACGAAATGGTAGTCTATAAGGACTTAAAAAAGAGTAATTTTTTTTCTTCATTAAGTTTACCCTCATTTATGAGAGATTGGCTCTTGAAGAAGTTTGAGGATGAAAATGGAGATTATGATATTGAGGAAGTTTCAAATTTTATAAAAGAATTTATTCCAAGTAAAGATGATTGGGTTAGCATTAAGAATCGCATTGTTTATGAGAATGAACGAGTAAGAATGCTTACAAAAATTTCTGTGGATATTGATATTAAAACCCAAGAAATTTCTTTCTGCTTACCAGAGTTTGGCTTGTCATATAAGGAGACTGTTATTGAGTCAACAGTATGGGATGAATGCAAAGAACAACTTGTAAATGGAAAAGAAACATGGGGAGTAATAGAACTTGGTTATCGTATACCAGACGAAGATTTGCGATTATCAGGAAAAATTAAGCTAACAAAATTTATTGATTTTTGCCCGTATACTATTGATTTGGATTACTATAAAGATATGCGTTCAGAGTTTAAAATTGAAGAATGGATAGATGTTTTGTTGGGGGCTATCGATTATAATGCAGATGGATATGACAGTGAAGCACAAAAACTTACAATGCTTACAAGGCTTCTTCCTTTTATTGAGAAACGTTTAAATCTGATTGAACTTGCACCTAAAGGAACGGGTAAATCATATTTGTTTGGTCGTGTGAGTAAATTTGGATGGTTATCTTCAGGCGGTGTGATGTCTAGAGCAAAAATGTTCTATGATATAGCTAGACGTTCACAGGGGCTTGTTTGTAATAATGATTTTATTGCATTAGATGAAGTGCAGACCATTTCGTTTACAGATGTTGATGAAATGCGAGCTGCGATGAAAGGATATATGGAATCAGGTATATTTACAGTGGGTAATTATGCAGGTACAGCAGAGTCGGGTATTATTCTACTTGGTAATATTAAGAAAGAAAATATGAATGAATATCAGAATATGTTGGATGAGCTGCCTAATGTATTTCATGAAAGTGCATTAATTGATAGATTTCATGGTTTTATAAAAGGATGGGATATCCCACGTATGCATGATGATCTAAAAATTGCTGATTGGGCATTAAATTCAGAGTATTTTTGTACAATTATGCATTTGCTTCGAGAAGATGCTAGTTATAGAGCTATTGTTGACCAGTTAATTGAAGTTCCTGAGCATTCGGATACAAGAGATACAGAAGCAGTAAAACGTATAAGTACAGCATATTTGAAGCTATTATTCCCAAATGCAAGAAGTATTTATGATATTACTGCAAAAGATTTTAATAAGTATTGTCTTAGACCAGCGGCAAAGATGCGTGGAATAATCAAGACACAGCTTGGTATATTGGATACAGAGTTTAAGGGAAAGAATGTGCCTAAATTTATGATAAGGGATGTGTCAGAGTATGAAGAATAGATGTGTCTCTTGTGGTATAGAAGGTCTGTCAAAAGATATAATTGGTATTAACAAAAAGCTATTGGGAACGGAAGTTGAGAATTTTTTTTGCATAGAATGTTTGGCAGAATATCTTGATGCTACAGTTGAAGAATTAGAAGAAAAGATTGAAGAATTTAAAGAACAAGGCTGTACACTTTTTAAGTAATGGAGAAAGTAATGAAAAATGGAACGATTTATGCAGACAATGCTGCCACAACAAAATTGGATATTGATGCTTTTGAAACAATGAAAAGATTTCTCCTTGAGGAATATGGAAATCCATCTGCTAAATATTCTTTTTCACGCTCCTCATCAAATGCAATAAAAGAAGCTCGATATAAAATTGCAGAATGCATAGGTGCACAAGCGAATGAAATATATTTTACTTCTGGTGGGACGGAGGGTAATAACTGGATACTAAAAGGTATGCAATACCAAGATATAAACAAGATGCATATTATTACTTCATGTATTGAACATCATGCTATATTAGAGGTATGTCATTTACTTGAAGAACATGGGTTTACTGTAACATATCTTCCGGTAAACAAATTTGGACAAGTAGAACCAGAAGTGTTGAAGAAAGCAATAAGGCAAGATACTGTATTGGTGTCCATAATGTTAGCAAACAATGAAGTGGGTACTATACAAAATATTGTTGAAATGACTAATATAGCCCATGCGAATAATATTCTTTTTCATACAGATGCAGTGCAGGCAGTGGGGCATATACCTATAGATGCAAAACGATTGGGAGTTGACTTTTTAACAGCATCAGCGCATAAGTTTAATGGTTGCAAGGGTACAGGCTTTGTATATGTTAGAGATGGAGTTACAACTTCTTCGTTATTAATTGGTGGTGCACAAGAAAAGGGGAGGAGAGCTGGTACAGAGAATGTGGCGGGGATTGTTGCGATGTCTACTGCTCTAGAAAAAAATTGTGAAAATATGAATAAGAATATAGAACATATTAATGAAGTGGTATCTGTATTTCTTGATGAATTAAGTAAAAGAGGTATTGATTATATAAGAAATGGAGCTGAAGTATCATTACCGGGTTTGGTTAGTGTATCTTTTAGAAATGCTGAGAGCGAGATGCTATTGCACAGATTAGATTTAAAAAAAATATGTATTTCAATGGGAGCTGCATGTGATTCAAAACAAACAATAGTTTCACACGTATTGAAAGCGATGCAAATAAAAGAAGATTATGTAAATGGCACAATTAGAGTGTCGTTTGGAAAATATAATACTATTAATGAAGCAGTAATTATAGCAGAAGCAATATCAGATATTTTAAAATAATAATACACATAGAGTTAAAAT
>Ga0153924_1000932_pt1 | contig 16677 bp, 15 predicted proteins | sample TSNJ008MetaG_FD_104709 | JGI IMG/M metagenome (GOLD analysis project Ga0153924, IMG submission 104709) | Attine ant fungus gardens microbial communities from New Jersey, USA - TSNJ008 MetaG | ecosystem: Host-associated > Fungi > Mycelium > Unclassified | place: USA: New Jersey, Wharton State...
CTGCCAGGCCATGTTGTCGCGCAGGTAGTCGAAGCCGAACTCGTTGTTCGTGCCGTACGTGATGTCGGCGGCGTACTGCTCGCGACGCTCGGCCGGCGACTGGTTCGCGATGATGCAACCGGTCGACATGCCGAGTGCGCGGAAGACGCGGCCCATGATCTCGGACTGGTACGACGCGAGGAAGTCGTTGACGGTGATGACGTGCACGCCGCGCGACGGGATGGCGTTGAGGTACGCGGCCGTCGTCGCGACGAGGGTCTTGCCCTCACCGGTCTTCATCTCGGCGATGTTGCCGAGGTGGAGCGCCGCGCCACCCATGAGCTGCACGTCGAAGTGCCGCATGCCGAGGGTGCGCTTCGCGGCCTCGCGCACGGCGGCGAAGGCCTCGGGCAGCAGGTCGTCGAGGGTCTCACCGTTCGCGTAGCGCTCGCGGAGCTCCTTGGTCTCGTCCTGGAGCTCCTCGTCGGACAGACTCGCGAAGTCGTCCTCGAGGTCGTTGATCGCCGAGGCGTACGCCTTCATCCGACGGAGGGTGCGTCCTTCACCGATGCGGAGGACCTTCTCCAGCACGTTTGCCACGTGAGCTCCTTACGAGATCGTCCGCGCGACCTGCGCGATGCGAACAGCCAGTCATGCTAGCAACCCGCTCGGGCGGGCTGCTGGGAGCGGCACGGGTGTGCGCGGCCCGCGAACGGACCGCGCACACCTCGATCGTGTCGGCGTCGGGCGGCCGTCAGGCGATCGCGACCGCCGGTTCCGCCTCGGACGCCGGGGCACCCGCGGTCTGGTCGTCGATGCCGATCACACCGTAGTCCCAGCCCTTCCGCCGGTAGACCACGCTCGGTCGACGAGTCTCCGCGTCGACGAACAGGTAGAAGTCGTGTCCGACGAGCTCCATGTAGTACAGCGCGTCGTCGACCGTCATGGGCGAGGCCTCGAAGACCTTCTGGCGGATCACCACCGGGCAGTACGCCTCGGTCTCCTCCTCGTCGCCCGTCTCGTCGACCACGGGCACGGCGCCGGTCGCGACGTCCTCGATGAGCTTGCCCGTCGCCGGGACCACCCCCATCCGTTCGAACCCGGTGCCCGAGGCCTCGGACACGGAGGTCGGACGGTGCCGTCCACGGTGCACCTTGCGACGGTCGCGTGCTCGGCGCAGGCGTTCCATGATGCGCGCGAACGCCAGGTCGAACGCCGCGTACTTGTCCGACGCGGCGGACTCCGCCCGCACGAGGGGGCCGGGGCCGATCAGCGTGAGCTCGACGCGGTCCTCGCCCTGGGAACCGCCTGACTTCTCGTGGTGGCGGCTGATGCGCACCTCGAACGCGAGGGCGCGGTCGGCGAGCACGTCGATCTTCTCGGACTTCTGTTCGACGTAGGTGCGGAATCGGTCGGTGACCCCGATGTTCCGGCCCGTGATCGTCACGTCCATGTGGCGGCTCCCATCCAGACTCAGCGCGTCGCCTCCATCCGGCGATCCTGAACGCCTTGACGCGAGGCTAGACCCGCGAGCGCTCCGCCGTCACCCGATGCCGGTGAGTCGTACCGGACACCCACCGGACACACAGTGGCCACCGAGGGTTCACCCGTCGACGCTCGCGACCGCGATGCACCGGACCACCCGTCCACCCGCGGCGTGGACCGCCCGGACGGCCTCGGCCAACGTCACGCCCGTCGTGACGACGTCGTCCACGACCACCACGTCGCGGCCCGCGACCCCGACGGCACGGAGCGTGCCCACGGTCGCCGCGACCCGCTCGACGGCGGACCGTTCCTTCTGCCCGGAGCCGGACTCGCGCTCGGCACCGCGATCCGGGGACGGCACCCGCCGCAGGCTCCGCGGACGCCGGACGCCCCCGCGGGCGAGCAGCAGGACGACGGGGTGGAAGCCACGTCGGCGGGCACCACGTCGCGACGGCGGTACCCGGAGCAGCACCGCACCCGGCGGGGCCTCGGCGAGCGCGGCACGCACCAGCGTGCTGAACCGCCCGCCGAGTGGTCGAGCCAGGTCGACCCGTCCGCGGAGCTTCAGTTCGAGCAGGAGCGTGCGGACGAGGCCCTCGTACTCGAAGGCCGCGTCGAGCCGGACCCCGGCGACGAGGCGCACGCGACGGCCCTGGGTGTCGAGGACGGCCCGGCAGGCACGACACAGTGCACGGTCCGGCGTGCCGCAGCCGACACAGGCGACCGGCAGGAAGAGCCCGAGCACGGCGAGGGCCGCGTCCTGCCACGCGCGCTCCCGGTCGTCACCCATGCCACGATCCTGGAGCCGACCGTGCGTCCGCGTGGGCGGACCCGGCGGACTGTGGACGCGCCTCCAGGTCGATGCCCCTGTTGAGGAGGACCTACGCGACCTCAGCGCTGGATGCCGAGCACGTCGGCCGTGACGCCCGTCGTGCCCCAGCCGCCACCGGTGGACTGCAGGACCGACCCGTCCGACATCCGCAGCAGCATCGACCCACCGCTGCCCCCGGCGATCGCCGTCGCCCGGCCGTCCGGCTTCGGCAGCGTGTTCGACTGCCCGCCGATGGTCGTGCGGACCACGTCGGGCCCCGTCGTGGTCTGGCCGACCGATGCGACGTCGGAGTCGCTGACCCAGGCTGCGCCCACTGCGGTGCCGGTGGCGGCCTGCACGCGGACCGGGGACCCGAGCGTCGTCGGCGTGCGGTCGGACCCGCGCACGATCGCCATGACGTACAGGCTCGGGCCGTCGCTCGTCTCGATGAGCGCGAGCGCCCGCGTGGAGTCGCGCGACACCTGGAACGAGACGAGTTCCCCCTTCGGCAGGGTCGTGCTCACCGCGTGCGGATCGCCGCCCAGGCCGTAGGCGGTGACCTTGCGGGTGTCCTTCGACGACGCCACCCAGACGAAGCCGAGGTCGTCGATCGAGGGCGCGACGAGGTCGTCCGTCGCGTCGATGCGCAGGTGGTTCCGACCCCGCACCACCGTCACGCCGTCGTCGTTGCCGATCGCAGCCGCAGTGCCGGACGCCGACAGGGCGAGCGAGGACGGGTCGAGTCCCGCGATCTCGTCGCCCATGCCGTTGCCGAGCTCCGCGACCTTCCCGCTGCCCGTCGCGGCGTAGCCGACGGCGCCGTCGTGGTCGACGAGCGGACGCGAGTCGACGTCGGGGTTCTGCACGGCCTCGGAGCCGCTGGTGTCCGGGACGGAGAACGTCGCGCCCTCGACGGTGATCGAGACGGACGAGACCGTCGCGACCGAGGCGAGCGACTTGCTGAGCTGTTCGCGCATCCGGGCTCGGTCCTGGCTGCTGGCCCGCAACGCGTCGCTGGAGAGGTCGACGAGGGCGGTGCCGCTGTCGATCGTCACGGCGTTCAGCGAGAGCTGCGTGCCCTCCGGGAACGAGGAGACGACGGACCCCTTCAGCCAGTCGGCCGGGCCGGCGAGCAGGGCACTGGCGATGCGGGTGCTCGTCGAGGAACGGGCGAGGAACCAGCGTTCGTCGGGCACCAGGAACTTGTACGTCGGGTCGAAGAAGTACAGCGCGTGCTGCTGGAACACCGAGTCGAAGCTCACCGGGGACAGGATGATTCCGTCCGGCGCGTAGGCGATGCGCCACTCGCCGTCCTCCCGCGTGAACTGGAACGTCAGCGTCGACGAGGTCGGTCGGACGGCCTGGGTGTACTCGCCGTTCGCGTCGACGGTCGCGCTGGCGGTCAGGGTGTAGGTCAGTTCGCGCTCGCCGACGCGCTCGACCGCGGGGTTCCCCTGCCGGACCGTGACGCCGCGGCGCGGGTTCCACTTCTCCGCGAAGCCCGACGACAGGAACTGCCGGGCGATGGCGTAGTCGTCCTGCGCGCCGGTGCCTGCTGCGATGAACCCGCGGAGGATCGCGGTCTGGTCGGCACCCGCCACGGGCTTGTCCGGGCGGTAGTCGACCCCGGAGAGCGACTCGTCCTTGATGGTCTGGCCGGCGCGGACCGGGCCGTCGGTGGGGATCGCGGCGCAGGCGGACACGGTGATGATCGTCACCGCGGCGAGCGCCGCGGCGACGAGGTGTCGGAGGCGGGTGCGCATCAGTCGTCCTCTCGCACGGCTCGGGGGCCCTCGTACGACTCGTCGAGGTCCGGGAGCGGGATCGCCGACGTGGTGACGCCGACGCGCTCGTTGCGGGGCAGGGTCAGGACGAACGTCGATCCCTCGCCGGGCTTCGACCACACGTCGATGCGGCCGCCGTGCAGGTTCGCGTCGCCGAGCGAGATCGCGAGCCCCAGGCCGGTGCCGCCGATGGTGCGCTTCCGACTCGGGTCCGCGCGCCAGAACCGGTCGAAGACGCGGACGGCGTCCTCCGGCGGCATGCCGATGCCCTGGTCGCGCACGGCGATCGCCACGGTGCGGGCGTCGCTGTCGACGACGACCTGCACGGGCTTCGCGTCGCCGTGCTCGATCGCGTTGCCGACGAGGTTCCGGAGGATGCGGCGGACGCGCTTGGCGTCGAGCTGCATCGTCGTGTGGCCGCCGGGGGTCGCGAGCTGGAGGTCGATGCCGGCGCGTTCGGCGAGGGGACGGAACTCGTCGACGATGTCCGCGGCGAGCGAGGCGGGGATCACCGGCTCCGGGTCGAGCTGGACCGCCTGCGCATCGAAGCGGGAGATCTCCAGCAGGTCGGCGAGCAGCAGCTCGAACCGTTCGATCTGCGTGTGCATGAGCTCGGCGGACCGGCCGACCGACGGTTCGAACGCGTGCCGGGAGTCGTAGAGCATGTCCCCGGCGAGCCGGATCGTGGTGAGCGGGGTGCGGAGTTCGTGGGACACGTCCGACACGAACCGCTGCTGGACCCGGGAGAGCTCGGCGAGCTGGGTGATCTGGCGGCTGACGGCGTCGGCCATCCCGTTGAAGCTCCGCGCGAGCGTGGCGATGTCGTCGTTGCCGCGGACCGGGATGCGTTCGTCGAGTCGGCCGGCCGCGATCTTCCGGCTCGTCTCTGCGGCACCGCGGATCGGGACCACGACCAACCGGACGACGAGCGACGTGACGAGGGCGATGAGGACCATGAGCGCCACACCGCCGATGGACAGCGTCTGCGACACGAAGTCGAGGGTCTGCTGCGCGTCCGAGAGGTCGTACACCAGGTAGAGCTCGTACTGGCCGGCGCTCGGGATCTGCAGGGTCGACCCGACGGCGAGCCCGGGCTGCCGACGGCCGTCGTCCTCGAGCCGGACGGGCTGCAGGCTGAGCTTGCCGGTGTTCTTGCCCACCTCCTTGCGGAGGACGTCGGTGATCACGGCGTCCGGGAAGCCCTGGCTCGCGACGTTCTGCACCGTCTGCGGGCCGGGCTGGTCCGGGCTGCGCTCGATGGCGATGCTCGTGCCACCGGGGCTCGTCGTGTTCGACAGGATCGCCTGCTGCGCCTCGCTCTGCAGGGTCTCGAGCTCGGACTGGTTGTTGTCCTCGCCCGCGGTGGCCGCGTCGAAGATGCCCTGCGCGACGATCGTCGCGCGTGCGGACTCGGCCTCGATCTGGTCACGGCGCTGCGCGTACACGTTGTTCGAGATGCTGATCATCACGGCGGTGCCGATGATCGCGATCGCGAGACCGGTCGTCATCACCGTGATGGCGACCGACCGGAACATCAGGGAGCGTCGCCACAGGTAGGCGACGCCACGCCAGCCGCGCCGCACCCAGCGCCGGAGCCGTCGCCCGATGCGCCCGGGCGTGCTCCGTGCGCCGGCGGGCGACGGTCCGGCAGGCACGGTGCTCAGGCCCCTCCGGCCCGGTACCCGACGCCGCGCACCGTGGTGACGATCTTCGGGTTGTCGGGGTCGTGCTCGATCTTCGCGCGGAGGCGCTGGACGTGCACGTTCACCAGGCGGGTGTCCGCCTTGTAGTGGTACCCCCAGACCTGCTCGAGCAGCATCTCGCGGGTGAACACCTGGTTCGGCTTCTCGGAGAGTGCGCGGAGCAGGTCGAACTCGAGGGGCGTCAGCGCGATCACGGACTCGCCCCGGCGGACCTCGTGCCCGGCGACGTCGACGGTGAGGTCGCCCACGTGCAGCACGGTCGCATCCGACGCGGAGGGACGGAGCCTGGTACGGATGCGGGCGACGAGCTCCTTCGGGTTGAAGGGCTTGACCACGTAGTCGTCCGCGCCGTTCTCGAGCCCCGCGACGACGTCGGCGGTGTCGCCCTTCGCGGTCAGCATGATGATCGGCGTCCCGCTCTCGGCGCGGATGCGCTTGCAGACCTCGATGCCGTCGATGCCCGGGAGCATGACGTCGAGGAGCACCAGGTCGGGCTTCGTGCCGTGGAAGGCGTCGATGGCGTCGTTGCCGTCGGCGCTGAACTCCGGCTCGTAGCCCTCCGAGCGGAGGACGATGCCGATCATCTCGGCGAGGGCCTGGTCGTCGTCGACGACGAGGATGCGCGGTGTCATGTGATGTGGACTCCGTGTGGCGTGCGGCGGTGCTGCGTGCGGCGGTGCCGGGTCGGCACTCGCGTCCTCACGATAGCCGAGGCCCCGTCGGGTGGCGTTTTCCGACAGGATGGTGTCGTCCGCGCGTCCGCTGCGCGGCCGAGGACCACGAGGGGGCGGCGATGTCCGATTGGCAGACACCGGGGACGTCCGGCGCGCGGCCGGGTCCGGGGACGCCCGGCACGCGACCGGGTGCGGACCGGCCTGGAGGCGCGGCGCACCAGCCCGGACCGCAGCCGTCCGCCCCGTGGCCGGTCCCCGGTCCCCCGCCACCTCCGCCCGTCGGCTCACGGCCCGTCATCCCCCTCAGGCCGCTCGGCCTCGGCGACGTCCTGGCCGGCGCCTTCACCGTGTTCCGCCGGAACGCGCGGGTCCTGCTCCTCTGGAGCGTGCTGCTGAGCGGCGTGCTCGGCCTGCTCGCGACACTCGTGAGCACCTTCGGACAGCAGGCGCTGCAGTCGCGGATGCTGTCGGCCGTCGACGGCGGGAGCAGCTCGGACTCGATCATCGCCGGGTCCGTGACGCTGTTGATCGTGCTCTCCGTCGGGCTGCCGTTCCTGGCGTACCTCGGCCGGGCGTTCCTCGTCGCCCCCGTCGCCGCGGACACCGGACAGCGGATCCTCGGTCGGCGCGCCACCTTCCGCGGGCTCTGGGCGCTGCTCGCCGGTCGGCGCCGGTCGGTCGTCGCGTGGATCCTCCTGCAGCTCGCGGCCGGTGTCGTCATCGGCATCGTGTTCGTGCTCGTCTTCGTCGGCTTCGTCGCCGCACTGACGGCGGGCGACTCGAACGTGTGGGGCTTCGTGCTCGGGTTCCTCGGGATGTTCGCCGGCTTCGGGGTCGTCCTCGCCTGGCTCGGCACGAAGTTCGCGTTCACCGTCCCGACGATCGCGTTGGAGGGCCGGTCGGTGTTCTCCGCGGCGGCCCAGTCCTGGCGCCTCACCCGAGGCGCGTTCTGGCGGACCTTCGGCATCGTGCTGCTGGTGCAGGCGATGTTCGGTTTCGCGGTGTCGATCGCGTCGTTCCCGCTCTCCATCGGGTCCGTCCTGCTCAGCGGGACCTTCGACCCCCTCGGGCAGACCGACGCGTCGTCCGGTGTCGGTGTGGGCGGGATCGTCGCCGTGGTGGTCGGCAGCCTGCTCGCGATCGCGGTGCAGTGCATCGCGGACGTCCTGAACGCGTCGGTGCTGACACTGCTGACCGTCGACCGGCGCATCCGGACCGAAGCGCTCGACCAGCGGATCGCGTCGCACCTGGAGACCGGCACGCCGCCGGACCCGTACGCGCCGGCGCCGCAGGTGTCCCGGCCTCCGTGGCCGGCGCAGCCCGGTCAGCCGTGGCCCGGACAGCCGTGGCAGGGCGGGCAGCAGCCGTGGCCCGGGCAGCAGCCGTGGTCGGGACAGCCGGGGCAGCAGCCCTGGGCCGGTCCGCCGGTCCCGTCGCAGCAGCCGTGGTCGGGGCAGCCGACACCGCCGCCGGAGTGGGGCGGTGCACCGGGACGCTACCCGCCGGACGGCCGCGCATGACGATCGACCCCGACGAGGCCCGCCGACTGCTGGAACGCGAACTCGACCGGTCCGAGTACGACGGCGCCCACGTGACGTGGTGGGATCGGGCGTCCCGGTCGTTCCTTGAGTGGCTCGGCTCGCTCCGCGCCGACGGCCTCGGCTCGCCCGTCGTCGCGCACACCCTGCTCTGGGTGGCCGTCGTCGTGCTCGTCGCCGTGGTCGTGCTGGTCGTCGTGGCGCGTGGGCTCCCCCGGCGTCGTGCTCGGCTCGCCGGGCCGGGGGTCGGCGGGGTCTTCGACGACGACGACCTCCGATCGGCGGCCGAGATCGGCGACGCCGCCCGTGCTGCGCTCCGGAGCGGCGACTTCGAGGGTGCGGTGCTCGACGGCTACCGTGCCCTCGCGCGCGACCTCGGCGAGCGCGACCTCGTGCCGGACGTCCCCGGGGCGACCGCCCGCGCGATCGCCGGGCGGGCCGCCGTCGTGTTCCCCGGTGAGACGACGCGGCTCGACCACGCGGCTCGGGTGTTCGACGAGGTCCGGTACCTCGGCGCCGTCGCCACCGAGGCCGACGCCCGTGACGTCCTCGACACCGAGCACGCGGTCCGGACGGCTCGGCCCGCCACCCCGACGGCTCCGGCGGTCCCGGCATGACGACGACGGCACCACCGCTCGCGGGTCGGGCACCCCGAGAGGGCCGCGGGCTGCGGATCGGCTTCTGGGTCGCGATCGTCCTCGTCGGTCTGCTCCTCGCCGCGCTCACCGCCGTGGTGCAGCGGAGCGGTGGCCCCGACCAGGACCCGCTCGACCCGGCGTCGGCGACGGCGAGCGGGTCGAAGGCGCTCGTCCGTGTGCTCGAACAGCGCGGCACCGACGTCCGGGTCGTCGACACCGCCGACCGCATCGACGCCGACGGCGGCACGGTCTTCGTCGACGACTCGCAGGGCGCCCTCGACCCGGCCGTCGCACGGCGACTCGGTCGCGAGGCAGCGCACGTCGTCCTCGTCTCGACGACCCCGGCGGTCCTCGACGCGTTCGGCCTCGACGTCGAGCCCGTCGCGCAGGTCGACGGCGACGACACCGCCGCGACCGGCACGTGCGCGATCCCCGCGGCAGCGGACGCCGGTCGGGTGACGACCACCGGGTTCGCCTTCCAGGTGCCGGACGGCGGACGCGCCCAGTCGGGCACCGACCTGTGCGCACCGACCGGCTCCGGCGACGACCGCGGGTACGGACTCGTCCGCACCGACACCCCCGCGGGCGACGTCACCCTCGTCGGCACCACCTCGGTGTTCCGCAACGACACGATCACCTCGGCGGGGAACGCGGCGCTCGCCCTCGGACTGCTCGGCGACGGTGACGCGCTCACCTGGTACACGACGACGCCGGGCGCACCGGACGCGGCACCGACCCTCGGCACGCTCGCACCATCCTGGGTGCCGGGTGCCCTCGCCCTGCTCGGCCTCGTGGCCGTCGCGGCGGGGATCTGGCGCGGCCGTCGGCTCGGACCGCTCGTGGTCGAGCGGATGCCGGTGGTCGTCCGGGCCGCCGAGACCACCGAGGGCCGGGCACGCCTGTCCGCGCGGACCCGGGACCGCACGCACGCCCTGGACACCCTACGCATCGCCGCCGTCCGACGGACCGCCCGTCGGCTCGGACTCCCCCGCTCGGCACACGTCGACGAGGTCGTCCGGGCCGCCGCCCACGCGACCGGACGATCCGACACCGACGTCGGTGCCGTGCTCGTCGGCGGGGCGACCCCGGACGACGGCGCGCTCGTCGCCGGTGCCGCGGCGCTCGACGACCTCGAGCTCGCCGTCCACGCCGCGACCACCGGCGACCAGCAGACCGACCACGACCGACGAGGAGCACGACCGTGACCGATCCGTCCCCCACCCAGACCCCGCAGACGCACCCGGCGGCCGATCCGCTCCGCGACGCGTTCGGTCGACTCCGCGCCGAGGTCGGCAAGGCCGTCGTGGGACAGGAGGGCGCCGTCTCGGGGATGATCGTCGGCATCCTGGCGCAGGGCCACGTGCTGCTCGAGGGCGTCCCCGGCGTCGCGAAGACCCTGCTCGTGCGGAGCCTCGCGGCGGCGATGTCGCTCGACACCAAGCGGATCCAGTTCACGCCGGACCTCATGCCCGGCGACGTCACCGGTTCGCTCGTCTACGACGCGTCCACGGGCACGTTCCCGTTCCGGGAGGGCCCGGTGTTCACGAACGTGCTCCTCGCCGACGAGGTGAACCGCACACCCCCGAAGACCCAGTCCGCCCTGCTCGAGGCCATGGAGGAGCGACAGGTCAGCGTCGACGGGGACGCACGGGCGCTGCCCGACCCGTTCTTCGTCGCAGCGACCATGAACCCGATCGAGTTCGAGGGCACCTACACGCTCCCCGAGGCGCAGCTCGACCGGTTCCTCATGAAGCTCACCCTCGACGTGCCCCCGCGGGACGTCGAGTGGCAGGTGCTCCGTCGGCACGCGGACGGCTTCGTGCCCCGCGACGTCCGGTCGGCGGGCATCGTGCCGGTGGTCGGCGTCGACGAGGTCCTCGCCGCGCAGCGTGCGGTCCGGGCCGTGGGAGCACGCGACGACGTCCTGGCCTACGTCGTCGACCTCGCCCGTGCGACGCGGCAGGCGCCGTCGGTCCGGGTCGGCGTGAGCCCCCGCGGCGCGACCGCACTGCTCGCCGCGGCCAAGGCCTGGGCGTGGCTCACCGGGTACGACGCGATCACCCCGGACCACGTGCAGGCCATGCTGCTGCCGGTCTGGCGGCACCGACTCCGGGTCGCCGCGGACGCCGAGCTCGAGGGCGTCGGTGCCGACGGCGTCCTGCAGCAGGTGCTCGAGCAGGTCCGGGTGCCGATCTAGTGGCGATCTCCGGCCGGTTCGTCGCGCTCCTCGCCGTCGCGATCGTCCCCACCGTGCTGCTCGGCACGGGATGGGCGGGCCTGGCGTGGGCGGGTGTGGTCGTCGTCGCGGCCGCGGTCGACGTCCTGCTCGCCGCGGACCTCGCACGCGTGCGGGTCGAACGCCGGATGCCCCGGCTGGCCCGGCGCGACACCACGGCGGACGGCACGCTCGTGCTCGCCAACGACGGCTCCCGGCGGCTGCGGGGTGTCGTCCGGGACATGTGGGAGCCGTCGGCCGGCCACGCACCACGGCGCCTCCGGATGGACGTGCCGTCCGGGGAGCGACGGACCGCGCGCATGCGGTTCGCCCCGTTCCGACGCGGCCGCCGGACCTCCGCCGGTGTCGCCGTCCGCGCGTTCGGGCCGTTCGGACTCGCCGCGCGCCAACGGGTCCTGCACGCTCCGGCCGAACTCGTCGTGACGCCGCCGTTCCGCTCACGACGGCACCTGCCCTCGCGACTCGCACGGCTCCGGGAGCTCGACGGCGAGACCACCCTGCAGCTCCGCGGCCACGGCACCGAGTTCGACTCGCTGCGGGACTACGTGCGGGGCGACGACGTCCGGTCGATCGACTGGCGTGCCACGGCTCGTCGGCAGGACCTCGTCGTGCGGACCTGGCGTCCGGAGCGCGACCGACGGGTGATCGTGGTCGTCGACGCAGGACGTGCCGGAGCCGGTCGGGTCGACGACGAACCCCGCCTGGACACCTTCATCGAGTCGGCCCTGCTGCTCGGCGCCCTGGCCGCGGCCGCCGGTGACCGGGTCGACCTCGCCGTGCTCGACGACGCCGTCCGCGGCCGCGTGCACGGTGCCACCAGGACCGACGTCGTCCAGCGGTTCGGTGAGACGCTCGCGCTCGCGGAGCCCGGTCTCGCCGCCACCGACTGGTCCGCCGTCCCCGGGCTCGTCGACTCGGTCACGACCTCGCGGGCGTTCGTCGTGCTCGTCTCCAGCCTCGACTCCGTCGGTGCCTCGGCCGACCTGCTCGCCGTGCTGCCGCGGCTCGCGCGGCGGCACGCCGTCGTCGTCACGAGCGTGACGGACCCGACCGTGGAGCGGATGGCGCGCGGGGCCCTGGAGCCGACCGACGGCGGACCGGGCCGGCGGGGCGGACGCGCGCCGTTCCTCCCGGACCGTGCCGAACGCGACGTCTACCGGCGGGCCGCTGCGGAACGGACCCTGCTCGACGCCGACGGCGTCGCCGACGTCGCCCGCCGTGCGGGTGTCGAGGTGGTGCGGGCCGCGCCCGAGCAGGTGCCGCCGCTGGTCGCGGACGCGTACATCCGGGCGAAGGCGAGCGGGCGGCTCTAGCCGGCGACGAGTGCGGACGTGCCGCGCTCGAACTCCTCGAGGTCGCCGCGCTCCCCCGCGCGGTGCGCCCGACCGCCGAGCACCCACTGGTACCAGAGGACCGCGGCGAGGGCGATCGTGCCGATGCCGATCTTGACGGGCCACGGCCAGTCCTGCCGGGTCACCGTGCCCTCGACGATGCCGGAGAGCAGCAGCGTCAGGGCGAGCCCCACGGCGATCGTGATGAGGGCGCGACCGTCCTCCGCCAGGGCCTGTGCACGGGTGCGCGCACCGGGGGCCACCCACGACCAGAAGATCATCAGGCCCGCAGCCGCGGCGAGGAACACCGAGTACAGCTCGAGCTGCCCGTGCGGGGCGATGTAGAGGAAGAAGTCCCCGAGACGCCCCTGCGAGTGCATGATCGCCGCCGAGACGCCGAGGCCGATCGCGTTCTGCCCGATGGAGAACGGCACGAAGAGGCCGGTGATGCCGAACGCGACCATGGTCGCCGCGATGTAGGCGTTGTTCGTCCAGACCTGCGCCGTGAACGCACCGAGGCCGTGGTCGGAGTAGTAGTCCTGGAAGTCCTGTGTCGCGTACTGGCGGAGCTCCTCCGGCGTGCCGAACGTCGCCGTCGCGCCCGGGGTGGTGCCGATCCAGACGGCCACGACGGCGGCGATCGCGGCGGTGGCGATCGCGACCCAGATCGTCACCCAGCGGATGCGGTACAGCGCCGCGGGGAGCTGCACGACGAAGAACGAGGTGACCGCGGTGAGCGGGTCGACCGGGGTGCCTGTGAACCGGAGCCGAGCGCGGAACAGGGTCAGCGACAGTCGGTCGCCGACGGCCGTGCGCGGCGCCGCTCCGCGGATGCGGGCGAGGTCGGTCGCCCCCTGCTGGTAGGCCGACACGAGCCGGTCGACGTCGGCGCCGGACGCGTGTCGTGCACGGGCGAGGCGGTCGAGTTCCTGCCAGCGCTCACGGTGCACCTCGGTGTAGGCGTCCAGGTCCACAGCGTCTCCCCCGCTCCGTCGGTGCGCGGTCGGGCGTGCCGCGACCGTCTCCGACAGAATGATCCCATGCCGAAGACCCGTGCGCCGCGTGACCTCGCCGACGGCCGGTTCGTCCGTGCCCTCGACGACACCGCCGAGGAGCTCGTGGTCGGCGAGGCCGTCGCCCTCGACGTGCAGCCGGCCGGCATCGTCCTCCGGCTCGCGGCGGCACTGCTCGACGCCGTGTGCGTCCTCGCGCTGTACGTCATGCTCATGATCGGGCTGTCACGGGTCTGGCCGAGCGGGATCGACGACGCCTGGGCTGCCGCGCTCGACATCGGGGTCCTGGTCGGGGTCCTCGTCCTGGTCCCCGCCGCGGTCGAGACGGTGACGCGGGGCAAGAGCGTCGGCCGCTACGCCACCGGGACCCGGGTCGTCCGGCTCGACGGTGGGGCGATCGGCCTCCGACACGCGTTCGCCCGGGCCCTCGTCGGGCTGTTCGAGCTGTGGATGACGTTCGGGTCCGTGGCGTTGCTCGTCGCGCTGTTCGGCTCGCGGCCGCGGCGGCTCGGGGACCTGCTCGCCGGGACCTTCGTGCAGCACGAGCGGGCGACGAAGCACCGCGATCCGCAGGTCCTCATGCCGGCCGAGCTCGTGTCGTGGGCGTCCGTCGCTGACGTCTCGGCGCTGCCGCAGCGGCTCGAGAACCGCCTCGGAGCCTTCTTCCGCGGAGCGGCCGACCTCCGGCCCGAACTCCGGGAGTCGACCGCACGGATGCTGGCCGAGGCCGTGGCGGAGTACGCGCACCCGGTGCCTGCTGTGCACCCGGAGGCCTTCCTCGCCGGGGTCGTCGTGCTGCGGCGGGAGCGGGACCTGCGGGCGCTGCGGTCGCGCGCGGCGATGCTCGACGACGCCGCGGTGCGGGCGTCCGCGCCGCCGCCCGGCTTCCCGCGCTGAGGCGGCGCGCGGCGCGAGCGCGGGCGCGGGCGGAGCGGTCGCGCGGGCACGCCGGCTCGGACACCGACGCGGACGCGGCTGTCCGTCCCACGTCGCGCCCCGGTGCGGACGTCGCGCCCTGGTGTGTCGGGGCGCGATGTGCGCAGCGGGGCGCGATCGTCCGCCCACCGCGGACGCGCGCCACGTCAGTAGCGGTAGTGCTCCGGCTTGTACGGGCCCGCGACCGGGACGCCGATGTACGCCGCCTGCTCCGGACGGAGTTCGGTGAGCGCGACCCCGAGCGCGTCGAGGTGCAGGCGCGCCACCTTCTCGTCGAGGTGCTTCGGCAGGACGTACACGCCGGTCGGGTACTCCGCGCGCCGGGTGTGCAGCTCGATCTGCGCGAGCACCTGGTTCGTGAACGAGTTGCTCATCACGAACGACGGGTGCCCGGTCGCGTTGCCGAGGTTCATGAGCCGCCCCTCGCTCAGCACGAGGATCGAGCGGCCGGTCGGCAGGCGCCACTCGTGCACCTGCGGCTTGATCTCGACCTTCTCGACACCCGGCAGGGACTCGAGGCCGGCCATGTCGATCTCGTTGTCGAAGTGCCCCACGTTCGCGACGATCGCGAGGTGCTTCAGTCCGAGCATCTCGTCCACGCCGACGACGCCGAGGTTGCCCGTGCAGGTGATGACCATGTCGACCTCGCCGACGACGTCCGCCAAGCGAGCGACCTGGTAGCCGTCCATCGCTGCCTGGAGTGCGCAGATCGGATCGACCTCGGACACGATCACCCGAGCGCCCTGGCCGCGCAGTGCCTCGGCCGCCCCCTTGCCGACGTCGCCGTAGCCGACGACGAACGCCACCTTGCCGCCCATCAGGACGTCGGTCGCACGGTTCAGGCCGTCGGGCAGCGAGTGACGGATGCCGTACTTGTTGTCGAACTTCGACTTCGTGACGGAGTCGTTGACGTTGATCGCCGGGAACTTCAGCTCACCGGAGCGGGACAGCTCGTACAGGCGGTGCACGCCCGTGGTCGTCTCCTCCGTGACGCCCTCGATGTCGGCCGCGATGCGGGTCCAGCGGTCGCTCGACTCCTGCAGCGAGGCGGCGACGGTGTCCAGGACGATCTTCCACTCGGCGCTCGCGTCGGCGCCGGCTTCGGGGACTCGGCCCGCTGCCTCGGCGTCGGCTCCGGTGTGCACGAGCATCGTCGCGTCACCGCCGTCGTCGAGGATGAGGTTCGGACCGATCCACTCGGCGCCGACCGCCCCGGCCTCGGCAGACCAGTCGAAGATGCGGCTGGTGCACCACCAGTACTCCTCGAGCGTCTCGCCCTTCCACGCGAAGACCGGCACACCCGCCGGGGACTCGGGGGCGCCCGTCGGCCCGACCGCGATCGCCGCGGCGGCTTCGTCCTGCGTCGAGAAGATGTTGCAGCTCGCCCAGCGGACCTGCGCGCCGAGCGCGACGAGGGTCTCGATGAGCACGGCGGTCTGCACGGTCATGTGCAGGGAACCCGCGATGCGCGCGCCGGCGAGCGGCTGCGACGCGCCGAACTCCTCGCGCAGGGACATCAGACCCGGCATCTCGTTCTCGGCGAGGCGGATCTGGTGACGGCCCGCCTCGGCGAGGGCGAGGTCGGCGACGCGGAACGGTGCTGCGGTACGGGCTTCGGTGGGCATGCCCATCAGTCTTCCATGCCGGGAGGCGCGGGTCGTCAGGCGACGTCGGTCAGGTGATCCGTGCCTCCAGTCCGGCCCCTGTGGAGGACTGAGCAGGCCGTGCTCAGTCGGCGTCGCGGCGGAGCGGCTCACGCCGCACCACCTGCCAGCCGCGCGGCACGCGCAGCTGCGCTGCGTGGCGCTGGCAGAGGTCGTACCCGTGTGGTTCGACGCGCGTGGAGAGCGGTCCGACGACCACCATGGAGTCGCCGTAGTCGTACGTCAGGGTCGCCGCGGCGCTCGCGCCGCAGGCGACCTTGCTGCAGATCCGTACGTCCATACCGTCCACGACCCTAGCGGAGCGCGGCTGGGACCGGAGTCGCGCGTACGATGTGGGGATGCGTCGCAGGACCCGTCTCGTCACACCGGTCGACCGAGGCCGCGGCCGCTCCCGGCACGGTCGCGGCGGACGGTCCAGCGTGACCGGTCCGGACCTCGCGCCGATCATCACCCGCGCCGAGACCTTCGACCGGATCGTCGGCGACACCGCGCACTACCTGCTCGGACTGTGGCCGGACGAGCTCCAGGGCGTCGTGTTCCAGGTCGCGGACATGCCGACCGACGCGACGCTCCCCGACCACATGCCGCGGTGGCGCGTCGACCGCGAGCAGCGTCGCGTGACCGTGTTCCGGATCCCCGTCGAGCGCGTCACCCGCAGCCCGGAGAAGGACGACACCGACAAGCGGGTCATCATCGAGACCGCGGTGTTCCGTGCCGTCGGCGAACTGATCGACAAGGATCCCTGGGACCTGGCGCCGGACCGCTACCGCCACTGGTGACGCGCGGCGCGCGATCCACCCGCGACCCGGGTCAGGGGTAGACGCGCACCGGCGTCGACACCTCGGTCGCCGCGCGCACCGGGAACCCGGCGATGCCGTCACCGCC
>Ga0153924_1000934_pt1 | contig 16656 bp, 24 predicted proteins | sample TSNJ008MetaG_FD_104709 | JGI IMG/M metagenome (GOLD analysis project Ga0153924, IMG submission 104709) | Attine ant fungus gardens microbial communities from New Jersey, USA - TSNJ008 MetaG | ecosystem: Host-associated > Fungi > Mycelium > Unclassified | place: USA: New Jersey, Wharton State...
GGAGAAGGATGTTTATGGGGAAAGCGAGGGATGGAGGGAGGACGAGAAGTGGAGGTGTGAAAGGTATAGGTATTTTTTTGAAAGAGGGTTGAGAGAGTGTGTGTGTTGTTGTGGATTTTTTTTTCTTTTTGTTTGATATATGTGTTTTTTTGTGTTTGTGTGTTTTTTTATGTGATGTGATGTGATGTGATGTGTGTTGTGATGTGATGTGTATATAGAGGTTTGGTTGGAGTGGGGTGGTTGGAGATACCCTTGTTTTAGTAAAGATAAATGTGTGAAATAGTTTTTTCTTTTTGGGTTTTGGGGGGTTGGGTGAGGGTGAGAGTGTGATAAGGAATGAACACTGTTTTTTGATATCAACAATTGATGGAGATATAAATAAATCCAGTATTAGCCTCCAGTTGTATGTAAATCAAAAGAATGAGTGATGAAAATGAGAGAGAGAGAGGATGAGATGTTTTGGTGTTTTGGTGTGTTGAGTGTTGATCTTTAGGGATGTGCTTGAAAGTGCACATTTGTGATTAATGGCGATTAATTTGAGGTTGAGAGTAATTTCCCTCAGTCCTACTGTTATGGTTATGTTACAATATTATGTAATGTTTTGATATATGTCATTAATTAATAAGTAATTTCCCTAACCTCTACCCAATCATGACACTCATAAGTCATGCCTATCGCATAAACTGCCCTTATCTGCCTCCCATCAGTGTTGATGGCTGGGAATGCTAGACCTAGTGTGGTGTCTGCACTGCAAAGATTCGTCTGCCTTAGGTACAACAAGCAATGGAGTGAGTGCATAGAATCATGAGGCATTGAGTGCAATATTCTCCCTTCCTTTTTTTCATTCTGTATGGACTAGACAACCCTGGAACCGTTCTGGTATTTGCACTTTTGATTCAACATGTAAAGTAGACTATATCATTATAATCATATCGCATTTTGAGATCAATTACTGGACGGTGATTGTGGTATGAAAGTGTCCATTTATGAAAAAGAATATGCCATGTCATGTTGTTCTCGAGAACGGAGATGTCCAGCTACTTGCCGCAATTCAATCCAAGCCGTTGTCTCTCTCTTCCTTATGACGGGTATGGACTCAAGGCACGCAAGGAAACCAATTATTCCGTGGTATATTTTAAGGTAGGATCAAACGAGGTCCAAATTGAACAGGGGTACTAATCAAATTCAAACACCCGATTAAGCGTCACTGACAGGCACTACCTCGAGTCACTGTCATCCAGGACTATGTCGTTCACTTGGTCTGATCTCCCTGTTGTGATGATATCAACTCATCACAGCCCATGTGGTGGAAAACGTACATACAAAACAATGGTTAGTACGCAGTATACATCGAACATCATCTTGCCTCTTCGTGTATTTCTTCATCCATGGAGATAGCTCCTCTATCGTCTTGCAAAATATCTCCTTCAGTGTCGCTATTGGACTCTGAATGACAGAACCTGAGGGATTCCAGTGTGCTGGAATCTATACTTTCGTCCAAAGGACAATTTGCTTCGAGCAAGTTGAGTATCAACCGTGACACCTGAGCAACACACAAATCAGCAGTGATGATAAAGATATGGGAAGAATAATTTTTTTTCACAATGAAGGGGTAAATGAAGTATGAAGGGCTAATAATTAGGGTCAGTAGGGGAAGAATAGCAAAAATAACAACATACTAGGATAGGATATTACGAATAAAATTAGATGAATCTCGGAAAAATGTGGCTTGCAGGCACGAGAAGACTTTGAAAAGGATGAGTTCCGGCCCACTCGTTTTATAGTCTAGGCTTACCCAAGAGACTGAACAGACAGGCCATCAGTTAGATTAACAATTTCTATTTTTCAACTCACGGTATGAATAACAACGTTCCATCGCGGTAAAATACATACAACAAACGAGTCGACGTTTGCATGTGAGAAATATGGCCGCGTATCCCATCACCAAAAACCATTTGATTTTTGTATGTCATGGTGAACCTGATAAATGTCAAGAGGACCTCGATTGCTGTTGTTGTCGCCCTGATAATGCTTTTTTTTGTGAGAATAAATGTGCAAGTCAGCAAAGCAAAACATACATACGCAAAACCACTACCAAGACTGTTGTATATACTCAGAATATGCGTTATATTCAGCCAGCAACCATGAAGAGGCAGTAGTGCTCCAGAAAATGATTCGAGATATACGTCAAGTATTATTACAGACATCGCAGTCTGAAAAATACGATCAGTTGGTGGATTAAGCATCATATACTCTTTAACGCCTACCAGGACCTCAGCTAATTCTGACCATCAGTCATCTCTATCAATCAGAAATCAAATTGTACAAAACATACCTGCTGTGATGAAGTATAGAATGAGTGTGACTAGAATCAAAAATAATTTACATAACGAGTCCATTGGCAAATATTTCTAGCTCTCTCACCAATGAAATCCTTGTTCCAAATCGCTCGAAGGCGCAAAACCAGTAGAATTTTCACTACCAATGTATTCAACGCTTTGAACAAGCTTTTGACATCAGCTAGTCTAGTCCTTAGAGCCACGATAAAACTCACTTGAGAGCTAGTGAATAACCAAATATGCACCTAGCAAAGGGGTAGGTCAGACAAAGCAGCAAGTAAATCAGACTTATACCACTAAGACATATTAGTCAATGAAGATATCAATGAATTAAGAGTAATGTCTTACTGATCTCGATGCAAAGGCTTTGTTTTCAGCTGGTGGAGTCCCTATCAATATGGACTTGATTTATGTCAGATAATTTCCTCGTACTATATGAACGCATTCTGGAAATTTGGATCAGTTGTCTCGTTTTATTAAGTAAAGGATCCACACTTGCATGATACCTGCCCAATTAATTATAAGGATAGAAAAATAGATGACGTGGAGTCTTGACCACTTCCTCCTGAGTTTCCATATGTCAGTGGCATTAGTCGGCCATGGAATGTGAAACATGCCTATGGAGGTACTGAACCTAGGAGAGAAAAGATATGTGGAATCATCGTTTACAACTGAAAAGACTCACTTGTTGAGGAATGTGATAAATAAAATCATATAGCATCAGCGTGGCAATAATGACTTGAAAAGGCTTTAGCTGTTGCTTCGAGAGCGATAGAATGAAAAACAGCATACTTTGACTGTAACGTTCATTTGACAGTCTCTTCAAGTCAAGGGCGTAATCTTCTGGTGTTAGTCTGTACTGATCGGCCATTTGAGTTGGATATGCAGGAGGGAGGTTGGGCAAAACTTGATGAAAATAGTTCAATTATATATCAACTGGTGTCAGATGTATTCTATCCAGTTGCGCGCAGACCAAAAGATCTGGTCAGGACCAAACATCTGATATTGCCAGTGGAGTATCATGGATCAGTACATTGCAGCCATGATGAAACTTGGTCTCAGTGGAGACTGATGAACCGTTCCAGCCTCTCAACTTTCACGATGGATGGTGGAAAATTATGATAACTGAAGGAGCTCTGTTGTGGCTCATATCATCCTCCAGGCTTTGCAATTCATTTAACAGCTGGTAACAAACAGGCTCTGCAAAGCCTCATGCTGCAGAAAACGTTATTTGGGATATGGGTTCTATGTCAATCAGTGGATACTTAGCAGTGTAATATTCATCGCTATGGTCTTTGACGTCTGATCAATCACATCTTTGATATCCAGTGAAGCCTCTACTTCTTTTTTTACTTCCCGATAACACATTTTCCTCTCACCCCCTCTGCCCACGCTCCCACCCCTGATTCGCATAACACAGCCACCACAATATGGGTGATTTTTTCTCCGCACTTCTCTGGGCCTCAGACCTCAAGTGATTTTGCAGCAGCCAGACTGTTCTTAAACTCGAGCTCGACGAAGAGCTGTCCGTGTGTTGAAAGACGATCTATGAGGGAGCGTACAAATGGATAGTGAATACAAACAAATTACACTACTTGTATACCTGTATCTTCATCATGTAACATAACTACCAATATCAAAATAAAATTGACCTCATCATGTGCATTGTGTAGGCTGGCATGAGATTCAAAAACCAACACCACCGAAGAACGAGGAGGATCTTGGTCAAGACGATATTATACCTGGTTTTTTTGAACCTGCTCATCGAGAGCCGTCACTCCCTTGGACAGAGGTAGTCGGCAAAAATATAAATGATTTTCTGACGCTTTTGCATGTAAAGTAGATTATATCGTTATTGTTATATCGCACTTTGAAAGATTCAATTATTGAAGACTGGGATATGCAAATATCCATTAATGAAAAAGAATGTGCCATATTTTTCTCGTCGCTATCGTCCTTGAGAACTGAGATGATCTAGCCGATCACATCAGTCTTGCTGTGATTCAACCCAAGTCATTTCCTCTCTCTTTTTTGACCTTATGACGGGTATAGACTGACTCTTTCCAGAATCGCACCCGAGGAAACCAACTCTTCGGCGGTATATTTTCAAACAGGATTAACGGAAATATACGAGATCCGAATTGAACAGGGGTACTAATCATTCAAACACCCGATTAAGCGTCACCGATAGACACTACCTCGCTCGTCATAGTTTGTATGCTGTCATATTGTCATCTCGTTTGTATCTTTTCAATTCGAGATACAGTCTGGAGAGAGCACATGTTTGTAGCGCGAAGACCAGCAAGAGGATTTCTCGGTGTCCTCATCATATTATCGATGTTAGTGGTCGGTCCAGCTATTTCTGCTAATTCAATTAACTTTGTTCTCTAAACGTCGATGGAACGAAGTCATAGGCTTCCCCACCGTATTTACATAGGTGATGTCTCTTTCCAATTCCCAGAAGGATAAAGAAAAATAGAATGACAATTATGTTGCCCATGAAATTTCTCTTTTCGATAATATTTTGACTGGTCTCGAAGCTGATCCCTATACAAGGTGTGTCATCTATGAGACATATTGTGGTTGGAATTGGTTGGCGTTTTTATCAGGGTTTCCTTAATCAAACCCATGCTTTGTTCCACACTTGATCCATCATTGATTTAGTCTCATTTTCTGTCTGCGCAGATGTCATATACATATAGGTATTTAAATCCTTCCCTGAGTAGATACACCTTAGTCGCCTACACTACAATGATGTCTGAGGTGAGTAGAGTACTGTTACACCATGCAGATATCAATGACTGCTTACTCATGTACCCAGTATCTCACTGAATTTTACTTTACCATAGCTCCTAACTGGCCAACACTATTATCAGTCAAAATTGTGCTTGGTACCACATCCCTGAGGATGCTGTCTCACTAGATCGAGACGGATGATCTTGACTGTTTTAATGCCCAATTTTGAATTCATATATGTCCACCAAAGGACTGAGTACTCTCAGTTTCGGTCGCTATTATTTGAGATGCAGAAATCAGATGGATATTAACAGATGAATAGTGATGAACGTCGATAGGATAGGATTATGACTAGGCTTTATGGCGGCTTAGGTGTAAGATCAACTGCAATTTAAATCCGACTTCCAAAAGCTTGCCGTTAGACATTTCCTTTGTAAATGGGTGGCAAACCGACTGACCTTCGGAAGAGGCGGTGGGTCCTTCAGGTATGCCTCCCTGCCAAGACACTCAGCAACAGAAACAAGTCGATACCCACCATCTTTAAGCGTCTTTATGGCGGCTGGTAGAACCTCTCTCCTGTAAAAACATGAGCAAAATCACAAATATTCCAAATGATTGCGTACACGGTGGTTTCTGGAGAATTTCAAAATGTCATTATATGCGTTAGAGCGAATGAGTCACAACATACCGTGAGTTTCGTGGTTTAGTGATAATATAGGCAGCTTTTGGTCAACGGCTTGCTCATAATGAGATTGAGATTCACTGGGTGGTGCTCCAACAGAATCGCCTGAGCTAGAAAGTTTAAATTGAAGATTAGTCCTGGCTGTGCATAGGATATTTAAGGCATACTCCAAGTTCCACAAAACGACATCTTGACCAATCTGAGCGGCTGCATCCACAGTGGCATCATTATAACTCCCATATGCTGTTTCGATAAAGTTGAGTTCAAGACATCGTCTACAAGACGTCACTCACGTGGGCGCATGAACGCTGGAGTGACCCCAATAATGCTTTGAATGGCTTCTAGATTTCGCAAGCAAAGTAATGAGATTGGGCAACCATATAACCATCAAGACGAAACCTACGAGTGACCGAAGACAATTCGCTCACAACTGATTGACAATAATCAAATTCAAAAATGATCTTCAAGCAGTAAGCTTACCCTCGTCTTGGGACAACGTCGCTAAGTCTTTGTGACTCCAACTATGCGAGGCCATCTGATGTCCGGCATCATATGCAGCCTTGATACGTTCCACATTCGTAGGATCATTGATACAGCCGACTGGTCAAAAGCGAATTGGTTGAAAAAAAACTTCTTATCATTAGTGGGAAGACGAACAGTTTTGCCCATCTAAGCCATATTTTTTCAGCACTCATCTCAGATGTATCAATGACGAGGTACCCACTGACGAAAAATGTACCGATAGCGTCATTCTCTTTCAAGACACGGCTGATTTCGTCCCTGGGAGACAACATTCAATATTCCCCTAATCTAGGCTGGAAAAATACAAAGCTTACGTGTAAAGGTATGGTCCATCATCCTATCGGAAACTTAATAAGGTTTTCTTTTTGGAAATAAAAAAACTCACAAAAGTCAGAGCAGCAGTACCAGGAACCGAACATGATGTGATCACCATACCAGAACTCTTCGATGTATCGCCTCCCACCTTGCGTTCAGGTCCATTTGGCAAGCTGCCATCAACTCTGCCATCACCTTTTTGCGGCCCACCATGAGAAGGCACTGCATCAGTACGCTCGCCTGCCTGAGGTCCTCGCGCATGAAGCCAGTCAATGCTCGCATGATCTCCATCATAGTATGCAGGATTTTCTCTATGAATGGGAATGGCGTTACGAGAAATCGGCTCAAAAGGTATAGCAGTTCCTGAAGCAGTCGTAGCGGCACAAACAAGACCTAGACTTAGTGATCCCAGAGACGCCAGCGATCCCAAGGAATTCATAGCGGGAGGAAGAGAGGAAAGCGAGACTGTGTTAGGTATCATATGTTACGGACTATGGGAAATAGACGGTTGGATGGAGAGAGAAACTTAATTGCTACCACTTAAATCGTTTTGCCCGAGAATTTAGGAGTCGGTTGAAATCGTAATTGGACGTCATTCGATCGCTCCGAAAATAGCACAATCTCGAACTTCTAGGACAGTAATTATAATCAAGGTCTAACAGGTTCGACGACCATAAGTGCATGATAATATATGATTAAATTGAGCAGAAAGGGTGCAAAGGAAACATTACAAGAATTCTCACCTCGAACCCTCATTTTCTCGGATTCCTCAAATCTTTTAATAGATCCCTGATCTGTTGACTCCTCGCACTACCTCTTCCTGCTGTCTTCATGAATACCACAACTTTTCCCTTGTGCCCTGCTCGACCACTTCTCCCAGCCCGATGCAGAAAATCAATTGTATTTCGGGGTTGATCTACAATGAACACGTGCTTCAAATCTGGCGAGAAATCCAATCCTCGAGAGAGCAACGAAGTCGTAACCATCACGTGTGGTGTAATTTGAGGATCCACAGCGAGAATTTTGTGCCTGGTAGGGAGCTCTGACGATGAGCGCATAGGATTTGGATTAATTTGAACAGGTCTCATAAAGCCCTCCAGATGCCTGTTCGACCCTCGCTGCCTCTGCTCGCTTTTGCTGGTCAATGCGACACATTTAATACCTTTCTCTTCCAAATGCATAGCAAGTTCATCGACTTTAGAGCTCATGTTACAGAAGATCAAGATCTTGGATAGAGGGGTCTGAGCTCCGCCTTCTACTAGATTGTATGCTGCAGCATCCGAAGCCCAGATTTCTCGGATACGACGCTCTATATCAGCGAGCTTATTGCTGCCTGTCCAAGGTACCAATTCGGTTTTAAGTGATTTGGGTAAACTATGTACGCGAGGAGAGGCAAGGCGAACCAGAAGGGGATGATATTGATCAAGATAGGTGGCGAGATCTCGGGGGATTGTAGCAGAAGTAAGGATAAAGTTGAAGGGGTAGTTGATTGGTTCAGTAGTGGAAGATAAATTATTAGGGCTGACAGAGGAAGACACCGGGTTAGTTGTGTTGACCTGCATTGGCTTGCCCCGCGCGGTACTGATATCAGCCAAGAGAGTGCGAGTCACCTCTTGAAAATCTTTATCTGGGGGAAGAACAATTCATATAAATTGCAAGATTATGAATATGTGAACGTACCAAATAAGACGTCGGCTTCATCAATGACCACCCATTCCACATTTTCCAGACCCAACGTAGATCCAGCCTTCCACTGACCTATACCGGGCATTTTGTCGCGTCCTCTTCTCAACTTGGGTAAATTGCCTTCCACATCTGGCGTGAGTTCACCTTGTAGACGGTCCCATCCTCGCCCCCTGATTAACTCCATTATCTTGACAGGCGTTCCTATCAGAATGTCGACTGGATACTTGTCCTTCTTAATTTCCAACTCTCCAATATCATCTACACTACCCATCTCATCGTCTACAAGCTCCGACAGCTTCTTGGCCGTCACGGCCGATTTGGTGATACTGGGCACATTTGCTTTGCTAGTGCATAGCACTCGAAGCTTCACACTATGCGTCAGGGCTTTGGCAAACGAAGACAACTGGCGCGCCAGCTCGTGTGTAGGAGCCAAGATGATGGCTCGTGGATTCAGTGGCAGTCTAGAATTAGTTCGCGGGATATAAGTGCCATTTTTTTCATCAAGTTTGAGCTTTTGCAGGAGTGGCAAGAGATATGCCAATGATTTTCCGGAACCCGTTTCAGAGGCAAGAAGAAACTGCTTCCATTCGCTTTTAGATAGGTCTAAATTCGATTCCTCAATAAGCCATTTGATGCTCAACGCCTGGATGGGTGTTGGTTTAGCATCGTCACCGAGCATACTTGACAATGCTGGAAGAAAACTTGAAAGAAGCGGTGGTGACGAAAAAATGGTTGGAGGTACTGGCGTTGACTTAGGCATTGCAGAATTTTCATTTTTTCCCAATGCTGATGAAAAGCTAACAGGCGAAGTTGGATGATGAAATTCCGATCCTTGGTCCTCTTCGATCAACGCCCGAAAGGGGTTCCTACGACCTTCAGGGATCTTTGTTTCTTTCCTTGCCGTGGAGACAGATGATGAATGATCTCTTGGCAAACATGGGGGACTATTTGACCAAGAGGGCTGGGTTTGGCCCCGACGCTCTGCTCCGAATTGTGGGGGTCGAGGTCGAAACCGTTGTTGATGTTTCTTGAGGATATCAGCATCCTGATGAGGAGCTGCTGCTCTTTCAAATTTGAACTTCGGAGGAGCTCGCTCATATGTTTTCGTCGCAGGACTAAGCTGGAGGTCTTGAGCAAGATGCGATCTAGAACCTGAACGTTATTCTAGGTAGAAGAACTGGGCGAGGAAGTCATGCGCACTTTTCCGCTTCTTGCTGCCTAGATTGATGACTGATACATGTAACCTGGAGTGCAGATAAGAAGCTGTCAGGAGTTGAGACGAGGTCCGACGGGCTGCGGTATACATTTCCACGTCAAGACAAACTTCATTCCACCTGTGTTTTTTACGACACCGAGTCACGTGGATTGCTGATGATGATGCTCGATCACAGTCCACGGTCAAGTACAACGTATTCTGCCCATGACTGCTGCTTTGTGAGACAAAATGTCCATGGTCCATGAATTGTTGATGGTGTAGATTTCTATTCTCAACTACGTGGATATGTCCAGCGCATTATCTCATTTTACCGTCGTCTCGAACAGACATCCAGGATTATGTCGTGCACCTCGTATGATCTCCCCGTTTTGTTGATATCAACTGCCTCGCTCAATTCATTGCAACTCACTAATCATGTGAAAGACAAAACGATGACAAGTATGCCATCTACATCCAACATAATCTACTAGGATGAACAACACCAAATGTTCTATTATTTCTTCACTCAAGGAGGTAGCCCCTCTATCAATTCGCAAAGTATTGGCTTCAGTGTCCTTATCAGATTCTGAATGACAGAACCTGAGGGTTCTCATTGTCATGGAATCTATACTTTCATCCAAAGGACAATTCGTGAATTGAGTATCAACCGCGACAGTTGAGAAACACATGAATCAGCAGTGGTAATAGAGATACAAAGGAGAAGGGTTTCAGCTTACAATAAAGGGATGAATGATGTATTGAGTGCCAATAATCAAGGTCAATGTGGGGAACACTAGCAAAAATAACAACATACTAGCCTAGGGCATGATATATAGAGGGGGTGTCACCTGAATCAGTGAGTCTGATCAAGGATCGACCGATCAATTGGGGTCACCTTCAACGATACAATCTTTTCATTGTTCATTGTTTGAGTATGGTGCCTTGAATTGAACCATATCACAAAGTGGTAAGTGATCCGGTGTATGCATAGGAGTGATTCAGGAGTCCCAGGTAAAATATAAATCTACCCATGAGACCTTTTTAAAAAAAGAAAACTGACTAGTCAAGTTTGATGGTGATACTATGTGCCGCCATGATACAAAAAGCAACAAGTACAAAAGAGCAGCTCTCGAAAAATCCCCCATAATACATAATTCCTATCATATACATAGGGAAACGAGACCAATTGCAAAATAGCAATGCTTACGGTGCTTGGAAGACAGCAAGGTACTATTATTTATCATTTCTCAAGGCTTATCGGGCGGAAGGTCCGCTCCGGGATGACTTCACCCCCCTTTCACCTATTCAGGAACCCTCTCGAACACGTACAAGTACGCCAACTTTTTCAAGACACTCACACTCTCCTCATCAGCTCGCACCACCTTTTCATCATTAAACAACACCCACCCCTCTTCCTTCTTGATATGGGCAACATAGTGTCCTGAATGGACAGACGGCCCTTTATGCGAAATGAAGGCTTTTAGTTGGTATCGAACCGGTACATCTTTCGTTCCAGGATGGATGTTCGCTGAGGTGGCAACGGTGGTAGCAGAAGGGGGAGATTCAAGACCATTATCATCAGGATGGGAGAATAACCACTCCACAGCACGTTCCATATTATTATCCTGATAGATGAATGTATGAAAGTGTGAGCAAAAATTCATGCAGGAAGACAGCATGACGCACAGTTTGCCTTAATGCCTTGTTCGCCTGCATACAAGTGAACCCCATATCCATCAGCATCGACACCAACTCCCCAGGAGGCTCAGGCAACGTTGTCGCCTCTCCCCCTTGAATTGGTGCGTCGATATCTGGACATGACTGGTCAGCTCTCAAAAAGTGGTTGGCATCATTGGCTATCTCACCATGATCTTCAGAATGCTCTAGCAACCATCCCAATGCCAGATCTGCACTCGAATTCCCTGTCGCCAATAGTGCCTTGTGGCACCTGTTTTCCGGAAAACCCATACTAAGTAGCTGAGCCAATGCTTCAGCATCGAATTGCGGGAGCGGTGATGCTGCACATGAAAAATATGAGCAAACAGTCAAACAGTGAAAAGGAAAAGAGGGTAGGGAAGAGAAGAGGAACATACGTACGAGCTTCACCTAGTTCCTGTTCACCAGGTTGCAATCCCTTCCCAACATGTTTTTCTGTGAACTCGAGTACATCCCCTACGGGGAGGATAACAGGTATATCAAGTTTCGTAGGAACCCAATTCAATAATTGAAATTTTTTGGCGTGCACGATAAGCGTTTCTGGAAATGTAAAAAATTTTGTTTGTCTGGAAAGAGAAAAAAAATCCATTGATCAGTGGTTTGTGAAAATGGACATGTTTCTTTTGAACGCACTTCAACGCATGCACCATCTTTCTACAATTCGGACAGTTATACTCCAGTGCCTCGGCAGTTAACAACCTATCCAAAGATGTCGTCAACTCTACATCCTCGTAAATCGTCCTTGTCCCATCTCCTTCCTTGTCTTTCTCGGTAGCAGGTATAGATACGCTTAAAATGTCAGCATCCTCAGTGACGTAGCGCACTTTTTTGCAATCCACGCATTGAAGACGTTGTTCAAACGAGTAAGAGAATATTGTTGTTGGATCCTGGATATCTGTATATTAGATGAGGGTAAAAGTTACGCGGAAACCCAGGGAAAACAAGAAGGACAAGAAAATTAGGATTAGTAGAGGGAAGAAGGATTGTGAGGAGTACGTGACATACTGATTCCTCGAGACCTGAATTTGTGCAGCTCTCTTCTGAGCGTCTGGACTAGATGCGTTAAAAACTCCTCCGAATCTTGTTGCCTCATCGTTGAAAATTCGGCATGTCCCTTACCAATGACGTTTTTAAACATCACAGGTCTAATGCCCTCTTGAAACTCTGGCTTTTGTGTGGTAATGGAGCTAGCACTGGCGTGAGTTCTGGGGATAGAATACCTCCCGCTAACCAATCCATCTATAATTTTGCACATCTGACATTCCAAACAATCTGCTGGAAGTTTTTCACACGATTGCTCATGTGTCTTTGCATATGAACTATTGTATCTTTCTTCAAACGTTCATAGAAAATCTATAATCAGCGTTATTACTACTCAAATCAGTAAAAAGCTACCTTGAAAAGGCTGGAGCGAGAGCAGAGTCTGAAGGACGGAAGCCATGTAGCATGAATTGCCAAGATTTTGGAGACCTGTAAGACCAGGACCGAAAACGGGCTCGAAAGCAGTACCATCTTCGGAAGTAAGCGAAAAGTCGTATTTAAGATTGTGTTCGAGTTGCTGTATTAGCACAGACAAAACCAGCAAGTAAAAATGGGCAAATCACGAAGAGGGTTAAGAGAAAGCGACAATGAGAGAGAAAATGCTCACGAGTTCAGTCATGCTTTTTTCGGTTTTGCTAAGTGCTTGTACGCTGATGCCAAATGTGGAGAGGTGAGACGCCAGTTCCAGGTCTTCTTTCATATCGTCACACAGATAACAGAATATATCTGATACAAAGAAGTAGAATATTGAAGATGAACTTGGTAAGGTGATGGAATAGTACCGCACCTGCATCCCCCTCGGGTGTAATGGTTCCAAGTTTGACACTAATTGGATGACCCGACTCGTGAAAGTGTTGTAGACCATGACCATTTCCTCCGATTCCACCGTACAACTGTCGGCCACAACCAAGTGAGCCGCAGGTCATACACAACCACAAATTTTCTTTTAGGTCACAAGCCCGACAGTGTGCTAAACCTGACAGAGTGACCAACATTGATCACAAGTCTCATGAGAGCGTGTAGAAGATTTGATCACACCTGAAGCTGGAATTGGGTCCGATGCTTCTTGTTGGAGTGTAAGCGTGTGTTCGCAAGGTACAATCTCTTCCTCCCAAGCCTTAACCTCGGATTGACGGGCAGATGAAAGCGTGGTCATGACATTACTTGTAAGGGTTTTGATCTATTGTTATGATCAGATATCAGTTTCTGCAAGAGATCTGGACTGGGATGCACTTTCGAATCTTGCAAGGCATCTGGGATAGGCATTCCTCCTGTAGGTTCGCACAACCAGCATCTGATGGTCAGTGTATGCTCGTACTTGTCCTCCTCACGTTCCTCCATAATAGCCAGTTTCTTCATTTTAGTAGGCGGTTGCTCGTCATCAATCTGCAGACTCAGATAAGGAACGCATTCTGTGAGAAGGAAAAGAGGTCGCATACACGCACTGAATTTGATTTGAGCTTTCTCTTCACGTTTAAAGTGAATGGATGATTGTATTTTTCAAAGTGGAGAAAAATATGTCGCCTCTCAGCATCCCTACATCCTCCGTTGAAACATGTCAGGCAAACATCAATGCCGGTTGGAAAGTCCTTTTTGAGATCAGGGATGTCAACGGCGTCGCAGGATTTGTAATAGACATTACTTGTCCATCAAAACACAGGGTGCATTCCTCCCTGTGCACGAGCTGTCCCGACGGCGAGCTCAAGCTCCTCAGCTGGTCAAGATGGTTGCAGGCCATAAATCCAAAGAAATCATGGATTGCTTAGATATAAATGTGGACATCACGTGGATCATCCAGGATTTGAGAGGAAAAAGTTTTTAAAGTTTTTTTGACATTCTGAGAGATGGCCACCACACCGCAGATTCCAAATGGTATTTCCAAGACGAATATCGAGCTCACCAACATATTACCCGTCGTTGGAATCAACCTTGGTAACTCGTATGCGTCTATAGCCATTTCTATCAAGGTGGGCGATTTATTTATGCTCGTAGTTTACTTCAAGATAAGTGTTGACCAGAAACTCCAGGAAGGACAGACAGAGTGCATCGCGAATGAGGATGGAGAGCGTCAGATTGCTTGTGCTGTATCATTTCAAGGTGAAGAGATGGTGCGGCCTTGTCGTCTCGTTCCGATGGACAACGTTGCTGATCTTAAATCGTAGTATATTGGCAATGAGGCCAAACATCAGCTCGTCAGAAATCCACAAAACACGATCACTGGCTTTCGTGACCTTCTAGGGAAAAAGTACGTCTTGTTAAAAAAATTTACGTCAGGTAACTCAACTGGCGTATCAAGATTCTCTGAGATCCCGCAATCCACAATCAGCCTCTCTGCCCCCGTAATCCAACATCCCGATCTTCCGGATACACCAGCTTACAAGGTGACTGTTCTTCAACCTGCGCCCACTCCCCTTCCACCCGGCAGTAACGTGACCTCTCATCTCAATACTCCTGTCACTTCTACCCTTCCAACACCCCGATCCGAGCCCATCACAGTTGACCGCTACCTCACTCCAGAGGAAGTGACCATTATCTTTCTCGGTTCTCTTATCGCTTCTGCTCGATCATATCTCGGAAAACCAGTCACACATGCCGTTATTACTGTTCCGCCATGGTTTACTCCTTCTCAACGGTCTGCTCTTCGAAAAGCTGCAACTGAAACTGGTATCAACGTCTCACAACTCCTAGACGAAGCAGGTGCAATTGCGGCCATAACTTCGGCTCTCTCGTGGAAGAGCACTCTCCCACCTGACAGGAAGCAGCTCGTAGTTGATGTTGGTGCATCTTCAACGACAGTTTCTCTCCTCTCTCTCTGTTCGGGCCTAACGCACATCCTCGCTTCAGCTACAACCTCATCTGTCGGTGGAGACCTTATTGATACTCTCCTCGTCAAATACTTTGCTTCCGAGTTCACCAAGAAAACTAAAATTCCCCTCACTGTCTGCCCTGCCACTCAAGTCCAAGATAAACGCGCAGAAGCAAAACTCCGTCTCGCATTAGAACATACCAAGCGGTCCATATCCGCTTCTCCCGGTGTCGCATCATGTCCAGTCGAATCACTCAAAGACGGCGTTGACTTCAATGGTTCCATCAACCGCATGCGATTCGACATTGTCATTCGCTCCGTATATGCTTCTATTACTTCTTCCATTATTTCACTGCTTGAAAGCATAAATGTAGATCCTTACGAGGTAGACGAAATCGTCTACGTTGGTGGTTCAACTTCTTTACCAGCATTGGATGAACACATTGTTTCAGGTGGATTCCGCGACGACATCGAAACGCCTTTCACTCGTGGAACCATTACCGGTGGTGGAGTCGGTGATCCAACCACGATCCTGGCTCGTGGTTGTGCCTCTCAAGCTCACCTCATCTCGGAAATCTCCGATCCTGAACTTCTGGCCACATTCACCAACGATAATGGAGGGGTAGAGATTCCAGCGACAACTAAAACACTCGGAGTTCTACTACCAAATGAAAGTAACAAGGACCTTGGTGGTACTTGGATTCCTATCATAGAGAACGAAACACCTATACCCGTTCGTCGAACTGTCCGCTTCGACATCGAACTTTCAGCATCAAACAAAATACTTGTTGAAGTATGGGAAATGGAACAATTTGTCCACACTGAAAAAGTCAAGCTTCCCAAACCCGTATACTCTGATGACGACGAAGCCGCTGGTGTCGACACCAACAAAGAAGAAAAAGAAGAGGAGGAGGAGGAAGAAGAGGAGGAAATCAAGTCCAAACAAACAAAAAAATTGGCGTTCCTTGCTTCGATACCGCTGACCGCCAAGTTTGGCGTAACGCACAAGGGTAAAAGTGAAATGGCAGGACAGACAATGACAACGGTGGAGGTAACATTTGTCATAGACCTTGATGCAGGATTGAATGTGACTGTATCTGAGGTTGGTGGTGAAGGTGCGGTAGGAAGCTTAGAGATTTAGACTAAAAAGCTATCTTGATAGATCAATCATTTTTCTTTTTAAGAACTACAGCTTTTACTTCGAAGAAGGATAACACTCGTTCAAACAGTTCACAAAGTTACTAACAAACGCTCTGTCTTCTACCTGCGGAGACCAAGGTTGACATGAACGGACTTGACATTTGTATAGCTTGACCCTGATTTAGTAGGGAAATCCTAACACGAAATGGGAAAACTCACTTTGTAAGGGCATACTCTCCCAGCTCCCGACCAATGCCGGATTGCTTGTAGCCACCAAATGGAGCGCCAGGATGAAGGTGGTTTGCGATGTTAACCTATGACGATTTATCAGTATCGTGTCATGTAAATAGCGCGAATAATCTTTACCCAAGCAGTTCCAGCCTTGATCTTATGCGCTGTCTCCAGCGCTCTGTTGATATCTTGACTGAAAATGGCAGATGCAAGACCATAAGCAGAGTCATTAGCTTGTTCAATGACA
>Ga0153924_1000935_pt1 | contig 16656 bp, 13 predicted proteins | sample TSNJ008MetaG_FD_104709 | JGI IMG/M metagenome (GOLD analysis project Ga0153924, IMG submission 104709) | Attine ant fungus gardens microbial communities from New Jersey, USA - TSNJ008 MetaG | ecosystem: Host-associated > Fungi > Mycelium > Unclassified | place: USA: New Jersey, Wharton State...
ACGAGCTGCCCCGCACCGCGTTCGTCGCGAACTTCCTCGGCCAGTCGAACCTGCTCGAGGGCGAGGTCCGCGGCACCGACGGCCCGCTGCTCGTGGTCGCGACCCCGGCCGGCACCATCGCCGTCCCCGCCGACCGCGCCGTCGCCACCTCGGGCAGCGTCGTCGTCGGCATCCGTCCGGAGAAGCTCAAGCTCCGCACCTCGGAGCCCACGCCCGAAGCCGGCCGGAACATCCTCGGCCCCGGCCGCGTGGTCGACGTCTCGTTCTCCGGCGTCAGCACGCAGTACCTGGTGGACGTCCCCGGCGCCGGCCGCGTCTCCGTCTTCGCGCAGAACTCGAAGGGCGGGCCGCGGATCGCGACCGGCACCGAGGGCTGGCTCACGTGGGGCGTCGACCACGGGTTCGGCCTGGAGGCGCACCCCGCGTCCGACCAGGCCGTCACCACCCACGCCGCCACGGGCCTCCAGTCCGCACCCGCCACGGCAGGATCGCTCGCGTGACCGGCGGGGGATCCGGCCCGGACCTGTTCCGCGGACTGACGTCCGCGCGCGTCAGCCGGCGCGGCCTGCTGGCCGGCGGCGGGGCCGCCGCACTCGCGGCGCTGCTCACCGGGTGCAGCATCAAGGGCTCAGCCGCCTCCGGCGCCGAGAACGCCGTCGACTGGACCGCGTTCTGGAAGGACGCCGAGGCGACGAAGCAGCTGAACTTCGCGAACTGGCCGCTCTACATCGACTCCGACCACGGCAAGTCCGAGTCGCTCGCGCTGTTCCAGCAGGCCACCGGCATCAGCGTCGACTACCAGGCGGTGATCCAGGACAACGCGACGTTCTACGCGACCGTCTCGCCGATCCTGCGGGCGCAGGGTGCCACCGGCTACGACCTCATCGTGATGACCAACGGGTTCGAGCTGACCCAGATGATCAAGAACGGGTTCGTGTGCGAGCTCGACCACTCGCGCCTGCCGAACTTCGCGGCGAACGCGGGCGACTCGGTGAAGGACCCGACGTACGACCCCGGCAACAAGCACTCCGTCGTCTGGCAGACGGGGTTCACCGGGATCGCCTACAACCCGAAGTACATCGACCGTGAGATCACGTCGTTCCAGGACCTGCTCGACCCGGCGTTCGCGGGCCGTGTCGGACTGATGAGCGACAACACCGAGCTCGGTTCCCTCGGACTCCTCGCGAACGGCATCGCCCCGGAGACGTCGACCCCGGCGGACTGGCGGAAAGCGCAGGCCTGGTTGCGGAAACTGCGCCCGAGCGTGACCGGCTTCTACGACCAGAGCTACATCAACAAGCTCGAGAACGGCGACACCTGGATCACGCAGGCCTGGTCCGGTGACGTCTTCCAGGCGCAGCAGTCCGGGTTCGAGGACCTGAAGTTCATCACGCCGGAGGAGGGCCAGATGATGTGGCACGACAACCTCATGATCCCCCGGCAGGCGGCGAACCCGGTGGCCGCCCTCGAGTGGATGGACTTCTACTACACGCCGAAGATCGCGGGCATCGTCGAGGACTGGGTCAACTACGTCTGCCCCGTCCCCGGCGCCGAGGCCTACGTCCGCGACGAGCTCGACGACGCGACGGTGGCGGACAGCCCGCTGGTGTTCCCGGACTCCGACGTGCTGGACCGGTCGCACGAGTTCCGGGTGTTCGAGAACTACGACGAGTACTCGGAGTGGAACGGCATCTTCAACGCGGTGGTGCAGTCGTGACGGCGGTCGGGGTCGCCGGCCCGGGTGCCGCACCGACACCGGGCGCCGGTCCGGCGCCCGTCCGTCGGGGGCGGCGTCGCAGCACACCGTTCCTGCTCGCGCTCGTGGGCACCGCGTACCTCTGCGTGTTCTTCGTCATCCCGCTCGTCTCGGGGCTCATCGTCTCGCTCATGTCGGGCAACCCGGACGACGGCTACACCTTCACGTGGAACTGGGGGATCTACGGGTCCCTGTTCGTCGACCCGCAGGTGCCGTACCTGACGTTCCTGCTCCGATCCCTCTGGTACGGCGCCGCCGCCACGGTCGTGACCATCATCGTGGGGTACCCGGTGGCGTACTTCATCGCGTTCCGGGTGTCCCCGCGGTGGAAGAACCCGTTGCTCATGCTCGTGTTCGTGAGCTTCCTGGTGTCCTTCATCATCCGCACCGACATGTGGGCGTTCGTGCTCGCGTCGCAGGGGCCGGTCGTCACGTTCCTGCAGGCGATCGGCCTGGCCGGCAAGGACTTCCACATCCTCGGCACGGGCGGCGCGGTGATCTTCGGAGACGCCTACAACGACCTGGCCTTCATGGTGCTGCCGATCTACGCCGCCCTCGAGCGCATCGACCCACGACTCGGCGAGGCCGCCAACGACCTGTACGCCGGCAAGTTCCGGGCATTCTGGCACACCACCTTGCCGCTGTCCCGGTCGGGCATCTTCGCCGGAGTCCTGCTCGTCTTCATCGACAGCGTCGGGGACCCGGTGAACTCGGCCCTGCTGGGCGGCACGAACACCTACACGATCGGCCAGGCGATCCAGGACGCCTACTCCGGCAACCAGCAGTACAACGTCGCCGCGGCACTGTCGACCGTGCTCATGGTCGTGCTCGGCATCATCCTGTTCATCTACGCCCGCGTCTCCGGCACCGACGACCTCGAGGACCTCGTATGACCGCCGTCGCACCGACCCGTCCGTCCGCCGCCCCGGCCACCGGTGGGATCGCCCGCGGTCCGAGCCGCCACGGCGTGAACCGCCGCGGTCCCTGGCTCGCGATCGTGTACTGGGTCACCATCGCGATCACCCTCGTGCCGATCGTCTACATGATCGTGTACTCGTTCAACGACGCCCCGACGAACCGGCTGTCGTTCGCGTGGAACGGCTTCACGACCTACTGGTACGCGAACCTGGTCAACGTGTCCGGCCTCGGCGCCGCGTTCGTCACCTCGGTCGTCGTCGCGTTCCTGGCCGCGATCATCTCGGTCGCGATCGGGCTGCCGCTGGCCCTGGCGCTCGAGCGGTACCGGTTCCCCGGCCGTGGTGCCGTGAACGCCGTCGTGTTCGCGGACATCGCGGCGCCGTCCATCGTGGTCGGCTCGGCGTCGCTCTCCTTCTTCTTGTCGGTGGGACTCGGCACCGGGTTCCTGACCGTGCTCATCACGCACGTGGCGTTCGACGTCGCGTACGTCGTGGTGGTGCTCCGCGCCCGGATCTCCGGCACGTCGCGGGTGCTCGAAGAGGCAGCGAGCGACCTCGGGGCGACCCCGTTCCAGGCCTTCCGGCTCGTCACCTTGCCGCTGCTGGCGCCGGGCATGCTCGCCGCCGGGTTGCTGGCGCTCGCGATGTCGATCGACGACTACGTGATCACCTCGTTCGTCGCCGGGCCCGCCGTCACCTTCCCCCTGTTCGTGTACGGCGCCGCGAAGGCCGGGATGCCGCCGCAGGTGCTGTGCTTCGGGACGCTCGTGTTCGCGGTGGGGCTGCTCGTCGCGCTGCTGAACGGGGCACTCAACCGGCGGTTGGCGCGCACGCGCGGGTAGGCGCCGGCCCGCACGGTGCGGCGTTCGCGGGCCGGTGCGCGATTGGCGCGGGTCGCACGGTGCGCGTTGCGCGCGCTGGTGCGGGGTTGCACGCGTGGTGCGCGCTTGTAGCGGCGCACGGTGCGTGGAACCTCGCACGGGGCGAAGAGGTGCGCACGGTGCGGACGGGAGGCGCGTGGCGGGCTGGCGCCGTGTCTCCCGTCCGGCGGGTGGTATGCGTCCACAGCACGGTGCGGCTTTCGCGGGCTGGTGCGTGGTTGGCGCGGGTTGCACGGTGCGAGGTGCGTGGGCTGGTGCGAGGTTGACCGCAGGGTGCGTGCTTGTAGTGGCGCACGGTGCGTGGAACCTCGCACGGGGTGAAGAGGTGCGCACGGTGCGGACGAGAGTTCAGCGCTCGTGACGCTCGATCGACGACCGTGTTACGGGCACGAGTCGGGCGGTGTGCCGCGGTGCGCACCACAGGGCACACGCGTAGGTTCCAGCCATGAGTGCAGAGCTGACGCTCGGCGCCGAGGAAGAGCTGCACCTCATCGACCTCGAGTCCGGCCGACTTTCCGCGAAGGCCCCGCGCCTTCTGCCCAAACTGCCCACCGACCGCTTCGGCGCCGAGCTACAGCGCACGACGATCGAGACGAACACCCCGGTGGTGCGGACCCTCGACGACCTGCGGCGGGTGATCGTCGACCTGCGCAGTGAGCTCAGTGCCGCGATCGCCCCGGCCGGGGTCACGATCGCCGCCGTCGGCACCGCGCCGAGGTCGGAGTACGCCGACTTCGAGCTGAGCGCCGGCGGTCGGTACGGCCGGATGCAGGAGCAGTACCGGATGCTCGTCGACGAACAGCTCATCTGCGGCCTGCAGGTGCACGTCGGGGTCAGTGACCGCGACCTGGCGGTGCTCATCGCCCAGCGGGTGGCGCCGGTGCTCCCGTCACTGCTCGCCCTGAGCGCGTCGAGTCCGTTCTGGAACGGGCAGGACACCGGGTACGCCTCGTTCCGGAGCATCATCTGGCAGCGGTGGCCGTCGGCCGGCAGCTTCGGTCCGGTCGCCGACGCCGCCGAGTACGACCGGGTGCTCGACGACCTGATCGCCTCGGGCGTGATCGCCGACAAGAAGATGGCCTACTTCGACGTGCGGCCGTCGTCGCACGCCCCGACGCTCGAGCTGCGGGTCTGCGACGCGACCCCGGTGGTGGACGACGCCGTGCTCATCGCCGGACTCTTCCGCGCCGCCGTGCGCAAGGCCGAGAAGTCGGTCGTGTCCGGCGCCGAGTGGCACCCGCGGAGTGAACCCCTGCACCGTGCGGCGATGTGGCAGGCCGCCCGCTCCGGGTTGAGCGGGGAACTCGTCGGCCTCGGACAGCACCCCGAACGCCTGCCCGCCGAGGTGGCGGTGCGCCAGCTCGTGTCCCGCCTGCGCCCGGAGCTCGAGGAGCTCGGCGACTGGGGCACGGTCACGGAGCTCCTCGACGCGACCCTGGCCCGCGGCAACTCCACCGACCGGCAGCGCACCGCCTACGCCGAGCGAGGGGAGCTGGACGACGTCGTCGCCCTGGTGGTGGAGGACACCGCGGGGCTCCCGTCCGGACGCGACGAGGACCCGGTGGTCCCGATCCCCGGATACCGCGTCCGTGCCGGTGACGAAGCGGTCGGCCCCGGGGCACGCCCCCGTCCGGCGTTCCGTGACCTGGCGGCCTTCTTCGACGGCTGGGACGCCGAGACCGCGATCGACCGCTGCACTGCCCGCGACGTCTGGACCCGTGAGCACCACGTCGGCTTCGTGGTGGACGGCGACGCGCAGGCGTTCGGCTGCGACCTGGTGCCCCGGACGATCAGCGCGTACGAGTGGTCGCAGCTCGAGCGTGGCCTGGGGCAGCGTGCCCGCGCGATCGAACTGTTCCTGCGTGACGCGTACGGCGAGCGGCGGATCGTGGCCGACGGCGTGCTGGACGCGGACCACTTCGTCGGCGCGAAGGGCTGGGACCCGGACGCCACCCGGCTGCCGGCGACCGCCGTCCGTGCGCCGGTGCTCGGGTTCGACCTGGTGCGGAACGAGTTCGGCGGCTGGCGGGTGCTCGAGGACAACGTCCGCTCGCCCTCGGGCGTCGCGTACGGCATCGCCCTGCGCGAGCTGATGGACGACGTCGTGCCGGACGCCCCGCGGCCGGCGCACCTGCGCGACCCGCGCGGCGTGATCGACCGGCTGCGCCGGACCCTCTGTGCGAACGCCACCGCGGTGACGGGCGCGACCGACCCCGTGATCGCACTGGTCAGCGACGGCCCCGGCGCCGGCGCGTGGTTCGAACACCGCAGGCTGGCCGACGGGGCAGGGTTGCGCCTCCTGTCCGGATCGGACCTGGACGTCCGTGACGGACGCGTGGTCGACGCGACGACGGGCGACGTGCTCGACGGGCTGTACCTGCGGATCGACCGCGACGTCAGTGCGCTGACGGCGGAGCACGCTCACGACCTCGGTGCGCGGATCCTCGACGCGGCGGAGGCAGGCCGCGTCCACCTGGCGAACGCGCCGGGCAACGCGCTGGTCGACGACAAGGCGATGTACGTCACCGTGCCGGACCTGATCTGGTACTACCTGGACGAGAAACCCCTGCTGGCATCGGTGCCGACGTACCGCACGAGTATCGAGGTGGAACGGCTGTCGGTCCTGGACCGCGTCGGGGAACTCGTCACGAAGCCGGTCGACGGCGAGGGCGGGCGCGGGGTCTTGATCGGACCGAGCGCAAGCGCCCCCGAGGTGGCCGAGCGACGGCGCGAGATCGCCGCGGACCCCGCCGGGTGGGTGGGGCAGGAGGTCGTGCAGCTGTCCTCGCACCCGACGATCGGACCGGCCGGTCTCGACCCGCGGCACGTGGACCTGCGGGCCTTCGTCTACGCGACGGGGACCGGACCCGACGACGTGCACCTGGCCGACGTGGCCCTGACCCGCGTCGCACCCGAGGGCAGCATGGTCGTCAACTCGTCGCAGGGCGGCGGCGCGAAGGACACGTGGATCATCGGGACGGCAGGGGAGCGCTGATGTGTGGACTCGCGGGTGAGATCCGGTTCGACGGCCGAGCGCCGGACGTCGGGGCGGTTGCCCGGATGACCGGGTGCATGGTGCACCGCGGCCCCGACGGTGACGGGCTCTGGGCCCGCGGGCCGGTCGCGCTGGGCCACCGGCGGCTGTCCATCGTCGACCTGTCCACCGCCGGTGCGCAGCCGATGGTGCTGCCCCGCGCCGGACTGACGATCGCGTACAACGGCATGGTCTACAACTACGAGCAGCTGCGTGACGAGTTGCGCGGCAAGGGCCACGAGTTCTTCTCGACGTCGGACACCGAGGTCATCGCCCTGGCGTACGCCGAGTGGGGCACCGCCTTCGTCGAGCACCTGATCGGCATGTTCGCCATCGCGATCTGGGAGCACGCCAGCGGTCGACTCGTGCTCGCGCGGGACCGGCTCGGCATCAAGCCGCTCTACGTCGCGCCGGTGCGGGGCGGGCTCCGGTTCGCTTCGTCCCTGCCCGCGATCCTTGCGGGAGACGGTGGGACGGACGTCGACACGTCCATCGACCCCGTCGCCTTCGCCTCGTACATGAGCTTCCACTCGATCGTCCCCGCGCCCCGCACGATCCTGTCCGGCGTCGGCAAGCTCCCGCCCGCCACCGTCCGGGTGATCGAGCGCGACGGTACCGCCCGCGACACCGTCTACTGGGAGCCGCGGTTCGAACGCGACCCCGCCAAGGCCGACTGGACCGACCGGGACTGGGAGCAGGCGTTCATCGGCTCGCTCCGCACCGCGGTCGAGCGGCGCATGGTGGCCGACGTCCCCGTGGGCGTCCTGCTGTCCGGCGGCATCGACTCGTCCCTGGTCGTCGGGCTGCTCGCCGAGGCCGGGCAGCAGGACCTCGCCACGTTCAGCATCGGCTTCGAGGCGGCGGGCGGTGAGTCCGGCGACGAGTTCGAGTACTCGGACCAGGTCGCGGAGCACTTCGGCACCGATCACCACCGCATCCACATCCCCTCGACGCGTCTGCTCGACGGCATCGACGGTGCGGTCGCCGCGATGAGCGAGCCGATGGTCAGCCACGACTGCGTCGCGTTCTACCTGCTGTCGCAGGAGGTCTCGCAGCACGTCAAGGTCGTGCAGTCCGGCCAGGGTGCCGACGAGGTGCTCGCCGGCTACGACTGGTACCCGCCGCTCGCCGACGTCCCCCGCGACCAGGCGGCCGAGGCCTACCGTTCCGTGTTCATGGACCGCCGCTGGCCGGCACTGCAGGGGCTGCTCGGGGAACGGTGGAAGAGCGACGACGACACCCCGTCGGCGTTCGTCGACCGCGAGTTCGCGCGTTCCGGAGCGGAGACGAGCGTCGACGCTGCGCTCCGCAGCGACACCACGATCATGCTCGTCGACGACCCGGTGAAGCGGGTCGACAACATGACGATGGCGTGGGGGCTCGAGGCCCGCGTGCCGTTCCTGGACCACGAGTTCGTCGAGCTCGCCGGCGCGATCCCGCCCGCGCTCAAGCTGTCGGACGGCGGCAAGGGCGTCATGAAGCGGGCGTCTCGCGGGATCGTCCCCGACAGCGTCATCGACCGCAGCAAGGGCTCGTTCCCGGTGCCCGCGATCCGACAGCTCGAGGGCCCCTACCTGGAGCGGGTGCGCGCGGCACTGCACGCGCCAGAAGCACGTGAGCGCGGCCTGTTCGACCCGGGTACGGTCGAGCGGATGCTCCAGGACCCCAACAGCACGCGGACCGAGATCGGCGCGAACGCGCTCTGGCAGCTCGGCCTGATCGAGATGTGGCTGCAGCAGCAGGGGGTGCGGTGAGCATGGGTTCCCTCCGGACTGGAGGCGCGGCGAGCGTCGCGTCGTCGGCCGACGTCCGTCCCTCGGTCACGACCAGGGCCGCGGCCGACCTGGGTGAGCGGCTCGCCGCCGCCTGGGGGTCGTGGGGCCCCACCATGACCCGGAACGCCCGGCGCGTGGCGTTCGTGTCCGATCGGCACGGCACCCCCGAGGTGTTCGTGCAGGACGTCGTCGTCGACGGCGAACTGCCGGAACCGGTCCGGATCGCGCTGTCCGACGACCCCGTGACCCGGGTGTCGTGGTCGTCCGACGGGGAGTGGCTCGCCGTGGCGATCGCGACCGACGGTGGCGTGAAGCAGCAGGTCTGGGTGGTCCGGCCCGACGGCACCGACGCCGCGCAGATCGCCGGCTCGCGGTACCAGCACGCCGAACTCGGCCCGTGGAGCCGCAGCGGGCACCGGGTCGTCATCACGCTGCCCTCGACCGAGGCCGAGCAGCCGGCCCGCTCGTACCTGGTCGACCCGGTGTCCGGCGACCGCGACGACCTGGCCGTCGGCGAACTCATCCACATCCTCGACCTGTCGGTGGAGGAACGGCTCGTCGTGCTGAGCGACGGGCAGCGCGGCCAGGAGTTCGTCGTCGTGGTCGACCGGCTGACCGACGAGAGCCATGCCCTGTTCGCCGACGACCCCGACGGGTCCGCCGAGATCGCGTTCCTGCGGCCCTCGCCCGCGAGCGAGACCAGTCCCCTCGTCGCCTACGTCGCCACCGAGGCCGGACTGCCCCGCCGCGGACTCGTCGCCCAGCCGGTCGGTCCGCACGGGTGGCGCGGCACACCCCGCCGGATCGCCGAACGGCCCGACGCCGAGCTCGAGTACCTCGACGCCGACGACGCCGGCCGCACGCTGCTGCTCGTCTGGAACGTCGACGGGCGCAGCGAACTCGACCTCATCAACACCCACGATGCCTCGCGCACCCCGGTGCCCGACCTGCCCGGGTACGTGGTCACCGACCCGGTCCTCAGCCGTGACGGCCGGAGCGTGCTGCTCGCCGTCGAAGGGCCCACCCGACCGCGGGAACTCTGGCGGCTCGACACGAACGCACTCACCTGGAACCGGGTCACCGACGTTCCCGCACTGCCGGACGTGCAGCTGGTCGAGCCGACCCTCGAGCGGTTCGCCGCCCGTGACGGCCTGGAGCTGACCGGCTGGCTGTACCGGGCGGTGGAGCCGGCCGCGTCGTCGGCGGATGCCGATGGCGCGACGCAGGACGTTCCTCCCGGCCCGCACGCAGCGCTCGTCCACCTGCACGGCGGACCGGAGTCGCAGGAACGACCCACGTTCTCGCCACAGCACCAGGCGCTGGCCGCCGCCGGGGTGACCGTGTTCGCCCCGAACATCCGCGGATCGTCCGGCTACGGGCACGAGTTCGTGCACGCCGACGACCTGGCGTTGCGGTGGAACGCGCTCGCCGACGTCGTCGACTGTGCGCGGTTCCTGGTGACCAACGGGTACGCCGATCGCTCCCGCGTCGCCGTCGAGGGGCGCTCGTACGGCGGGTACGCGACCCTCGCGTCGTTGGCGTTCACCCCCGACGTGTTCGCGGCCGGGCTCGCGGTGTGCGGGATGAGCGACTTCGCGACGTTCTACCGGGACACCGAACCGTGGATCGCCTCGGCGGCCGCGACGAAGTACGGACACCCCGTCGACGACGAAGCGCTGCTCGCGGCCCTGTCGCCGATGCGTGCCATCGACGACGTCACGGCGCCGCTGCTCGTCGTGCACGGCGAGCTCGACACGAACGTGCCCATCGGTGAGGCGCACCAGGTCGTCGCGGCGCTGCGGGAGCGGTCGCACGACGTCGAGTACCTGGAGCTCGAGGGCGAGGGGCACGAGTACCGGCGGGCGTCGTCGCGGGCGCTGCTCGTGCGGCGGATGGTGGAGTTCGTGGCGGCGCGTTTGGCGTGAGGCGCCGCGGGTTCTCGGAGGGGGCGTTACGGGGTGCAACGATGCGCCGGCGGCGCTTGCCGCGGGCAGAGAATGGTGGGATGACGACGACTGACCTGACACGACCCGGAGAGGTCCTCGTGACCTCGGCAGCGGACGTCGAGCAGGTCGTGCAACGCGCCACGAACCAGTACGCCTCCGGGGTCGTCGCGGACACCACCGGGTGGGCCGACGGCGATCGTCGGCGGATCGAGGACCTCGGGTTCCGTGGTGGTGATGCCCGCGGCGAAGCGCTCCGGACCCTCGATCTGACCATCGCCGCCGACGGCACCCCGACGCGCGTGCTCGACGCGCCCGCGATGGCCGCGCTGAACAGCCACCACGCGCGGTTCGCCGAGCGGCGCGGTGACGTGGTCCGCTACCAGACCGACGTGTCGGTGTGGACGGGGATCCCCGCGCAGCCCACGCCGCGGGACTGGGAGGACGTCCGGGCGCTGCTCGGGTCGGGCGGGATGCTCGGCGTCGGTGCGGCTGCCGTCCTGCCCGAGGGGTGGGAGCTCGTCGAGGGTGCCGGCGGCGTACAGCTCACCGGTGAGGCGATCGAGGGTGCGCCCGACCCCGAGGCCGTCGTGCTGACGCCCGACGACGTGCCGGAGATGACCGCCCTGGTGGAGCGGACGAAGCCGGGGCCGTTCCTGCCGCGCACGATCGAGCTCGGCACGTACCTCGGCATCCGGCGCGACGGCCGGCTCGTCGCCATGGCGGGGGAGCGCCTGCACCCGCCGGGGTGGACCGAGATCAGCGCGGTGTGCACGGACGAGGCGTACCGGGGGCAGGGGTTCGGGCGCCGGTTGGTGCTCGCCGTCGCGCACGGGATCCGCGAGCGTGGGGAGACACCCTTGATGCATGCGGCTGCCGGGAACACCGGGGCGATCGGGCTGTACCAGCACCTCGGGTTCCGACTGCGTGACCGGGGAGCGCCGCGGTTCGTGCGGGTGCCGTGAGCTGCGTTCGGCCCTGACCGTCAGAAGGCGGTGAGGGCGCGCCGGAGCATGTCGTGGCCCTGTGCCTCGAAGCCCTCGTCGCCGACCGCGTAGGCCCACGTCGCGGTGCCGACGGCCTCGCGGAGTTGCAGCCAGCGCCAGGCGTCGGTTCGTCGCAAGGTGCGAGGCGGCAGACCACGAGTCGCTCCCGGCGACGGGAGCAACGATCGAGCAGTTCCTGACGCTGTTCCCCGGGAGCGCGTCGACGCAGCGGCTCCGCCGGCGCGCGATCCGCACGCGTCACCTCGAGGCCGGCCTCCCGGACCCGATACCTTGAGTGGAGGCGCGGGTGTGGCCGCGACCAGAAGCCCCCGACCATGCGGCCATCGGAGCAGTGCTTGCGGTGATTCAGAAGTACCGGTACCCGGTCGGCCTCCGTGGCCGCCGCGATGCGTTCCTGACCGTCCTCCTCGGCACCCTTCACCTCACCCGCAAACAAGCACGCACCATCACCCCGGCCGACGTTGCGGTAACGAGCATTGTCCGGATCCGCGGCGACGTCGTTCCCTCAGCCGACGATCCGGTGTCGTGTGCGGTGACCCGCTGGCTGCGCATCGTCGGGCCCGTCTGGTCCGGGTTTCGCGGCGACGTCATCCGACTGCTGGACCCGACGAAGGGGAATCTCGACCGGCACGACTGCGAGCAGGCGGTACCGGGGGAGTGGCGTCGGGCGGAGCAGCTGCTGTTGCCGTTAGACGTTCACGGATGGGCACGAACCGGTGTCGCGTTGTCGGGACGGTCGATGACGAGCCTCATTCCGAGCCGACGAGCAGCCGCCGCTGACGGTCCACCTCCGAGGGACATACTCAGCGTGGTCGAGCGGCGGCCCTCACGGTTCGACACACTCACGCTGCAGGAGACCTACGTCGAGCTCGGCGCTACAGAAGCCGCTGTCGACACCGCACTCGCCAGACTTGCTGCCATCTGGTAGTGAGGACTGTCAGACATCAGTCCGCACTGGCGTCTGATGGACCGTTCGTAGTGAACGTGGGAAGGGCCGTGCGCACCGCTGGGTGCACACGGCCCTGCCTCTCTTCCGGCGCTAGCTGGCCTCTCGTTTGAGGTTGATGACGTGGTCGACAAGGTCCTGCCATCCGGATGCGTCGATGTCGGCGTGGATCGTGTCCGGCAGCAGCGTCGTCTGAACCGTGAACTTCAGGGCACTGGGTACAACAGGGATCCACCATGATGCGGTCGCGAATCCTGGAACCGCGCTGGCGTTGAAGAAGTCCAACGGTTGCTCGCTCCGCGGATCGTTGACCCACAGTGTCTCGTCGGCCAGGACTTCGAGTCGCACGGGTTCGCGGCCTGGCCTCGTGCCGGTGAGGTCGGGCCAGTCGTCAGGATCCTCTGACACCGCGGTTGGGTCCCAGACGAGCGTTGAGGAGAAGAGCAGCGCCTGACTGTGTAACCGGAACGCATCGAGCCAGAGTGAGACTCGGCCGTCGGTTGCGAGAACCAACCGGTCTTGCAGTGCCCACGGCACTTCGGTCCGGCGAAGATTGATCAAGTCAGACATGCGCTTTCCTTCCACCGCACTACTTGAGGTCGCGCGATCAGTAACGGCAGTTCAAGTTGCTGCCTGCCCCGCACTTTGCGGTGCCAGTCTTCGCGCTGTCGTAGTAGGTCGTCTTGTTGGGCGTGAAGTACGCCTCCATCTGCACCCGGTCCACGATGCCCTTACCCGCGGCGGACGTTGGGTGATCAAGGTACACGTTTCCGGACCCGGAGCCATCCTCCGGCCCGCTCTTGCCGGCGAAGGTGTCACCGCACGCCGATCCGTTGCAGAGTGCAGAGATGTACGCGTAGATCTTCGTGAGGTGACCGGCGCCGGTGCGAATGGAGGTGAAGTTGTACTTGTCGGAGCGGTAGCCGGGGCTGATCTTCCAAGTCTGCCGGGTCTTGTCCGTAATGTCGCACCCGTCAGGGCTGCAGTAGCCTCCGTCGATCTCGGTATTCATCTGCCAGGTCGCGTTTGAGTTGATGGCAACACCGCGGAGCTCGTACGTCAAGCCAGACGCAAGTACGTGAGCTTTCGAAGAAGCCTCCGTCGATTGGCCCTGAAGCGCATCGAGAGCATCAGCGATCGCGCGCGTCTGCTCGATCGCCGACGAGTTGGAAGCCGTGCCAGGGACCGAAACGGTCTTTCCTCCGGTCGTGTCGGCTTGGAGCGACCGCAAATCTGCAGCCCATGCGTCGGCTGACTGGGGGTCAGCGCTTACGGACCGGGTCACGAGCGTGCGAAGCGTCTCGTCCGGAGACCCAACGAACCAGACAGTGCCGCTGGCGGGCGTGGCCCGACCTGTGGGAGGCGTATCGGTCGGCGTCGGCGTCGGCGTCGATGTTGGCGTCGGCGAAGCTGTCGGAGTTGGTGACTCGGGAGCTACCGGACTGTTTGTTGGCTCCGGGGTCGTGGTCGGCGCGGGCGCGGACGTTGAAGCTGGGGTTGGGGTCGCGGTCCCGTCTGCGTTCGCGATCGTCGGCAGCATCAGTGTGGCGATGACACATCCGCTTGCTACGGCCGCGGTGGTGATTGTTCGAAGCTTCATACAGGTCCCCTAACGATCGGGAGGCGACCCTCTCGCCCCCACGATGACCATCGAGCAGCAGCCAACGACCGGTCAAGAGCATTCAAGAAGGCTGTGGTAAGCATCAGGAGCCGAAGCCGGACGGGTCCCCTACGACTCCGTCGACAACTTCGATGAGCCGACGGTAGGAGTCGTGGCGCCGGGTCTAGACCTTCAGACAGACCCGTTGCAAGGTCCGCAATCGAACCCCAACGAGACGCTACGAGGGCCCCCGGACGCCGTCGCGCTGGGGTATACCTCAACTCTGCGCTCTTGGGTTTCGGCTGCCGGCGCGGCGTCGGTACCGTCAGCCATACTTGAGCCATGCCCGACTTCTACACCTACGCCCGCGTTCTTTCGGTTGACGATGAGAACGAGTGCGCATGGCTCGAGTTCCCTAACGGATTGATGGCCGAGCTTGACGTCTCAGAGTTGAACGACGTCGTAGCCGGATCCTTCGTACGGGTTTCAAACGACCTCGAACACGTCGAGGAAGCACCAGGGGGCGCTGGATTCCCACGCCAGTTTCAAACTATCGGCACCCTAAAGCATATTGCGGGATCTAGGGCACTCATCGAAATAGGGGGAAAGGTTGTCGCCGCTGATAGTGAGGGCATTGAGAAGCCGACAGTTGGCAATTTTTACGCATACGACGATTCTATGCGCCGATGGTTACCACTCAGCGCCACGGAAGCAAAGATCGTTTCTGGCAACGACGGCGGAGAGGAATTACCGTTTCGTGTGGACGATCTTCGCGAAGCGGGCAGCGGGTTGGCGGCTGTTGGCGGATTCGAAGAACGGGCAAGGGAACTCTCCCGTCTAGTGAGAGCAAGCTTCCTGACACGGGAGCCGGATTCAGTCGATGCCCAGGAAAAAGCAATCTCAGGAGCCATCTTCTTCGGTCCACCCGGTACTGGGAAGACGCACCTTGCTCGCGCAATTGCTGAGGAAACGGGTGCACAACTTATTACCGTGAGTGGACCTGAACTCGTTAGTAAGTGGGTTGGTGCCACTGAGTTGGTCATCCGTCAACTTTTCCAGCTTGCGCGTGAGCATCCTCGATCGATCATCTTCTTCGACGAGTTTGACACCATTGGGTCGCGTAGAAGTTCAGACTCAGAGGACTATGTCAACCGACAGGTCGGTCAACTTCTAGCAACCATGGATGGAGCTGATGTCCGGACCCGGCCGTTCGTAATCGCGGCCACGAACCGGCTTGAAGATGTGGATCCTGCTTTTCTGCGGCCTGGACGTTTCGATCACCCCGTCGAATTCAAACTCCCGGACGCTTCGGAGCGTGCCCAAATCGTGCGCGTTCAAGCCAGGGAGTTCCCGAAGGTTACCGATGACGTCTTGGCGTGGATCGCTACAGTTACAGATGGCTGGAGTCCGGCCGAACTTGGGTTGATCTGGACTCGAGCTGCGGCTCAACAGCGTCTGTCCGACGCACCGTATCTGTCCTTGGAGCATGTGATGCTCGGATACGAGGGTGCCCGCGGGCAACACACTCTCGTCCGACGGGCTCGGGACGCGTGGGATCTAGAGGAAGCGAAGAAGAGCTGATGATATCCCGATTGTTCAGCCGACGGGTGACGACTGACGAGTCGCCAATTCGAGAGTTTGCGTACCTGGATGAGGTAAGCGTCGAGAGCCTTTTGGCATCCGTCGACGGCGAGGTGTTGGTTCAAAGAACTTCAACGGAGAGCCGCTCGAGCGAAGCAGGCTTGGGGGGCAGTGTCGGAGCAAGCACTCCGTTCGGTAAGGCAAGCTTTGCACCCACACTCAAGCAAACGCGCGGGAGTGAGGTTCAAGAACTTCGTAAATCGGTTGCGCAATCGGCGTTTGCCCGTTTTCGCAACAAGAACTTCAATCGTTTTGTCATTCGGCCGCTCAGGCTTCCAGTCTCGAAGCGCATACAGCGAAAGATTCATGACCTTGATCCGAAGGCGCTCCGCAAGTATGGTCAGGGCTTGCCTCTTCGTGATTTGCAACGCGGTGATCTCCTCGAGATTGAGACCACTATCGCAGCTGCCGATATCTTCAAGGTACGAACCGCCGTCTCGGCCATCACTAACGTCGTGGACGCTAATCCGTCCTTCTTAACGACGGAGTTGCGGGATCAACTTGAGTTAGCGAAGCCGCTCGTGACGCTGATCGACAGCTTGAACGGTGATGCCATCCCCGTTAGGGGAGAAGCTGCAAGTGTCACTATTGCTGATGTCGCAGGTGAGCCCTGGCTGGTCAGTGAGAGCGCCACCCCCGGAACCACCGCCAAATCGGTGACATTAGAGTCGCAGACGTTTGCTCGCTGGTTCTGGGGGGACGTTGGCCGTATCCTGTTCAGACCGGCTCGGTATAAAATGCTTTGTCGTATCTTGTCTGCCGACATCCGCGATAGTCCTACCAATTCGTACGTCGGGTCGATACTTCGTACGGTCAGTGACGACCTTGCTGAAACCGTTGACGGGCTTGGTTCGACCTTCCTGAGCGCGCTCCGGGCGGGTCATCAGGAGGCAGTAGGTGTTGGCGGTCCCACCTTAGGTCGAGAAGTCGTTATCCGGTACCTGCAACTCGTCTCCGAGGTGGCGGGGGTGGACCAGCCGGTGCTTTCACCGGATGAAATGAAAGCTTTTGCAAGCATTGATGTAAAGCAGCTCGCTGTGTCAGCTCAGGCGGGATTCTTCCGTGGTATCGATAATGCTATTGCGTTAGACCCATCGGTGGTATCGGAAGTTGCTAGAGCAGACCTGCGCGACGCCGTAAGAACCGAGTTCGGGCT
>Ga0153924_1000936_pt1 | contig 16655 bp, 18 predicted proteins | sample TSNJ008MetaG_FD_104709 | JGI IMG/M metagenome (GOLD analysis project Ga0153924, IMG submission 104709) | Attine ant fungus gardens microbial communities from New Jersey, USA - TSNJ008 MetaG | ecosystem: Host-associated > Fungi > Mycelium > Unclassified | place: USA: New Jersey, Wharton State...
AAATCCGCTGCCAACGATGTATGTCCCATTGGATCAGGACACGCACTTCTCAGATATTGTCCTCAGAACGCGTGGGAAGGTGGCCGATCTTGCACCACTTGTGCAGTCATCGATTGCCAACGTTGATCCCCAGGTCCCGGCGCCAGATATCACTTCCATGCAGTCGCTTTTTTCGGATCAATCCCTCGAGGAGCGCGCTAGATCGGCAGTGTTTATGATCCTAGGAGCCCTCTCCTTAATTTTGACAACTGCCGGTATCTTTGCGGTAACGGCGTATGCGGTGGAGCGGCGTACACACGAGTTTGGCATTCGCCGAGCGGTGGGGGCCAGCACGTCAAGCATTGTAGGACAAATAGTTATGACGCTTTCGTTCAGATGCTTTCTCGGAATCATTATTGGGGGGGTAATAGCTGCGGCAAGCGCCGGACAGTTGGAGCGTTTTTTATTTGAAACATCGCCGTTCGATCTGGCGACGTTCTGCGGGGTGTCGTTGCTAGTCTTTCTGACTGCCGCTGCGGCATCTTCGCTGCCAGCGTGGCGAGCGCTGCGAGCTGAGCCGATTGCCGCCCTCAGGCGAGAGTAGCCAGCGAGCATAGATGTTGCCAATCGCGACCGCTCATAATTATCGCCGGACGTAGGGCGGAGCTAATGAGGAACACAGGGGTTGACAGCGATGCCGATTCACGTGATGCAGGCCACAAGCATAGCCATGTCGCCCTTTGCGTGGCCTTGGGGGACCACGGCGCGCCTTAAACCAGGGTCTCTCTCGCGGACGTCTGAATCGGAGTTCTGAACGAAGAACGACACGAAAATCAATGGAGGTCAAAACTCTGCAGTGCACATCCAATTTTGGACTACGGCCGTCGTGGCGGAAATGCACCTGGCGCTGGAGCCTGGCGCAGGCGTGGCGGCATGGCGCGCTCCAGGCGCGGATGGTCGTGGAGTAAGCCGTGATAAAAGATCACCGCGCCGCCGGTGCTGGACGCAGTGACGACGGGGCCTCCGCCCATGAGTGCAGCTTGTGCGTCGTTTGCGCCGCGCACGGGGTTGCCTTCGGGGCCGGCGTCGTAAAGGATTCGTCCGGCTCCCGAATGCGCTTCAATCTGTGCACCGCTGGCCAGGCCAATCGCAACCGCACCACGAGTGCTTTCGAAGCGCGCGAGGCCCGGCTCGAATACGCCGTTGTCGTAGAGAATCGAACCCATCAGGCTCGTGACTTGGATTTGGCGCGAGCGGCAATTGCTCATGTACACGTTGCCGCGTCCGGTGCGCAAACGCAGACGATCGAAGCTCGAGTCATTGGCATAAAATGGGCCGTTGTTGACTTGGACCGCAACCGTGCCTGAAACGTCGTCCAAATGCACTTCGCCTGCGGTCACGTGCGCGACCAGCGCCGTGCCGCGATAGCCGTCGACGGCTAACGCGCCGAGCCGTACGTTTACGAGCACTAGCGGCGATTGCTCTGGAATCGTGAGCGTCACGTCACCGTCGCCGCGTACGACCAGCGCGTCGTGCTCGCCGGGAGCAAACGGCGGAAGCGGAAACGGCTCCGGTGGTAGGTTCAGCTCGCCCGCCGGTGTTTGAATCGTCTGGGACCAAAGCATGATCTGCGGAGGAATGCGCGACGCGACTTCCCGCGGCGGAGCGTGGCTAAACGTGATCGACGGATCGCTATCGATTTGAATTCCCGGGCGGTCCCAAGTTCGGATCGTCACCGATCCGCTTCCCAACTGCACGACGATAAACGGTGCCGGCGTTGTCGGAATGAACGACGAAGCGGCCCGGGCGGGCGCGCGAAAGCCGATCAAAAACACAAAAGCGGTCAGGAGGCCCGCGAGCCCCCGCCGCCAAGTGGTCGCCGTCATACCAGGATGATAGCCTCGCGCGCTGCGGCGCTTCATGAGGACTCGGTGAGCGAATCGGCAATTCTGGGAAATCGAGCCCGAAAAAGCGTCCCTCCGCCCGGCGGTGCTTGCGCTTCGACGCTGCCGCCATGAACTCGCGCGATCGATCGAACGATCGCCAGACCCAAGCCCGTCCCAGGTACGTCGCGAGAGCGAGATTTGTCGGCGCGATAGAAACGATCGAAGATATGCGGCAGGTCCTGTTCCGCCACTCCCGGGCCCGTATCGGCCACCTCTATCCATGCCATTTGCTCGTCACCGCCGACGCGCACGGTCACGCCGCCCTCGTTCGTGAACTTGATTGCGTTGTCGACGAGATTGCTCACGAGTTGGCGCAGCAGGTGCGGGTCGCCCTCGACCAATGGCGAGCGGTTTGGCGCGTCCAGCACGATCTGTAGATGCTTCTCGGTCGCGCGCTGCCCCGCGCCGCGAATCGCCTCTTGCGCTACCAGCGACAGCGAGACCGGCTCTTTGGGGATCTCATCGCCCCGGTCGGCTTTGGCGAGCGTAAGCATGCCGTTGACCATGTCGGCGAGCGCCGCGCTCTCACGCTGGATCGTTTCGAGGCTCTCGCGCCGGATCGATTCGTCACGATCGCCCCAGCGTAAGAGCAGTTGCGCGTTCGCGTTGATCGACGTGAGCGGTGTTTTCAGTTCGTGCGATGCATCGGAAATGAACTGGCGCTCGCGCGCAAACGCTTCCTGAAGGCGGGCGAGCAAGTCGTTGAAGCTCCGCGTCAGCTCGCCGATCTCGTCGCCGCGCTCTTCACCGCGCAACCGCAGGTCGAGCCGTTCCGATCCGATCTGCTGCATCGCTGCGGAAAGACGCGTAATCGGCCCGATTGCTTGCGATGCGAGCAGAATCGAAAGCGCAACGACGGCGACCGCCGCGAAGACCAGGATGAGCACGATCGTGCGCCGTGTTTCCGCAAACGTCCGGTTGAGCTCGTCGAGCGATTCCGCGACGTGCACGATCACTTTGAACTGTCCGCCTCGCAGTAGACGGTCCTCCACTAAGAACGGGCGCCGGCCGAGCTTGATCGTACGGAACGCGCTCGGATGCGCCGGCGTCAGCGCTCCGTTTGGCGGAATGCTGGAGCCGCCCAGATTCGGGGAGCGAGCGATCGGGTAGCCGTCCGCCTTGTCGACTTGAATGAACGTCGTCGGAGATTGCCATGCGACCAAATTGTTGCTGTTGAAAATCTGCAAAAACGATTCGCCGACCAGATCGCTGAACGGAAAAGGACCGGGCGGCTGCGCCGCTTCGGCGATCTCGACCATCGTTGCATCGATGCGCGAACGCGCTTCGTCGTTCAGAATCGACTGGAAGCGCAAGACGATGACACCGGCGGTCGCGCCGAGCACGGCGAGCAACAGAACGGCGTATGCGGCGGCGATCCGCCACTTGAGCGAGAGCTTCAATCTTTGATGGTGTAGCCGACGCCGCGAACCGTGGTGATCAGCTTGTCGTCGAATCCTTCATCGATCTTGCCGCGCAGGTACCGGATGTAGACGTCGATCAAATTCGAGTCGCCCAAGAAATCGCTGCCCCAAACGCCGTTGAAGAGCTCGTCGCGCGTGTGTACCTTGTTGCGGTGCAACAGCAGGTATTCGAGCAATGCATACTCCTTCGCGGTCAGCGTGATGGGCTTACCGCCGCGCGTGACCTCGTGCCGGTCGCGGTCCATCACGACGTCGTGATAGTGGATCAGGTTGCTCTGCGGAGCTCTCTCTCGCAAACGCGCACGTATCCGCGCGAGTAATTCCTCGGTCGCGAACGGTTTGGTCAGATAGTCGTCCGCGCCGACGTCGAGCCCGCTGACACGATCGGGCAAACGGTCCTTTGCGGTAAGCATGATGATCGGCACTCGGCTCTTGGCGCGAATGCGCCGGCAGACTTCGAGTCCGTCCATGCGCGGCAACATGAGATCGAGAATCACGAGATCGGGCTCTTTGAGCGCCTTTTCCAAACCTTCGAGCCCGTCGCGCGCAGACTCGACTTCGTAGCCTTCATGCACGAGCTCGAGGTCAAGCACGCGGCTTATCGCCGCGTCGTCTTCGATGACTAAGATTTTGAAGCGGGCTGCCGGCTCACTCATACGAGCGAACTTAGCGATTGCGCGGCGACTTGCCCTCTGCTTGCGGTTGGAATCCGGTGAAAAGTGAGAGCCAGATCGTGGTGGCTCCGCCGGCCGCGATCCAGACCAGGGTTGCGCCATTGTTCATCGTGCTGCTAACGAACGTTCCCACCGCTTGGAGAGAGTGGACGAACAGCGATCCGCCGCCTGCGATGACCGCGGCGACGAGCCACACGACCACCGAGCAAACCAGACCGAGAAATGCGAGTTCGCGGAACGAAAACATCGGGGCGGGGCGGTAGGCGGTTGCCGTTAGAATTGCGGCACGTAAATCGGCCGGCGGCTCTTCGAGCGGAAGCGCGAAGAGAGCAGCATCCAGCGCGTCGTCGCTATTGTAATTCATTCGGTTACCTCCTCCGCGCGCAGGAGCTTGCGCAATTGCTCCTTGGCCCGGAATAAATGTGTTTTCACCGTACCTATCGGTATTCCCAGCACAGTGGCAATTTCGTCGTATTGCCTGCCCTGAAGATGGTAGAGCGTGATAACGGTACGGTATTTTTCGGGCAATTGGTCGATCGCCTCGCGCAAGCGCCGGGCCTGGTCCAGCGCGATCGCTTGTGATTCCGGCCCGGGGCCTGGATCTGCCCGCTCGGGAAGTTCTTCGTTGCTATAGCGCTTACGTCGATTGAGCCGATCGCAGCAGGCATGATAGGTGATTGCAAAGATCCACGTCGAGAACTTTGCTCCCGGCTTGAACGTACGCAGCGAACGATAGGCCTTGAAGAACGCCTCTTGCGCGACATCGCGGGCTTCTTCAACGTCGTGAAGCGTGCGATACGCGAGATGATACACTGCCCGGTCATAGCGCTCGACGAGCAGTGCAAAAGCCTCGGAATGTCCTCCGAGGGTCATCGTTACCAGCTCGCCGTCCTCCGGTCCGGGGCGTACCGCGGTATCTATTCGGGGCGCCTCCACGAGTGCTGCGGACACGTCTTAGCTACGCGCGCGGGAGGCGGGGTGTTTCGCCGGGTGGGCTGAAACACCGCAGCGACTGGACCGTATGTTTGGCAGGACGAACTACGGAGGTCCAACCCGATCATGGTCCTGACGACGACGCTGAACAAAACGCTCCCCCACGGCAACCGGCCGACAATTCCCGCCGCCGGTCCAGACTCCGCGCAAGCCTTGCGTCCCACCTTCGATGGGTGGGGACCGCGCCTCTAGAGCTGGGAGAGGAGTCGACGATGACGAAGGGAGCGTGTGAACGATGAGCGACGATTTTTTCGCAGCGATCTCGGTCATGGTGATCTTCGGAGCACCAGTCGCGGCATGGGTCGTTACACGGGTCCTGGCCCACAGCGAGCGGATGGAGATGATCCGGCGAGGCATGGTCCCGCCGCCTCCCGGCGTTCGGCCGATGCCCGGACCCGGCTGGGGCCCGCAGTGGTCCGGCCCCATACCGCCGGTGCCCCCAGGCAAGCGCACCTATCCGCCTCCCGGCTACGACAATTTTCAGTACCACCAGCGTCAAATGAGCAAAGGCATCATGCTCACGTTCGTCGGCTTTGCCCTGCTGATTGGCCTTGGATCGATCGGACCGCTCAATCACATCGGCTTCGCCGGCCCCTGGCTGCTCGGCGGTCTGATCCCGATGTTCGTCGGGCTCGCTCAGGTCATGAGTGCCGCACTCAGTGGAGCGCGGCTGCCCGGCTTTAGCGGTGGTCTGTACCCTGGACAACAGACGACCTTCGGGCCGCCGCCTCAGCCGCCGTCAGGCGGCGCAGCGCCGCCACAGCCGCCGTCAGGCGGCGCAGCGCCGCCACAGCCGCCGGACGGTCCGTACGCGTGGCGTCCAGGGCCGACGCCCGAGATCGAACGCCCGCCGGAACAGCGCTGAACAAAAAAAATAAGGAAAGGCGCCGGTTTGTTTAAACCGGCGTTTTCTCTTGCTGCTTTTTGGAGGTTCTCAGAGTTCGTTCGTTATCGGAGGGCCCTACTTGCAGGATACCAGCGCTATCGCCCATCCTGCTGCGGTTCTCGTACGTACGAGATACCCGTCCGCAGTACGATCGTAGACTTGGTAGCCGGCTCGAAGTGCGTCGGCGAGAGATTTGAAGACCATAAGACCTGCCATCTGCGGACCCTCCTTTCCGAGCTTTTTGCTCTCTGATCTATATAACGGCTTTAGTCGCTTGCCGGTTCAGTAAAAGGCGCGGACTTTTTTTAAAATTTGGCGAAAACGCGTCCTCGCACATGGCCACCCTCTCGACCTCCGCCTCGATCCATCACGCTATCGTGCTCGATCGGCAAGAGCTTGCTCCCGGCGTGGTCCTTATTGGATTCGACGCTCCGCAGCTCGCACGCGTGACGCGTCCAGGACAATTCGTCATGGTTGTGCCGCCGAGCGGTGAAAGCGCCGCCGTTGCGCTCGGCATCTACGAAGCGTGTGAAAACCGTGCAAGCGTGATGTTCTTTGTGGTAGGCAAGCGCACGCGCGAACTTGCGGCTTTGCGCGAAGGCGACACGATAACATTTACCGGTCCTCTTGGCAATGGCTTTACAATCGATAGCGCACGCAATGCCGCAATTGTGGCAGGTGGCGTCGGCATCGCGTCGGTATTGTTGCCCGCTCAAGCGCTCGTACGATCGGGCGCAAGGGTGCGCCTGTATTACGGTGCGCGCACCGCGGAACGATTAGTCGAACGCGAACGCTTCGCGCAAGATGGTTGCGAGGTGTTGCTTGCCACGGACGACGGCACTTTGGGTCATCGCGGCTATATCAGCGATTTGCTTGCCCGCGCCGGCGATCCGCCTGACATGATCTTCGCCTGCGGTCCAACGCCAATGTTGCGCGCGATTGCGCGTATCGCGACGGAGATGAACGTGCCGGCGCAGCTTTCGCTGGAAGAAACGTTTGCATGCGGTGTAGGCGGATGCTGGGGATGTGTCGTTCCGCTCTTGCGTACCTCGGCGCAAGCCCCGAGCTTTCCGCCGGCCGAACGCAACGGCAGCGACGTCGTGTACGCGCGAGTCTGTAAGGAGGGCCCGGTCTTTTGGGCGCACGAGCTGCGATGGTGAACGTACGCGACGTCGATTTGAGCGTAAAGCTCGGCACGCTCGAGCTGCGCTACCCAACGCTCATGGGCAGCGGTTGCTACGGCAGCGGTGAGGAGTTTGCGCCGTTCGTCGATCTGGCCAACATCGGCGCGGTCGTGCTCAAGAGCGTCACGCGCTTGCCGCGCCTGGGCAATCCGACTCCGCGCTTGATTCACACGCCGGCAGGCATGTTGAACGCGATCGGCCTGCAGAATCCCGGGATCGACTGGTATCTGGAGCACGAAGTTGCGAAATTTGCGGATCGGCCATGCGCCGTGGTCGGCAGCGTCGCGGGATTCTCGGTCGACGACTACGCGTACGTGAGCGAATGCCTCGCTGCGCGCGACGAAATCGATGGGCTCGAGGTGAACATCTCCTGCCCGAACGTGGCGAGCGAAGGCGAAACGTTTGCCTGCGATCCAAATCTGACCCGGACCGTAGTGCGCGCAGTCCGCGGCACGACGGATAAGACGCTGATCGTGAAGCTCTCGCCCAACGTTACGGACATCGCGTCGATTGCGCGCGAGGCGGAGGCAGCCGGCGCCGATGCGCTTTCCGTGATCAACACGGTGCGTGGCATGGCGATCGACGTCGAGCGATGGCAGCCGCGGCTAGGCAACGTGACCGGCGGTCTTTCCGGACCTGCGATTCGCCCGATCGCGGTATTGGCGGTATACGAGATCGCGCGCGCGGTCAAAATTCCGATCGTCGGACAGGGCGGCATCGAAACCGTAGCCGACGCGCTGGAGTTCCTGCTGGCCGGCGCCTCGGCGATCTCGATCGGCACCGCGAACTTCACCGATCCGCGCATTCCGGAGAAGATCGCGGACGAGCTCGCGCAGTATCTGCGCGAGCGAAACCTGCGCTCGGTCTCACAGATCGTCGGTAGGGCTAATGTCGGATTCTCTAATCCATATCAATACGAAGGAGACGAAGGGTAGTGCCGTGTCTCAATTGATCGTCGCACTCGACGTGCCTACCGCCGACGATGCGGAGCGCCTGATCGATCAGCTATACGAACTCGATGTGATCTTTAAGATCGGCATGGAGTCGCTGTATGGCTATCCGGAGCGCATCTTTTCCTACTGTGAAGCACGCGACGTCCGCTACTTCGTAGATGCCAAGCTGCACGACATTCCGCGAACGGTGGGAGCCGCGACCGCGCAATTGGTTCGGCCTGGCGCTCATATCGTCAACGTTCACGCACTCGGCGGCGTCGAGATGATGCGCGCCGCCGTGGAGGCCGCACAAGAGCGTGCCACGCAACTCGGCATTACGGTGCCGTACATCTTTGCGGTGACAATTCTAACCAGCCACGCGGCCGAAGATCTGGCCGAACTCGGTCTGCAAGGTGGCCCGGGAGAGAATGCGACGCGTCTGTCAGCATTGGCGCGCGATGCGGGTTGCGCCGGCGTGGTCTGCAGCTCGCATGAAGTGCGCGATCTCAAGAGCTTCTTCGGAGAAGACTTCCTCACGCTCACGCCGGGCATACGCCCCTCGGGCGAAGTGCACGCGGATCAGAAGCGTGTGATGACGCCGGCACAAGCTGTTACGCAGGGCGCGGATTACCTGGTGGTCGGGCGTCCGATCACACAGTCCAGGGATCCGGTGGCCGCGACGCGCGCAATTCTCGACGAGATGCACGCGCATGTCTGAGCTCGACCTGGAGCGTGCGTTGCGTGAGCGCGGAGCGCTGCTGCAGGGACACTTCCGCTTGAGCTCGGGCCGGCATAGCGACCGTTTCATTCAAAAATTCCGCGTCCTCGAACACCCGCCGCTGGTCGAAAAAGTCGCAAAATCAATTGCCTCGGCGTTTCGCAGCGTAAAACCGACGATTGTCGTCAGCGCTGCGGTCGGCGGAATCGTGCTCGGTTACGAAGTGGCGCGCCAACTCGGTACCGATGCAATCTTCGTGGAGAAGGAGAACGGCGCCGCGACGCTGCGCCGCAGCTTTACCCTTACGCCGCAAGATCGTGCTCTGGTGGTCGAAGACGTCGTGACGACGGGGCTTTCGGTACGCGAAGTCATCGCCGCGGTTCGCAAGTACGGCGCGCAGGTCGCTGGGGTGGGCGTGATCGTCCAACGCGGCAGTGCGGATTTCGGCGTTCCGACGCGCGCGTTGCTCGATATGCCACTCGAGTCGTACGATCCGGCGGACTGTCCGCAGTGCAAAGAGGGTCAGAGCATCGACGACCCCGGCTCGCGGCGCCGTTGAGTCTTCGAATCCGCAAGGCCACCGTGGCCGACGCAGCCTTCATCGAAGAGCTGGGCAAACGGACAGTGATGAGCAGCACCTCGTCGTTGCGACGTCCCGACCCGGCCGGGGTTCTGGACAACTTCGAGCGATTGCTCGCGTTCGTCGAGCGGCGCGAGCATCTCGCGCTCGTTGCCGAGGTCGACGGCGTGCGAGCGGGCTTTATCGTGACCCTGGACTCGCTTCCGGATGAGGTGACCGGCGATGACCAGGCATTCGTCGTCTACATGGCGGTGGAGCGCGAACGGCGCGGCGCCGGCGTCGGTAAGGCGCTGCTCAAGCGGGCCGAAGATGAGGCCCGCAGGAGGGGCATGCCGTATATGGCCCTGATGGTGACAGAAGAGAACGACGCGGCCCGCGCGCTCTACGAGCGCGCCGGATATCGCACCGAACGGCGATTGCTGTGCAAAACGCTATAAGCCCGCGCGGGTGGCGCCGCACGTTCTTCGCGATCGTCGCGATTGCAGTTCTGATCGTGCTCTATATCTTCGCCGAGCACATTCCGCGCACGATCTCCATCTTTGTCATCGCCGCCTTCATTGCATTCGGCGTCGAGCCGGTTTGCCGCCAGCTCACGCAGCGCGGCGTTCCCAAGGCGCTGGCCATCACCATAGTCTTTACCGTGCTGTTGCTGCTGATCGTCGTCGCATTGCTGTTCATCGTTCCGCTTGCGGTGGCGCAGTTGCAGTCGCTCGTACAAAATCTGCCCTCGTACGTTACGCAGCTCGAGCTGTGGTCGCAAGGGGTAGAATCGTGGGTGCAAGGGCGCTTTCCGTGGATGAACATCCCGGCCGGTTCGTTCGACATCGGACAGTTCGGCAGCGAGCGTTTGACGGTGCTCGCCACGAAAACGCTTACGTCGCTTGGAGCGATCGTGATTGGAACCGCAACGGCGTTCTTCGTCGCGTTCTCATCGATCGTGCTCTCGTTCTTCTTTCTGCTCAACGACGAACAGATCGTTGGCACCTTCGCATCGCTTTTTCCGGTTGGGCGGCGCGAGACGGCCCGCAAACTCGCGACGGAAATCACCGAGACATTCGGGAGCTTCATCTCAGGACAGGTGCTAGTTAGCGCGATCACCGGCATTGTGGTTACCGTGTTTTCCGCAATTCTCGGCTTCAAGTTTTCGTTGATCCTTGGTATCCTTACGGCGGTCGCGTACGCGGTTCCGGTGATCGGCATGTTGATCGCGCAAGCCGTTGCGGTCGTGTTGTGTGCGCCGCAGGGCGGCTGGATGATCCTGTGGGTCCAGGTCATCATGTTCGTCATGGCGCGGATCAGCGACAACATTCTCGTGCCGAAGATCATGGGCCAATCGGTCGGCGTGTCACCCATCGGCGTGATGTTCGCGGTTTTCGCAGGCGGTGAATTGTTCGGAATCCCGGGATTGCTCCTGGGCATACCCGCAGCAGCTTTAGTTAAGATCCTTTGGCGATATTTCGTTGCGCCGTGGTTGCACGCGCGTTTGGGAGACGAAAAGGTTACGCCCTAACCGGGGGCGGGTAGAACGCCCGAATGGATGTGGTAGCCGGGCACTCGATTCGTGAATTCGTTGTACCAGCTGCTTGCATTGCCGTAGCAGCTGCCGTGGGCGCACTTCTTGAGTACGTTGTGCGGCGAAAGATGGCGTCGAGCAAATACGTGTTGCGGCATGCGTGGCTGGGCATTGCCCTCGAGTCGCTTGACCTCGGCATACTTTTTTGGGTTACGGCGATCGGGGTTCACGTGGCCATCGCCGTCTCGTCCGCTCCACCGGCGGTGTTGCGCCTGCTCGACCAAACGCTGGCGATTCTCGTTCTTGCATCCGTGACGATCGTCGCCGCGCGCTTTGCCGGAAGCGCGGTGCTGCACTTCAGCCGCGGCCCCGGTTCGCAGATCGCGTCGGGCTCGCTCTTCGCGAGCGTTGCGCAGGGACTCGTGATTGTTTTCGGCTTGCTGCTCACGCTCAGTTCGCTCGGAATCGAGATCACGCCGTTGCTTACGGCGCTCGGCGTGGGCGGTCTTGCCGTTGCGCTTGCGCTGCAGCCGCCGTTGGCGAATCTGTTTTCGGGGTTACAGCTGATCGCATCGCGTCAGATCCGGCAGGGCGATTACGTTGCCTTGGCGTCGGGCCAAGAGGGCTTCGTTGAGGACATCAACTGGCGTAGCATCTCGATCCGTGAATCGGCAAACAATCTGCTTGTGGTTCCGAATCTCGTCTTGGCGCAACAGGTCTTCATCAACTATAGACTGCCCGAACCGCGGGTGGCCGCTCGTGTGCCGTTTCGCGTGGCGTACGGAAGCGATTTGGATTACGTGGAGCGCCTAGCGCTCGAGGCGGTCGCATCGGTCGACGGAAACGTTGACGACGAAGGCATATCGCAAGAAGCCTACGTGCGCGTCCACGAATTCGCCGACACCACGGTGAATCTTTCGGTAAGCTTCTACGTGAAACGGGTGATCGATCAAGAGCATGCCAAGAGCGAGTTCCTGCGGCGATTCCACGACCTGATGAAGCGTGAGGGTATCGAATCGCCAATTGGGAATCCGGTCGTCCCGCGCGATCGCGCAATCACTTGAAAGGCATAACCGAAATGGCTGATCGCTGGATCGTTCCGGGAAGCGCTCGCACCCGGCCGCCGGGAGAATTCGTGTCCGTCGCCGATCCGCAGGAGGTCGTCGACGTCACCGTGATCGTACGCTCGAAGTACGGAGGCGAGCTGCTCCCAGGCCATCTAAGCCGCGAAGAGTTTGCCGTTTCTTACGGCGCGGGCGAAGGCGACTTGGAGCGCGTCGAGTCGTTCGCCGCCGACCACGGCTTGAGCGTCGTGCAGCGCGATGCGGCCAGACGTTCCGTGCGGCTGAGCGGTACCGTGGCTCAAATGTGCGATGCGTTCGGCGTATCGCTATCCACATATCGACTCGAAAACGTCACGTTCCGCGGGCGAACGGGAACGATCTCGCTGCCGTCGGAACTGCAGGGCGTCGTCGAAGGCGTATTCGGACTCGATACGCGCCCGCAAGCCAAGCCACGGGTGCGCATCGCCGCGCAGCCGGCGACCTCGTTCACCCCGCCGCAAGTCGCTGTATTGTACGATTTTCCGCAGAACGTCGACGGCACCGGTCAAACCATTGGGATCGTGGAACTCGGAGGCGGATACAACGCGAGCGATCTCTCGACGTATTGCTCCGAGCTCGGTATTCCAGTACCGTCGGTTACGGTCGTTCCGGTCGACGGTGCGTCGAGCGCGCCGGGGCAAGACCAGAACGCCGACGCCGAAGTGATGCTCGACGTTGAAATGGCGGGCACGATTGCGCACGGAGCAAAAATCGTGCTGTATTTCGCGCCCAACACCGATCAGGGGTTCATCGATGCAGTGACGACGGCAGTGCACGATCAAACGAACGTGCCTTCGGTGATTTCGATCAGTTGGGGAGATGCGGAATCAAATTGGACGAGTGCTGCAATGACCTCACTGGATCAGGCTTGCGCGGCGGCTGCTGCAATGGGCGTAACGGTGTGCGTCGCATCCGGCGACGGTGGCTCGAGCGACGGCGTGGGCGACGGAAAGCCGCATGCCGATTTTCCGGCTTCGAGCCCGCATGCACTTGGATGCGGCGGCACGACGCTGAGCGCATCCGGCACGACGATTTCCTCGGAAATTGCGTGGGACGACTCTGGCGGCGGCGTCAGCGACTTCTTTGCGTTGCCGTCGTGGCAAGCCAACGCCAACGTACCGGCGCCGTCGACCGCGCAAGGCGGACGCGGCGTGCCCGACGTCTCTGCTGACGCGGATCCAAATTCCGGATATAACGTGCTCGTCGACGGTCAAGGCATCGTCGTCGGCGGAACGAGCGCATCGGCTCCGCTGTGGGCCGGATTGATTGCGCTGATGAACCAGCAACTCGGCTCGACCGTCGGATTTCTCAATCCGAAACTCTATACGCTCCCCGGCTATCCAAAATCGCCCGGTCCGCTGCACGATATCACCAGCGGCAGTAACGGCGCATATCGTGCCGGCGTCGGATGGGATCCCGTGACTGGTCTTGGCAGCCCTGACGGCGAGCGTCTGGAAACCGCTCTGAGCTAAGACTGTCGTTACATCGCCTCCGGTGCGCTCACGCCGATGAGTTCGAGCACTGAGGCAAGGACGGTCTTTGTTGCGATGCACAGTCCAAGTCGAGCCAGGCGCAGTTCGCGGTCCTCAACCAAGATCGTGCACTCGGTGTAAAACTGGTGGAAATCGGTGGCTACGTCGCGCGCGTATTTCGCGAGGCGATGTGGCGCAAGATGCTCGACGACGCCGCCAACCACGCGTGGCAGCTCGGCTAGTCTGCGCGCCAGGGCGATCTCCGAGAGATCGGCCAGCGCCGAAAGCCGCGGGCCGGCAAGCGCCGTCTCGACGTCGGCCGGTTCGGCGCGGCGCAGTACCGATGCGATGCGCGCATGGCCGTACTGCACGTAGTAAACCGGATTCTCGTTGCTCTGGTCGACCGCCAGTTTCAAGTCGAACCCCAGCGGCGAGTCGGTTGCAAGCATCGTGAAGAAGAAGCGCGCCGCATCCACGCCGACTTCGTCGAGGATGTCGTCGAGCGTGACGATATTGCCGGCGCGCTTGCTCATACTCACCTGCTCGCCCCCGCGCATCAACGTAATCTGCTGCGCGATCAGAATATCGAGCCGCCCGGGGAATCCCATCGCCGCGGCCGCCGCTTTCAGACGGCCGATGTAGCCGTGATGATCGGGACCAAGGATGTCGATGGCGCGATCGGAGCGGCTGAGCTTTTCGAAGTGATAGGCAATATCCGGCGCAAAATAGGTTGGACTGCCGTCGCTGCGCACGATGACGCGGTCCTTGTCGTCGCCGAATTCGGAGGTACGGAAGTATTCCGCGCCCTCCGACTCATAGATCAGATTCATCGCGCGTAGTTTGTCGAGATCTTCTCGCATGCGGCCGCTTTCGCGCAGTTCTCTCTCGCTCTGCCAAAGATCGTACAGAACGCCGAACCGTTCGGCCGTGTCGTGCTGCTCGGCGACGATCGCATCGCGCCCAATTTCGGCAAACACTTCAATCGGCGGCGGATCCTCATTGCGCCAGCGCTCACCGTCGCGCTGAACGATCGTCTTTGCAATCGGGATCAAATACTCGCCGGGATAGCCGTCCTCGGGGAAGGGGTAGACTGGATCGAAGCACTGCATGTAGCGCGCATAAAGCGAGCGGCCCAGCGTTTCCATTTGCGAGCCGGCATCGTTGATGATCCACTCGGCGAACACGTCGTATCCGCAATACCGAAACGCACGCGCGAGTGCGTCGCCGATCGAGAGCGTACGTCCTTGAACGACGACGAGCGGACCGGTGGGATTGGCGCTGCCGAATTCGAGTGAGATGCGCTTTCCATTGTGTGCGCTGCGTCCAAACGCCGTCCCGTCTTGCAAAATCTGCGCGATCAGCGCCTGCCAAACGGCGGGCGCGAGCCGCACGTTGATAAAGCCGGCAACCGCTTCGATCGACGCGAAGAGCACGGCGATCTCGGGCGATCCATCGCGCAGGTTGGCGATCAGCGTTTGAGCCACGTCGTTCGGCGATCGGCGCGCAACCTTCGCCAGAGAAAAAGCGACGTTGGTTGCAAAATCGCCGAACTCCGGGCGGCGCGGCGCTTCGAAGTTGATATGCACGGGCGGCGCGTCGGGATAACCACGCGCGATAAGTCCGGCGATCGCGCCGGCGAACGCATCGAGTGCTGCTTCGGGAAGCATCGCGTCAGTGGTGGTACGGCTCATTACGTGTAATCTTCGCCGCGCGATAGAGTTGTTCCAGCACGATCATGCGCGCCCACTCGTGCAAGAACGTAAGCGGGGAAAGCGACCAAAGCACGTCGGCGCGCTGGTGCAGGGATGCATCCGAGCCGTACGTGCCGGCTACGACAAAGGTCAAACGCGACGTGCCCTGGCGTGCGTTTGCATCGATTGCGTTTGCAAGCGATTCGCTGGAAAACGCCGTTCCGGTGCGTTCGAGCAGCCACAGGCGCTCACCAGGGCGCACGTATTTGAGAATGCGTTCGGCTTCCTCGCGCATCGCCGCGCCCGGATCGGCGCCGTGTGCCGCTCGCACTTCGATTTCGTCGTAGCTGTAATAGGGTTCCAGACGCATTCGAAATTCCGCGCAAGCCTCGTTGACGTATGCGGTGCGAATCTTGTCGACAGCGAGAAGCCGTACGTGCATATTGACACGACTATAGCAGACGGGCGAATCGCGAAGCGCCGCGCCGCTCGACCGCACCCTCGAGCTCGAGGATCGCGAGTTCTGCGAGCGCCTGCGCAGCGGGAATGCCGGTTGTCTCGACGAGATCGTCGAGGCTGCTTTCGCCCGCACCGAGCGCCACGAGAAGCGCCCCACCGCGGCCTTCGCGTGGTGCTACCGGCACCTGCACGGCGGTTGGTAGGCGCAGAACCTCCAGTACGTCGGCGGCGGTCCGCGCCAGAATTGCACCGTCGCGAATTAACGCATGGCAACCTGCGGCGTGCGAGCGATCGACATCTGCAGGCACGGCGAGAACGGGGATGCGCGGCGCAGCCCATCCTGCCGTGTTCAGGGCGCCGCTTCGCGCCGGCGCTTCGATGACCACAACGGCATCCGACAACGCCGCCACGATGGCGTTTCGCGCCAAGAAATGCCACGGCTGCGCCGGTTGATCCGGTGGAAACGAGGAAAGCACGGCCCCGCCGCAGGCCACCATGCGTTCGGCCAGCTCGCGATTACGACGTGGGAAGAAGTGACGATGGCCGCCGCCCAGGACGCCCACGGTTGGAGCGCCCGCGTCTATCGTCGCCGCGTGCGCGGCCGCATCAATACCGAGTGCCAGCCCTGAAACGACGCAGCAGCCCGCTGCAGCGAGGTCGCGGGCAAAGCAAGATGCTAAGCGCTTACCGTATGGCGTCGCTGCGCGGGTGCCCACGATGGCAACGCACGGCCGGCGCAACCCCTCGAGGCTGCCGCAATACCATAGACCCTCGCCCGCCCAGACGAAGTCTCGTTCGCCCCTCAGGTTCTCCAGGGACGCGTGGGTGGTATACTCCGGAACATCCACGCCGCAGCCTTCCCTTCGAAGCTGCGCGGCGGCAAGGAGGCCCGGTGGCATACCCGAATACCCGGACCCGCACCCAGCCCAAGCTCTGGAGGATCCTCAGGTGGCAGCAGAAGCGTATTGCGTCAAGTGTAAGACCAAGCGTCAGATCAAAGATGCAGTCCAGATCACGATGAAAAACGGGCGTCCGGCGACCGAGGGCAAGTGCCCCGAGTGCGGCACCAAAATGTTCAAAATCGGCGCCGCGAGCTGATCGCTC
>Ga0153924_1000938_pt1 | contig 16621 bp, 15 predicted proteins | sample TSNJ008MetaG_FD_104709 | JGI IMG/M metagenome (GOLD analysis project Ga0153924, IMG submission 104709) | Attine ant fungus gardens microbial communities from New Jersey, USA - TSNJ008 MetaG | ecosystem: Host-associated > Fungi > Mycelium > Unclassified | place: USA: New Jersey, Wharton State...
ACAGGTCAGAACGTCCGTGACAGGGCATGAGCTCATAACTGTATAAGCCTTGACTCGATGATGCGAGCACTCACTAATTCACTGTAGGAAACGATGAATGTATAGTATTTAGGAACAGAGGAAATTTGATGGTATACCTTGTCATTTATCTTTCGAGAATCTAGAGGTTCAATGCCATATGATTCTGAGGACTTCTACTGGTCTCTATGTGAAGTAGTTCTGTGAAGATAAATCAAGGGTGAACCTCCTGATTCGGGTTACTCGTTGCCTTCAAAGATGACAATCCAACCCAACCAAAGGTACTAATCTATTAACAGAAACCCAGGTTGTGGGGAACCTGCTTCCTACAAGACCAAGCAAAGTCTTCTCACAGTTTTATTCTAAGAACCAGTTTTGCAACCGGGGGTATGACCCAGCCTCTGCTCCCAAGCAGCATCCGGCTGCAATTGCACACAACCAAGAACCCAACGTCAGAGGTCGAAGCTATCACGCGGCTCTAAATGCTGGAACTACCAAAAAAAAAACATGTGTATGTGTGTGTGTGTGGATTTCGCAAGAGGAAATAAATAAATAGCACAGGTGATGAATGAAACGCCCGGGTGCAGTCGACTTGGAAGATGGTCCGCAACTGGTGACCATGCTCGGGTGTTGTTCAGAACCTTCCTTCGCGTGTGTAACCCACAGTTTTCCATTCGTAACCAGACAGATGGGCCACGACTGACCACAAAAGCGTACCGTACCCATGAGCGAAAAAAAAAGACTTCGTTTCCCCACAAATTAAAATAATCTGGCGTAGGCGTATATAATGGACGAAGGAACAGACGACAAGACACCAAACGAAGGATGTTCTCTGCGGCGTTTACAGCATTCGTAGTGATTGCTTCCGCAATCTCTGTTGGCGCTGTTCCTGCACCGACGTCGCCATGTGCAGCCGTGCACATCATCGCTGCCAGAGCTTCCACAGAGGCGCCTGGCCCAGGCATCATCGGCGCTCTCGTAACCCAAATCCAGCAACAGAGCCGACAAACCGTGTCGACGGTGGCGGTCAACTACCCAGCCACCTTGACCGACTACGCGAACAGTTCTGCTCAGGGCACAGCTGCTACCATGACGTTGTTGAATGACCAGACAGCCACGTGTCCTAACCAGAAGATTGTGCTTGTTGGGTATTCCCAGGTAAAGTGTTTTCCGTGGACGGTCGACGGTGTGCTGAAGTTTATTGTGCAAGGGTGCCCATGTCATTGGCGATGCTGTGGCTGGAGGTGGAGGAGCCATCGGTTTAGGGCCCACGACATCTCCCGTAGCTGCAAGTGTTGCAAATCGAGGTGAGAGCAGACAGACACTTTGTTGACGATAAGAAAATTAACAGGAATCTATCCCACTAGTGAACGCTATCATCCAGATGGGTGACCCCCGCCATGTCGTAGGGCAGTCTTTTGACGTGGGAACGTCCCTTAGAAATGGCTTATTCCCTCGCCTTCCGACTCAGGAATACAGTTCTACTCTGCAGCCGCGCATCCAATCGTTCTGCGATTTCAATGATCCGTTCTGCGACTCTGGTTTCGATACTACCGTTCACTTGACATATCTCGACAGATATCAGAACCAAGCAGCTCAGTTCGTGTTGCGACAGATTGGAGGGTAGAGGGGGGGAAGAGGAAATGATACTGTACTGTTGTACATGTACAAGAAGTGTTCAATAAATTTTGTGATATCAAAGAGCTCGGATAAGATGAATGTCTGGAAAAGGAAGTATGTATGGCTTCGGAACGTTCCGCCTAGATAGGGGGGGGAGAGGATGTCCTAGAAAACCCCCTTCAGAGATGCACCGAAAAAGAAATTATCAAGCATCTCTGATCGAATGGTTATAATTACTATTCGGTTTAGACTAAATCCAACAAACAACGAAACACGTGCGACAACTTGATTGGCCCAACCCTGAGGAAAGAAATTTTGGAAATTTCTCCTTTTGAGGTGGCTCTCCCTCCCCCCCTTTTCCTTTGTTGACGAACTAGCACCTTGGTGTGTCTCCCCTCCCCCCTTAAAATCTGACGTTGAGAGGAAAACTCTGTTTCCATTCGTCGGTGATTTTGAAGAAGAAGATGGGATACCTATCTCAGAAGTCGCTGACCAACCTCAAAAAATATACCTACAAAAGTGCTGACAAGTGCCTCTTCCCCCTTTTTTTTTACTTTCATATGTCCTGATGCACACACTCTCTCCCTGCTAGATCACTTGTAACGCGCTACGTACTGGGTCCATTCTGGAACTGGTTTATCACGCTTTGGCCGTTAAGCGTCGCTCCCAACACAGTACGTCCCGTTATCCTACCTTGTTTTTTTTTCTCTATGCTGCAGAGGGGACTTAAAATCACCAATGATCAAGATCACGCTCATGGGTCTTGGCATAGTGCTCGTCAACTTTCTGACGCTCCTTTACTACGATCCGCTCTACCTCACCAACAAAGACGTCGCGAATGGGATGGCTGTTGGTCCGCCTCAGTGGATCTATTTTACGTGCGTCATTTTTTTCGAGAGTGGTAGAGAAGACGTGTTTGATGATGCGGTTTTTATAGCTGGGCTGCTGGTTTGTTTATGTATCAATCTCTGGATGCGATTGATGGGTATGTGTGGAACTGATTTTGAAGAGAGATGTGAGATGCTTAAGTGTGTGTTAGTAAACAAGCACGTCGGACGGGAATGGCGGGGCCCCTCGGGGAGATGTTCGATCACGGTATGACTAATTAGATCTCAAAAAAAAAAGAACGTTGAATTTGAATCTGACTTTACAGGTTGTGATGCTCTAAACACGACTGTACGTCTCCCGCCATTCCAAAATACCTCTATCTGATCACCTTTTTTTTTTTTACCTAGTTGGAAGTCATCCTCAGTTCATGCGCACTCGGACTCGGACGATCATGGTGGACCGTGATGTCGGAGGTCCTCACGCTCGCCAACTTTTATCTGACGACGTGGGAGGAGTACCACACCGGTGTCCTGTTCCTCGGCTATTTCTCTGGCCCGGTGGAAGGCATCTTGATTGTGGTGGCTATCTATCTTGTCACGGGCTTTCATGGTATGTAGTCAAGTTGCCCGATTTTTCTACTCGTGTAGATTTTTATGATAATACAGGAACGTTGTTCTGGGAAACGAGAGTGTGGACTTGGCTCGGCCTCGAAACCGTCTTTCCATTCAACTGTATCCCGAATTTACCGCTCAATGAGACTCTCATGTGTCTCGCCGCCTGTGGGCTGTTGATCAACATCATTCACGCATGCCTCAACGTATACGCCTCCCGCGCCGACTCTTCCACCATCCGATCGCACACGAGAGAAACCAACCCACTCATCCTCCTCCTCCCCTTCTTATTCCCCATCGCGATCCAAATCGCATGGCTCTCCCACCCCGCATTCAACCACTCCGCGATTGTGCATTCGCCGCTTTTAGTTCCGTTTTTGTGTGCGTGGGGAATCCAGTTTGCGCACCAAGTCGGGAGGATGATTTTAGCGCATGTGACGTTGGGGAGCGAGCCGTTTCCGTGTTGGGATTGGGTGTGGGTGTGGAATGGGGTTGGAGCGCTGGATGCGAATTTTCCGAGGTTGTTGGGGAGGGCGCCGATCATCCAGACGAATACCCTAAATACGGCGCTTTTGGTGTTTGTGACGTTGGGTGTTTCGGGGGTGAGTTATGCGCGGTTTGTGAGGTTTGTGGTTAAGGATATTACGGAGTTTGTGGGGTTTGCGTGTTTGAGGGTGATGAAGAAGGATGGGAATGGGAATTGGGTGCGTATGAGGAAGGATGAGTCGTGACTAGTGTAGAAGGAGTACTAATGATATAATCACTAATGACATGTAATAACAACTGTTGTTGAGTACTAAGGAGAGTGTGACATTCAAAATATTTTTGTCCATGATGTAATGACAACAGTTGTACTCTGGTGTTAAGGAGAGTGTGACATTCAAAATACTAATTTTTGTCCATGATATAATAACAACAGTTACAAATAAATATAGTGCCTCTACTCACAAATGGACGTTATAGACGTTGAGATGGAAGATTTAACTGGCGTGCCAGTCCAAGAACCACAACCCTTATCTGGACTCGTAGTACCAGGGTCTGACGGTACGCCGCCTGTGATGGTAATAGACGAGAACCCATGCGAGACGCTGTACATCCAAAACCTCAACGAGAAAGTCAAGCCTCAAGGTGTGTTTTTGTTATCTTTTCAGCTAGTTCAACGTGATAGCTTTGTTTCTTTTTCTTCTTTTTTCTTTTTTCTAGTGATGAAAGCGACGCTGCGAGGCTTGTTCAAGTCTTATGGCGAAGTGTTAGATGTGACGGCGCATCATAATTTGCGAATGCGGGGACAGGCGTTTGTGTCGTTTGCTTCGATTGAGCAGGCGAAGAAGGCGATGAAGGATATTCAGAGGTTCCCGCTTTATTCGAAACCGATGGTGAGGGGTCGTCGTCGATTGCTGGTTTTTGATTACCTTGAGCTTATGGTTTTTTTTCAGCAAATTTCGTTTGCAAAGACACGGTCTGATGCTGTGGTGAAGAGGCTGGATGATGGTTACTTTGAAGAGCACAAGCGGCGGAGAGAGGATCATAAAAGTGCGCCTTTTTTTTTTGCTCGTCTCGGGAACTAACGTGATGGTATATTGCAGGAGCTACTCGCTATACGAATCCTATCAAATCCAAGTTCCGGCTGAAACGATTGGCAGCTGAAGGTGAGTTCACGTCCCCCCTTCACCAGAACCACGCTCACGACTCATGGAACCAGTGGACGGCGGGACGGCGTTGCCGCAAACGAAGCGACCGGCAGTGCAAATGCCAGATGAGTATCTACCACCGAACAAGATTCTGTTCCTACAAAATCTGCCGGAGAGCGTGACCAAAGACCAACTGAACGCTCTGTTCTCGCAATACCCCAACCTCTACGAAGTGCGTATCATCAGCACGAAGAAGGATATTGCGTTTGTGGAGTATATGGACGAGGGGAGTGCGATGGTGGCGAAGGATGCGCTGCATAATTACAAGTTGGACGGGGAGAACAAGATTAAGATTACGTTTGCGCGGAGGTAGATTGATTTGTTGGATAGAGTAGAATGGGCGCCTGTGTTGTGATGAGAAAGAGTGACTTCACTTGGACCATGTCTTCCATCCTCAGTTTTTGTGAATCGAGGGGTGAGAGATACCAGCCTGGGAGAGCGCACAGAGCGTCCTAATTCTGTCTTATCGGCTCACTGCCACCCCAAATGTCTTCCACTTCTCCCTCGAGCATCACCCTCCCCGGTCCAACACATACCCCTTCTCAGACCCCTCTCATTGCAGGCTCTCTTACAGGCCTCATTGTGCTCCTTGTCTGTCTCGTCACTCTCTTCTTGCTCCATAGGCGCAGGCTCTTTGCGCAACGTATTCGGCAGCAGGAAAACTATTCCAGTAATGCGTTTTTACACTTGAGATACCTATCTAACTTGTGCGCCAGACAAACCCCGTTCACCCCATCCGTTCGAGGATCCTCCACCGCGTACCACTTCCTCTTCTCAGCCCCATAAAACACTTTCCCGGCCTTTTGTGGGTGTTCTTTCGACGACGTGCGAGGCTGTGGTTGATGATGACGTCAACTCTATTACGCGCGATCATCAAACAGGGCTTGGGCGTAGTAGTGGTACTGTTGACGAGCCCCGGCCCACGATGCATGGGAACGAAGGCGTGCTGAACGAAACGCTGGGCGTATCTGGTGGTGATGATGTCCATTCGCAGACGTACAACATGCCCAGCAATCACAGACGACCGCTCGACTGCTCCGATAGCTCTGATAACAATAATACAGAACTCGCTCCGAAGAGCAGGCGAGTAGATTCTGGAAGGATGGAAGATGTGGAGGAACCGGCTGTTGGTTCTGGCGAACCGAAGAATGGGATGGGCCTGGACTCTTCAGCGTTGTCGCCGTTGATTAATGGTACTGGGCGATGTGTGGATGCGCCGCCTGCGTATGAGAGTGCTTGGGCTGTGGAAAGGCGGGTAGGAGCTGGGTGAATCATTGGGAATTGTGTTGAAAGTCTGAGTCTTTTCGTTCGTTCTGGGTATCTGTGGCTCTTCTTTTTTGGCTTATCTGTGATAGCTCTTTCGCCTCTCTTCGTTACCCTTGGGTAGATGGAGCAAAGTTAACAATGTGTAACTGTAATATGTGTGTGCGTGTACTATGATAGTGGACATTCTATTGGACATTGCTGGAAATTTATTTTTCGTATATTCGTGTACTAGGGGACTCTCTTTGGTGGAAATAAAAAAGATAAAAGATGCTTCTCACCCTGTTCAATGTCATGGTGGTAGTTAATGCTTAGATACTGCGCTTTTTTTTAAATCCAAAGAAAACGGGTGCTCTTTTGTGTCTCCTTGGATCGAATCGAGGCTGTGTCCGTTATGGGAAGCTGTCGTTTCAGATACCAGGGACTTCTCCCGCCCCCCCCCTTTTTTTGTTTTTTTTCGGGAGCAGGGACGTGGGTTCTTTCCTATTCTTGAAAGGTTTTATTTTTGTTTTTGGTGGGATGTGGGTTGTCAGAGTTTGGGATTGTGAGAGCAGATGGATGTGTCGGGTGGGTTGGCCTTTTTGGTTGGCAGACGGTCTCGGTAACAATGAAAGGAGAGAGAAAGGATAGAGAGAGAGATAGAAATAGAAACCTTCTCGCAGTGGTGAAAAAATAGCTAGCGACCTAAATATAGTTGTTGACTTGTGTGTGATAGGCATTGTTTTTCTGATAGTCGAGTATTGTGGATGTTGTCTACATGCGTTCATCTTCAGATGCAAGATAGAAATGGTAGGTGATATAGGGAAAGTCGAGAGTTCTCATTCTTGATTTTTTTTTGGCAGAGGGACCTAATTGACAATTGAAAAAAAGGGTGGTTGTGAGTTGATATCTCATCTACTTTAGGTCTTTGAAGTAGACATTTTTGTCTTTGTGTCTCGGTGTGGTGTGCTTAAAATGGTGTTTGATGTTTCCTGCTCTTTTGAGTGAGGACGGGTGTCTACTTTGCCTTGAGACTATTGAAATATGAAATACGATCGGGGGGAGGGGGGTTACAAATGGATAGCGAATACAAACAAAATACACTTATCTAGAACAACAAGATCTAAAACACATCCAAATTCCAGCAGAGACCTGGTGAGAATTCGGTGCTGATTGTGGAAGGATGCTTTGATTTATGATGTGATTGGGAACCGGGTTGAATCTTGCTTTTTTGTTGTTGAAAGCTCTAGGGTGAGACATGTTTAATAGCTTCCGATCTGTAAATGATATTAACCACAAGGACATGCAAAAATAGGATTAGATGGTGATAGGCGTAGGTGATAAGTGACGAGGCGACAAATGCTTATGGTAAGCATCTCATAGCCGCAGTACATGATAGACTGGTGTTGAGGTGACCCATTGCCATCCCCTAGCAAGAATATACTACACAGGAAAACAATGTCGGTAGAACGAGCCGATGAGGCTATGTCCGGCGCACAAGCAGGGGTCCCACACCGCAGCCTGGATTTTCGGCAAGTTCCGGCACACGCGACCTTACCAAACATCCACCCTTCTAATGCCCTCCCATTCGATTTTGACCACCTTGCACACAATCTACTCGTGTGAAAAAAAAAACGCACTGATAGATCGTCATAGTAAACTGATGTTTCCCCAAGTTTTGTGTAGAGTTACCCGAGAGAAAGTGTGAATAAAAAATAAAAAGAGTAGTTTGGGCCATCTTCCGAGTCAGAAATCGCTCAGATTCCGGTGGCTCGTGCGCTTTCTGGGAGCGTGAGAATTTTTTGGAGTTTCAACGGGGGGTTTTCAGTTCTTTGAATCTTGTTTCGATTCCCTACTTTCTCCGCCACCACCTTCTTATTCCTCAAGACAATCCCGCTTTTTTGTGACTTCAAGTTATTCGATGGCTCGTACCAAGGTAATGTATTTGGGATCTTGTTCCTTTTCTCTCATCCTCTCTCTGTATGCTTGGTGTGTTGTGCTCATTCTTTGCCTCGTTCTCAGCAAACTGCCCGCAAATCTACAGGAGGTTCGTGTTTTTGTTCTTCTTTTCTGCAAACTTTTTTTTTGACTTGCTTTCGTTACAGGCAAGGCTCCTCGTAAGCAACTCGCACTCAAAGCCGCTAGGAAGACCGCACAGGTAGGTTTTACTCGTTGTAACGTGGTGATTTGATGCATGTTTTTAATTATCTCTCTAGACTGCCACTGGTGGTGTTAAGAAGCCCCACAGGTTCCGCCCTGGGACTGTTGCCCTTCGTGAAATTCGAAGGTATCAAAAGTCGACAGAGCTTCTTATCCGCAAGCTCCCGTTCCAAAGGCTTGTCCGTGAGATTGCTCAGGATTTCAAGGTAAATTTGCGTGCTTGCCGCTCTCGTTGACTCACCTCGTCTTATTTTGGTCGATAGACGGATCTCCGTTTCCAATCTTCTGCTGTTATGGCGCTTCAGGAAGCTGCTGAGGCTTACCTTGTTTCTCTCTTTGAGGACACCAACTTGGCTGCGATTCATGCCAAGCGTGTTACTATGTATGTAAATTCGTTCTTATCGTTGGTGCTGTTGTCGTTTATGTCGTTGTTTTAGCCAACCCAAGGACCTTGCCCTCGCCAGGCGTCTTCGGGGAGAGAGGTCCTAAATTGTATGACATATGTAGTGCTGTATGTGTTTGCATTGATCAGTTGATTTTGTATCTCTTTCTCTCTTCTGCCGTTGTCTTTGTAGTTTGTATGATCGATTATTGCTCCTTGGCCAGGTTCGTGTTATGGATAATTTGTGTTGGTTCTTGATAGTTTCGGAGCATGTTGGCTTCTGAGTGCTGCGAGGTCCATATGCATAGGTCTAACAGATTGTAGTATGCCGTCAAATAGACTTCAACGTTGCCATATTGTATAGAGCTACTGCTGCGGCATTTGGAATGCTATTGTTCTATCGACCGCAACCAAGATGTTTTTTAAAACAATTCTTTCTTACAGGGTGCTTTTATCTACAAAGCAAAGTTGGTTGAAATGAAGGAGAGACAAACAAAACTAGCCTCTCATTTAGCCTCTCAAATCCATTTTGTGATTTTGACACATTTTGTCTTTGTTTCTAAAATGTGCTAGTTCCAGTTGGAGCGCTACTTGTGAAACTGAGATATAAACAAGCTGATGGCTCCCCATAAAGAAGGGAATCTCCACATGAAGTGGCTAGCCTACTTCCGTGAGGTAGGTAATCTATTTAAACTTGATCATCTGTATCAACTATCGTGGTTAGTCCATGAAAAAAATACTTGTAGTTAAAGACACCACAAAGAATAGTGATCCAATTAATCACTGATTCTTATGCCCGGGGATTGGAGTTTTACTTTCTTGAATAAGAACGAAACACAGAATGAAAACGCAGGGAATCTACTTACATTGGAACAAGGTCCCCCAATTGATTCTCATTGGCTCTCGTACCTACTTGAACTGATAGAATATAGTAGTCCTCTCCGAAGGTGATGAGAACCGAGGATTTCGATGGAAACGATACCATTTGATGAAAAGCAATGATGCTCGTCTTGACACATGTTTAGTCTCCAACATGAACACTGAGCGGTGATATAGATCTTTTTGGATCGATGTAGACATTAGACATGGATCAAATCAGGGAGATGCATTTTCTATGTTTTTTTTCAACGTCGAAAAACAAAGAAAAAACTTGGGACTTTTTTTTCTAAAGACCTGCAGGAGTGCGTATAAAATGACCATTCCAGCATTTGAAACCAACATCGTTGTTGACCTAAGAAAAAAAAATGGCACAGTCCATTCGTCATGTTTTTGCCGTGGTAGAGCCAGGGAAACACGAACTGTTTCGGGATCGCACATGACGTCGACCGGGGCGCCAGTTTGAGTCTTGGCAAATATGTCCTTTGTGCGAATATTTGATGCTGAAGCATTGTATGATCGGTAGGTAGATGCGCTTATGTGGGACAAGAGAAGACGTACTGGTGTTTGGGTAAAGGTCGAGAATAGCGACTTCCTTCCCAGTGGCATTTGCAACGGAGTACCTTGTAAGAGGGTAAGCGCCGTGTGCGCGACAAGTGAGGATCTGAACAAACCAGCAAGGGTCAGTGACACAGGAACCTTCAACATACGGGACGCTTTGAGATGATGATCATTAGCTGGCTCAATTCAAGGTCTAATCGGAGCACCCCACTCTCTGATATCGCCCACGAAATTTTCAAACAAGAAGTCTTGAATATGCGTATTATTCAAGTCAGTAGAGTTGGGCATTGATCCTGCCTATGAAAATATTACGTTGTGGCTGCCCAATCATAAAGTTCACAAACGTTTTGATCCCAGTAGCTACAAGGGGCTCGCAATTAGTGGGTGATTTTCCCAGAAAAAGCACATGGAAAGCATACTTCTGAGTGACGTATATCTTGGTAGGATTGAGAGATGAGTTTACCTCGCAAAAAACGGAAGACTCACAGGAAATAGTACGTCATGAAAGGTAATATCTTTCCAAGTGATGCTGGACATGTATTCAGCCGAGGCAAGATGCTTAGTCTAGATCAAAGCGCACTTCCGGGCCAAACCATTTCCACCTGTCCAACTCTTGAACCGCGCACCATAGAGAGTGCTGTTCTGAGTACTACTAAGCGGAAAAAAATGCCAGGGTGAAAAGTACAAACCATGGTGACATTTTCAACCCTGTGAGGTCGAGAGTGAGCAGGAGATATCCAAAAAACGATACAGGAGATGTAGAACTGACAATACATTCTGTACGTCCGCAACCTGACCCCCTTTTCCCAATGAGCCAATTGAAAGTCCATGACCACCTTCACAGTAAGAATCCCTTTCCAGAAGGTCAGTATGAATAGGAAACAGTTTAACAACAGCAGACCTGAATATAATATCTTTGGCGCCGTTTCCAACAGTGAGACAATCATCGCCATTCTGGACGAAGTTCCTCTCAAATAGCATGTTAGTACCACTGGCCGAAAAGCCTAAAAGAATTGAGATTCATTAGAAAGTCTTGACTCTAGTTCACTAACCATCGCTATGCAAATCGCATTAGTACCACGATATCAAGCAACTGTTTAGTACGCACGTGTTGAAAGGGAATGACTGAAGGTACTTTGTGTGAGGGATATCTTCTAAGGGCGAAATGAAAACTCACGTCACTGTCCGAAAGGGCATGTATGCGATTGTTGCATGGAAGTTCACTGAGCCACTAGTAAGAAAGTTCCAGGCTACTGGCTGTGGAGGTGTCAGTTTAATTTCACCAAGATAGATCGAAATTTCTCTACCTTCCATATCTTCATATCCCGAATTGTACCATTAGTGATCTTACTAAAGGAAATTCCATGTGGGCGGTTATCTAAACCCGAACTTCCTTCGGCGGCATCCCACCACTAGAATCGTGAGTCCAAAACTGACCAAAGAGATAGTGGGGACTCTACGCACTGCTTGACCGTGTCCGTCAATCCAACCCCATTGAGGATCTGTTGAACCTCGTAAGGTAACATTGCGACCTCCATTGAAGGAGAACCTTTTTTCTGAGGAGTGAAAGAAGGAATACTAACGGTAGAACAAAGACAAACCAGTACCCTGGGAAACTCTGCGGTAAATGAGATCACCAAGGGTAGTGCAAACATAACTATAACGTACAGATGAGCCAACAATCGCTGTTTCTACTTGAGAAACATTTCTAGGATCAGCCAATGATGAGGAACTTGCCTTGAACGGTGGGAATATCCTCTGGGTATGTCAAGTTTCCCTCAATAGCTATTTCAACGTTGTTTAACGCAGGAAACTTTATTGGGGTGAAAATGTTGTATGTAACTCCTTTTTGAAAGATAATACTTGAGTTTTCTGCGAGGTCAGGCAAAGCTTTCACCAATGCGGGCGTGTCATCTTGGCCGGGAGAATGTTGGACTAGAAATCTATTCCAGGCAAAAGATGCAGAGATCCAGGTTGTTGTAACGAAAAACGAAGACAGATGCATTTCCCGGCAGGTGGAGAATGTGTTTAAGATTCAAACTAGAAGTCGTAGTTATAACCTAGCCCGGTGCGTGGAAATGAAAGTTCGATAGATGATTCTCGTCCTTGGCACCTGTTCACATGGCTCTTATGACTCAGTATTTCAAAATCAGCGGGCCGTTCTCAAGTGTCAGGAATAATGCTATCTTAAAAGAACTCACTGGATAGTTCAAAGTGAATATCGGTTTCGTACCATTTGAGCTTCTCGAACATGCAATAGACGTCCTAGGGACCTGTTGTGAATTATCGTATCACGAAGACTTCGAGGCATCTGTAGTCACAACATCGATAGAATAAAGGTATTCACATAACTCTTTCAAGCAACTAATGACATGCCACAACATACATTGCTTTGAATCGAGTCTGGATTGTTCGTTATCAACAGGGAAACTGGCTAGGTGGGATCTAGGGAAGCAATTATCGAAGATCGCAGCTATAGAGCGCATGGGTATCACGATCAATCAATCCATTGCACCTTCGAGAAGTTGATATTGGGCTTGGGTTTGTAACCAAGTTTTTCCATTCTTAGCTTCACTGAACGATGGATTTTGATACCATTCGTCCGTTGCTTAGGGATTACACGGCCACGTCCATAGTTAACTCTGGAGTAAAGGTTAGGTGCTGGTGGGAATAACTACGAGTCACACGTACGAGATTTTGGTCGTCCACGTGTCATCGTCTTTTTGGAACTTAATTTTCTGCGGGATCAGTTCCATGATCCACCATGATTTTGCAATTTCCAACATATCGTTGATATCAGATGTGGCATCAGCAAGATCTTCTTCTTCCTCACTGACAAAGGAATCATCTTCTATGGGAGCTCCATTGGCTCCAGGGAGGATCAAGAACGGACGGGTCTCTGGCGGCGGCGTGCCAGAGAATTCATGGACGGGAGATGGTCGTGTCTTTACTTCCGGCCAGACAGATTTAGGATCCAAACCGATGTGTGCGAACATTTTACGGTCGAATAGGATACCAGTGTCAATCTTGAAACATTCACGAACCATCCACCGAAGGGAAATTCTTGCCAAACTATTTCGCACTTCGTTTTTGACGGCACCACCACCGACGTCTTCGGGGCCACAATCAGCATCTTCCTAAACGTATGAATACTCGGAACTCAGAAGCAACTTACCACAATGACATCCGGCGAACCAGACCTCCTCAACATCGGTTGAATGAAGTCCTTGACTGGCATACTGTGTCTCCCAGGCTCGCTTATTCTTATTAAGCCGCGGGCTACGCTTCTTCTCGCTTATTTGACCTTGACCCCACTTGAGGCCAAGTGCTACTTCCTCGGGAGTCGGGCGGTTGAAAAAGTTGGGTTTAAAGCGAACTCGATGCTCATCGAGTGCCAGGGCTTGACGAAAATGCTTCACATGAGTATTGAAGGTCGTAAAGGGAAGGCGCTTGGGGATCACGCCAACGGAACCCACGGTGTCCCTGTGGGATCTCCTTAATTTTACATCAAATAACACACATATTGGGATAGGCTCACCAAACTGCAAGTAGGTGGATATCAACGTCAATTGAAAAAGCTTTCTTAAAAGCTGCGCTCTGTTTCCACCCGGTTTCATCTTCACGGGAATACATCTTGTACGCAAACGGGACCTGCTGATGGTTTGACTTTGGCAACAAGCCGACCTACCGGATTTCAATTAATGGCTCATTCAGGATTACGAGGCGACTAACCTTATGAACCCTGGTCGAGAAAGAGGTGGTCAGCAGCTGTCAGAGGGAACCCTGTTCTGAGATAACTACGACTCACATTCCGGCCAATGCACGAGCAGTATCTAGACTAAAGTTCAATTCATGAATCTTTATGGGACCTGATACTACTCACATGCTCCTCGTGAAAACCCTGACACCAATAGGAAGATGTCAAAAAATGTCTAGTGCAGAGCACGGAAAAACAAACCAAAGAGGGATACTTTATCGCCATACTCGTCTATGCATGTTGAATTTTTCATTCTTTTGAGATCAAAATGACCGCTCACAGTTTTGCATGAGGAATTCATAACCACCTGTCCTGGGTCTCAGTTGGTGTCCCACACAGAATTAAATCCCGTTCACTCATAACGTGTGCATTTAAGTGGACACCGATCATGGCGTCAAGAACCTTATGAACTTTGGCCATCATAGGTTTGGCTACTTGGGGTATAGTGTACGTGCCGATTCCGGCCTGAAGGTGTGCAGCATGTTGGCCACACGTGTAATCAGATGTGTCGAATACGCACCTGATAGTAAACGAGTTGCTTTGAACTGTCATTCTTCCTCAAGAGAGAAACGAAATTGACAATATTTGAATTCTAGAGTAGAACAGGATAAGCTTAATTGAAGCTGGGAAGAGGTGGAAATTGACATCATCATCGAATTGATCACCTGAAAAGTAGGACATTAGCTTGAGGCAACGAATAAGAGAGTAGATCTTACCCGTGCCGTCAAAGCAAAGAATAAGTGTTCTATGTTTGTGGGTCGGTGGTACGCTTTCAGAGTCTCTGGCCTCGACTAAGTCTGACGCGAAGGAAGGCGACATTGGAGAGTACATGTCCTGGTCATCTGATGGGATCATTGTAGAAGAAAATGTGTTTGTATCACTATCGGTGGGGGAACTGGGCAGGGATGTAGCCATTTGACGTCAGGCGGATGTAAACGTCTATTTTATGCCTTCGGTCGGCGTCTGATATCGGCGGAAACGAATATAGTGTTGATGGCCGAGAATAGCTTTAAACACATCCCTTCATTGAGAAAAGTCGGACTAGAATGCTCCACGTTCGTAGTTTTGCGTGAAAAATGGACTACAGTCGTTCTCTACTAGGTGTTATACTTCAGCAATGCGATGTTTTTCGGAACTGTAGTTCGGGTTGAACAGCTGCATATCATTTTAAACAATAATATTTTATGACTATTGGACAGCACGCTCCACCCGCCGAAACATTTAGGAACTCATCGACTACTTGATCATGTGTCAGTGGTCTGATGGTCGAAATGGGAACTAACAATTCTAACCAAATGTCGTTAGTCGATCAACACGAACACATTATGTTTATGTTTCTAGCCATCTATCAGGTTATTTTTAGACAGAATTTGTGCAAAGCAGCAATTGGGGTAGTCAGCGGCCATTATATAAGAATAAACCCTTATTGTGTCTTATGTCGCTTCTGCTGAATTGAAATTAATCTACCTATCTTGATGCGAGATCCAAAGATGCCTTAAGGGTTTGTCCGAATAAAGATCGGAGTTTGAGGCGAAAAATCAGATAGCCTCGTAACCAACACCGGTCGCTCCAAGTTAGTTTGTCATATTCAAGTGATCTGTTAAGTTATGAGCAGCTCAGCCCGGGGAATACCTTGTCGCACCTATCATACCTGAACCTAGTGTCTTCGTGCCACACTGCCTGCTCCTACTGTGGTTGCATTCCTTTCAAATGGGCCTACCCATATCTCCATTCTCTAGAATGAATCTAGTTTCCGTTTGCTACTTGGCCTGACCGTCTTGGGTACTCAGGATTTTCCTATTGTGGATTGCAATGTATTTTAAAATCTGCCAAGGACTCTAAAAACAATTTGTATACCAATTCACCTGGTTATGTCCCTGTGGAAGTCCAGCAAATGGCTGTTCTTGACACTTCAGTCATGTATGGTTCAAATGCAGGAATTATTTGAACAGCAATACAGTGCTGAAAAGTTCAAGTGGATGAAGCAACCAGAGGAAAACTGTTGAGAATATATTCTGTGAATTTTTCTATTCCATTTTGTGCTTGATTTCCTCTCTCTTTTTTAAAAAATCATCAATTTGTTACGCGCTTCTCTTATCTTTGTTTGCTTAGTAAGCAGATAGTTTTTCATGGGATCCCACGGGTCCGTGTGATTATATCAGGACAAGCTAAACTAGAAATGGTAAAAGTTAATCCTAGAAGATTCAGTTATCAGACCTCGAGCATAAACCGTGTAATAAATTGCTGAATATACATATCAGAACCTCAGCCTAGCATCTGCAAAATCAGCTGTAATACCAGCTGCAATGTTGAGTGCAGCACTAATTACAATATTTTCTATAGTCTACTTATAGTACTATCTGGATAGCATGTCCTGGCAATTCATACATTGGTTTGGAGCCTTGCACTGAGTTACTTAAACTTGGTCCTTGACTACTCCAAAGTGACTGGGCTCTTGCTTGTGCTCATCCTTAGGAGTGAGTTTTGAGCCACTTGTTTGCAGGCACTAGGCTAAGGTTTTGATTTTTTAATTCAGCAATTTATCATTATCTAGTAGGTATGTGAGATGGATGTGGGAAGATAGGGCTTAGTCAAATTTTTAGATAATCAGTTCCAACTCAAAAATTCCACAAAAATTAAAATAAATTCATTAAAATTCAGGAAAATTTTGAAAAAAATAAAATTTGTTGCTTTCTTTTTCTTCTTATTTCAAAGAAGTTTAACAAAATAAATTCAATCATTACAACCCTTCTCTTTTCATATTTAACCCAAATTGGATGTATGGGAGAGAAATAAACATATACAAATATACAGTGATGGTGCCAGCTCATTGACTTCTCTGTCTTCAATTACTGTCTCCTGTATCCTCTCTTTG
>Ga0153924_1000939_pt1 | contig 16575 bp, 15 predicted proteins | sample TSNJ008MetaG_FD_104709 | JGI IMG/M metagenome (GOLD analysis project Ga0153924, IMG submission 104709) | Attine ant fungus gardens microbial communities from New Jersey, USA - TSNJ008 MetaG | ecosystem: Host-associated > Fungi > Mycelium > Unclassified | place: USA: New Jersey, Wharton State...
ATCAAGCCCTTCAACACCTTTAATAACAGCAGCCAAACGACTATTTTTATCTTTTACAGTGTTTCCCAATCTATTGCTTGTTGTATCAAAATCGGCAAATAATCCTTTGATATCAAGTTCTGATGGATATCCATTTGCAGAACTTTCAATAGCAGAAAATATTGCTGCTAAATCTGTATTCAATCTTTCATTTGTATTCGCATTTTTTGCAATATTAACAAACAACTGGGTTGGGTAAATAAAATACCCTTTTGTTTTTATCGAGTCCTCTTTAATCTCCTTAGTTATAATATCATCCAGCAGTCCTGCATAGTTGATACTATCATCCCCACCTTCAATATAATTAGAAAAGTTCTCACTAATAAAACGATAAAAAAGCGTTCCTAAAACATATTGTTTGAAATCCCATCCATCTACGGATCCACGGACATCATTGGCTATTTTCCAAATTTGTGATTGTAATTCTGCTCTTTCTGCTGCACTTGACATTTCAATTCCTCCACTTAGCTATAGTAAACAATTTAAAACCTACAAAGGTCTAATCTAACTTTTCACCTGACTGCGATCTTTTTAACAAACAGGACAATAACATTAGCATCCCGCAAAAAAGTCTTAATTCCGCTTCTGCTAGTTTTCCTCGTAGCTGAAAAGATGTATCTGCCGACACAATCTCTTTCATTCAAATAATCATCCTGTTTAAGCATTTACCCTTCGATTTCCCTAGCATATTTTAGTTTAACACATTACTCTAAAATATTCCAATGCATCCTTAATCGCATTCACCTGTACAGGTGTCGGATGTTTCCTCGGCTGTTTCAATTCCTCCACCGCATTAGGGGCATCATACATTGGCAATCCCAAAGACCTCTTTACCTCTGCTATATAAGCAGTATGTACTTTGAAGGCGTACTTAACTTCTATGTACTCCTTAATCATTTTGTAATTATTCTTTCTTTTGGCTTATAGGCTTCAGCTCTTTCTGCAATCCTATCCAACGGAACTTTGCCCTCACCCTCGCCAAATTCGACTTTAATGTTGATATGACTGTCTGGTTTTTTGTGGGAGAGAAGTACGCACGTCTCCACATGCACTGTCCCCCCAAACAAATCGCATCCACAAACCTTCTCCACTTGATACCCATTCTCCCCGAGCCATTTCACATCTCTGGCCAATGTCGCACTATCACAACTCACATAAACCACCTTTTCAGGTGCCATCTTGGCAATCGTCTCCAACAGAGCCTCTTCGCACCCCTTTCTGGGCGGATCCACCACAATCACATCCGGATGCACTCCCATCATTTCAAATTCATCTATGCTACCCCCATCATGCATCTTTTCAGCCGCTTCAATCTTCTCTCTATAAAACTCCGGTACCACTTCCTCTGCCTTCCCAACAAAAAACTCTACATTCTGAATCCCATTTATCTCTGCATTCTTTCTAGCATCCGCAACCGCCTGTGGTACAATCTCCACACCATAGACTTTCTTTGCCTTCTGTGCTAAAAATAATGAAATTGTTCCAATTCCGCAATACAGATCCCAAACCACTTCATTCCCACTAAGTCCGGCATATTCCAATGCTTTCCTATACAATTTCTCTGTCTGTACCGGATTCACCTGATAAAATGACAACGGCGAAATCTGAAACTTAACATCCCCGATATAATCCGTAATAAATCCATCTCCATATAGCTGAATAATCTCGTTCCCGAGAATCACATTACTCTTCTCTCTGTTCACATTAATGGAAATACTTTTAATCCCCTCCAATTCCATCAATTCGGACACCAGATTGTCCGCATAAGGCAGTTTTTTGCCATTGATAATCAAACATACCATCACTTCCCCGGTCCGAAACCCAATCCGCGTCAATATATGACGAACCAGTCCGGTATGGGTTTCTTCATTATAAGGCTCTATCCCATATCGGATAATAAACCCTTTCACAATCTTTATAATCCGTTCGTTCACTTCATGATTGATATAACACTTTTCAGTCTCAATAATACTATGCGTTCTGCCCGCATAAAACCCAATCACAACATCCCCATCTTTATTTCTGCCCACCGGAAATTGAGCCTTATTTCTATAAAAATAAGGCTCCTCCATCCCAATAATTGGCTCCATTATATAATCCGTCACTTTCCCGATTCGCTCCAGATTATTCTTAATTTTATTCTCCTTATATTCCAATTGCTTCTCATAAGCAAGTGCCTGAATCTGGCAACCGCCGCATTGCCTTGCCACAGGGCAGACCGGCTCTACACGATATGGTGATGGTGTAATAATTTCTACCACCCGTCCATAGCCATAATTCTTACCTGCTTTAACCACCTTACCCCTGATCACATCACCAATAACCGCATCTTTAATAAATAGCGTATAACCATCAATCCTACCTATCCCTTCGCCACTCATACCCAAATCTTCTATTACCGCTTCAAATTCATCATTTTTTCTAAACATACGATTCCCTTCTATATCTACATGCCTCAGATTTATTTTAAAGACTAGTTTTCCTTATATTCGTTTCTAACATTCTCTGATATCCTATCCACCCATCACCATTTACACTCTTAGAGGACAGTAACTCAGTAATTGTCTGTAATTTCGCATCTGTGTTATCTGCAAAATGCAATGCCATAGCCTCAATCAAGGCTGGTTTCTTCGGTGAACCATATTCGAGTTCTCCATGATGGGCCAGAATACAATGTTTCAGTTCAGTAGCCAATTTATGAGGAAAATCCGGAATATCATTAATCACTGCCCCGACCTTTTCTATTCCAATAATAATATGTCCAACCAATTGCCCGTCATCTGTATAGTCATTCATTGGAAATGCTGATATCTCCCACATTTTCCCTATATCATGAACTAAAGCTGCTGATAGTAATAAATCCCGATTAATGATTGGATATTGGGTGCAGTAGAAATTGCACATCATTGTCACTGCCAAAGTATGCTGTAATAAACCGCCTATAAATCCGTGGTGTACGCTTTTTGCCGCGGAATGGCTTTTAAACCGATCTGCTAATTCTATATCCTCTATGTAGATTTTAGTTAACATAACATTCAAATATTCATTCTCAATTGAATTGATATATTTCACGATTTCCGTATACATATCGTCCACATTTTTTTCACTGGTTGGAAGATAATCGGCTGGATTATACTCTCCTTCATATACCTTCCGAACTCTCTTAACACTTAACTGCAGTAAACTATTAAAGCTGGTCACATCAGCAACCACTTCGATATAATCAAGTATATCAAAATCCCCAATCCCCATAGAATTAGGCTCCCATATCTTTGCATCTATAGTACCAGTTTTATCCTGTAATAAAACAGACAAATATTCTTTCCCATTTTTCGTAACTGCCGATACCTTATTCTTACATAAATAGATATCCGATATTCTGTCTCCATCTCTTAATGTGTCAATAAATTTCATTCATCCTCTTTTCCGCATATCATAAGCTGGCTTATGATATTGCCTTTATTCGTAGAGACTTTGCAAAAGTCTCATTTTCTCATTTCTGCATATTGCTAATTCCTCTTCCCAAGTACAACCTCTATCTTATACGAGCTATACTCATCCCGTTCCTGTCGTCTGATTTCAACAACAATACTGTCACCTATACTAACTTCTTCAAGCACCTCGCCAATATCACTCACATTTCTAATTTCCTTGCTCCCCATTTTCACAATGATATCACCATTTCTTATCCCCGCATTATACACCGGCGAGTCTAAAATCGCTTCAATGACAAATACTCCATACGGCATATTTTCATTGACATTACTAATAATATCATCTGTGATTTCCTGACCGTTAATCCCTAGATAAGGAATATCTTTGCCGTTTGACAATCTTATAATAATACTTTCTAAATCTGACATTCCAATCACACTAAGTACTTTCTGGCTTGTATTATTAATATTGATAACTATTCCGATTACCTGACCGTCCACATCTACTATAAATCCGTTAGCATTTCCGGCTGCATTAATATTCGTATGGCATACTTTGAATTGTCTGTCTATAACAACAAGCTTATCTACACCTGCAATCATACCATAATCCGTATATAGACTTTCATTAATCGGATTTCCCAGATAAATAACTTGATTTCCTTTTTTCGCTGTCAGAGAATTACCAAGCTTTGCTTCTTTCACCAGTTTTAAAGTAGTACCGTCTAACTCACTCTCGGCTATAGTCAAAATAGCCAGTCTGGAATTTGCATCGCCACTTTTATATTTTCCGGTATACATCTTACCATCACTGAATTTTATATCGATACGCTCTACCTTCCGTACAGAATCATAATCTGTAAGTATCAGGATATTTAACCCTTGCTTGATAATGATTCCTGTAGAAATACTGACCGGTTCCTGACCTACATCAATCTGTTCGTCGCCGTAGGTAATAATCGTTACAACCGATTTTCCTGCCTCCTCGGCAACTTTGCGCAGTTCTTTTACCGTCAATTCCTTCGTCTTATCCCCGGCTCTTCCGGTTGTATCCTTTTCATCAGTCTTTGTGGTCATATCCCTTTCAATTGTAAAATAGCTCGTTTCATCTGTTGTTTCCCTGTCCTGAAACACCTTACCCGATGCCCACAATATCCCTACGATCATTCCTGTCGGTACCATAACGGCAACAAAAATAAAACCTATCCGCCTAAATAACTTCTTAGCCTTAGAAGGCTCTACGATTTGTTCATTCACATATTTAAATTCATGTTGATCTTTTAGCTCATCGTTATTCATCTTACACCCATTTATATCACAAGCTGACTTGTGATATTATTCTAACGAAATTACACCCATCGTATATCGAAAACTGGCTTACGATACTATCTTAATAAAATACACCCACTGCATAATTTACAAATAACAATAGCTTTGTAAATCATTTATAATATGTTGATGTTTTTTATATTATAATGTAAAATGTTCATATATGCAAGAAATAAGGAGCAATACCATGAATATAAAATCGTTAAAAACATTAGAATATAATAAAATTATAGATATCTTAGTGGAACAGGCCTCTTCCGATATGGGTAAGGGACTATGTGCAGATTTAAAACCCTCGGGTGACCTGGATGAAATCCGCACCAACCAGCAGATGACTTCCGATGCCCTTAGGCGAATCTGGGCCAAAGGCAGTATTTCATTTTCCGGAACCAGAGATATCAGGCCTTCATTAAAACGTTTAACCATCGGTGCGACTCTTGGCATCGGAGAATTATTAGATTTAAGCAGTCTGTTGAGTGTTGCTCTTAGAGCAAAAACATTTTCCAGAGGAATTGCGGATGATGATTTGACAGATTCTTTAGATCCAATGTTTGAGGCTATTGAACCATTGTCTCCACTAAACAAGGAGATTACAAGATGCATTTTATCTCCAGAAGAAATTGCGGATGATGCCAGCAGTACCCTTAAAAACATCCGACGCACGATTAAAAACACTAATAACCAGGTTCATTCCCAACTCACTTCTATTGTGAGTTCCACTTCTACAAAATCCTATTTACAAGACTCCCTGATCACAATGCGGAACGGCCGTTATTGTATCCCTGTAAAGCAGGAGTACCGCAGCCAGATTCCGGGTATGATTCATGACCAGTCTTCTACCGGTGCCACAATTTTTGTAGAACCGATGGCTGTTGTAAAACTAAATAATGCATTAAAAGAATTGGCAATTAAAGAGCAGGAAGAAATCGAAGTAATTCTTTCTAATCTCAGCAATTTGGCCGCTGAACACACTGAAGAATTAGAAAGTAATTTACAGATACTGACCACTCTGGACTTTATTTTTGCTAAGGCAAAGCTGTCTAAGGTGTGGAATTGCAGTGAACCGGTTTTTAATACCAATAAATATATCAATATTAAAAGTGGCCGGCATCCGCTGCTAGATGCTAAGAACGTAGTACCTATCGATATCCATCTCGGAGATGAATTTGATTTACTGATTATAACCGGACCGAACACAGGCGGTAAAACCGTATCACTTAAAACAGTCGGGCTTCTTACGCTTATGGGACAGTCAGGGCTTCATATTCCTGCATTTCAAGGCTCCTCATTAGGTGTTTTTAAAGAAGTATATGCAGATATCGGTGATGAACAAAGTATTGAGCAGAATTTAAGTACCTTTTCATCGCATATGACAAATGTGATTCACATCGTAAATAATGCCAACAGTGATTCCCTTGTTTTGTTCGACGAACTTGGCTCCGGTACCGATCCTGTAGAAGGTGCGGCCCTTGCCATGTCCGTACTGTCATTTCTGCACAATATAAAAGTCTGTACCATGGCAACCACACATTACAGCGAGCTTAAAGTATTTGCCTTATCTACCGAGGGCGTTCAGAATGCCTGCTGTGAATTCGATATCGAGACACTCAGACCTACTTATAAGCTCTTAATCGGAGTTCCCGGTAAAAGTAATGCCTTCGCCATTTCAAGTAAATTGGGACTTCCCGATTATATTATAGATGATGCCAAATCGCGGATACAAGCAGATGATATTGCATTTGAGGATGTTATAACAGACCTTGAGATTCATAAACGAGAGGCCCAGAAGGAACGCGAAGAACTTATTAAACTGCGTGAACAGGTTAAGAATTTACAAGATAAGTTTCATGCTAAGACTGAACAGCTTGAGACCAGACGTGAACGGATTATTCGAGAGGCACATGAAGATGCCAGCCGGATCTTACAGGAGGCAAAAGAATTTGCCGACAAGACTATTAAAGATATTAATAAGTTATCAAAGGGCGGTGATACAAGAAGCCTTGAGCAGTCACGTCATAATGTCCGGGAAAAACTAAATTCTGCAAACAGTAAATTAGCTGTTCAGAAAAATACAAAACAAAAAACAAAAAATCATTCTCCAAAAGATTTTAATATCGGAGATGCAGTAAAGGTTTTAAATCTAGGTTTAGAAGGTACGATCAGTACATTGCCAAATGCAAAAGGTGATTTATTTGTACAGATGGGTATTTTACGTTCACAAGTAAATATTAAAGATTTAGAAATCATAGATGAACCAGTTATTACCTCACCTACTATGCAGCGTACCGGAACAGGTAAGATAAAAATGTCTAAATCTTTGTCCATCTCCCGTGAAATTAATCTCATCGGTAAAAATGGTGATGATGCAATTTCATTGTTGGATAAATATTTAGATGATGCTTACCTTTCCGGTCTTAATCAAGTTCGTGTTGTACATGGAAAGGGGACCGGCGCACTAAGAAATGCCGTACATGGTTATCTTAAGAGGCAGCGTCATGTAAAGTCATACCGTCTGGGTGAATTTGGCGAAGGAGATTTTGGAGTAACAATTGTTGAGTTAGCAGATTAAGGAGAAATTTAATGGTTAATAAACAAAAAATTTTAATTGTAGATGATGATAATAATATCGCAGAATTGATTTCACTTTATTTAACAAAAGAATGTTTTCAAACACTGATTGTAAACGACGGTGAAAGTGCATTGGTGGAATTTAAAAATTTTAACCCTGATTTAATTTTGCTGGATTTAATGCTTCCCGGCATTGATGGATATGAAGTCTGCCGAGAAGTGCGAAAAACCGCTTCTATCCCAATTATTATGCTTTCCGCTAAGGGAGAAGTATTTGATAAAGTATTAGGTCTTGAATTAGGCGCTGACGATTATATCATTAAACCATTTGACGCTAAAGAATTAGTGGCAAGAGTAAAAGCTGTACTTCGCAGATCAAAACCGACAGCGGTAAATGATGAAAAAGAAGAATCAAAAAATAATATTGCTGCCTTTACTGACCTGGTCGTTAATCTAACGAATTATACTGTTACATATATGGGAAAATCTCTTGAAATGCCTCCTAAAGAAATAGAGTTATTATATTTCCTTACTTCTTCTCCAAACCAGGTATTTACCAGAGAACAATTACTGGAACATATCTGGGGATATGATTATATTGGAGATACCAGAACTGTAGATGTTCATATTAAAAGACTTCGGGAAAAAATAAACGATCACAGTGAATGGGCACTTTCTACAGTGTGGGGCATCGGTTATAAATTTGAAACAAAGCAATAAATTATATGCGGCAGCAATGTCAGAATGATGGGAGGAATTACCGATAATGAAACAGTCATTATACTATAAATTCATAATCGGATATATTGTTTTTGCATTATTAGGATATCTTAGTATCAATTCGATTATTTCACCTATGATATATGACAGTATTGTAGAGGATAAAGCTAAATTTTTATATGATCAGGCAAATGTCGTATCGAAATATTATAATTCCAGATCATTTGAAAATCTCAGCAACTATGATGATATCTCTCCCGAGCTAAACAGTATTGCTTCATTATCCGATGCTACACTGTGGGTCATCAATAGCACCGGTTCAATTTGTTTTGATTCCGACAGAACCCATAGTGATGGCACTGTTATTCCGAATTTCGATCCTTCTTATTTTGGAAGTGAATTTTACAGTATCGGCAACTTCTATGATATGGTAAAGGATCATACATTAAGCGTAATTGCACCGATTACCCGTAACTTTTCAACAGATGGATATATTATTATGCATTTGTCTCCTAATGTATTAAATGAGATAAGTAATTCATATCTTTATATTGTATATACTGCTTATGTTATTCTGATGGTTTTATCACTTATAATATTAATTGTATTTACCTTTGCTGTTTATCTTCCTCTTAAGAAGATTATCGCTGCCTCTAAAGCTTATTCCAAGGGACTTTTAGATTATGGAAATATTAAAGTAAACAGCCACGATGAAGTTGGCCAGCTGGCAAAGAACCTTGAATATATGGCGGCACAGTTAAACAGTCTTGAAGAGTACCAACATAAGTTTGTAGCGAATATCTCTCATGATTTCCGTTCACCCCTCACTTCCATTAAAGGTTATGTAGAAGCCATCTTAGATGGAACGATTCCGGTTGATATACAGGAGAAATATTTAACAATCGTATTAAATGAAACCGAACGTTTAAATAAACTGACCAGCCACCTGCTTACTATCAATGCATGGGATAACAAGGGGCGCAAATTGATATTATCGGATTTTGACATTAATCAGACGATTAAAAATACACTGACGACCTTTGAAGTTATCTGTAATAAACGAAAAATTAACTTTGATTTAATATTGAATTCCAAAGCTTATATTGTCAGTGCTGATATTTCAAAAATTCAACAGGTATTATATAATTTGATTGATAATGCACTTAAATTCAGCCCGAATAATTCAACGATACGAATCATTGTTCATGATCGTTTTGAAAAAGTGTTTGTATCTATTAAGGACAGCGGTATCGGAATCCCTCCTGCAAGTATCAATAAAATCTGGGATCGTTTTTATAAGTCGGATTTGTCCCGCGGAAAAGATAAGACCGGCTCCGGACTGGGATTATCCATTACGAAGGAAATCATTCAGTCACATAAGGAAAATATTGATGTAATCAGTACGGAGGGGGTTGGCACTGAGTTTATTTTTACATTAACAAAGGCTAAGCAAAGAAGTTAAGAGTTTAACCGGAACCGGGTCACGACCGGTCGTGACCCGGTTCCGATGAACTCGGTTCCGATGAACTTTACTTATTGTTATCAATCTTATTCTGAAAAAGAAAGTATAGATATTCTAAATGATGGTTCTGGATTCTCCAGTGGACCGATTTGCGTAAGCCCGGATGAACTTCAGGAATTAGCCGTTAAAATGGGAGAGCTTGTAAAGCCTTATAGGGAAAATCAACCTGCACGCGGCCGCAAAATGCATACGGTGGCTTTGATTTTTACACCACCTCAAGAATTATGACAAAATCATATACAGAAAGGAGCTTGAAATGTCAATACCAGTTTTAAAAATTGAGAATTTAACAAAAATCTACGCAGGAGGAAAAAAAGCTGTCGATAACCTAAATCTGATTGTGGATGCAGGTGATATCTATGGATTTATTGGGCACAATGGAGCCGGAAAAACAACAACGATACGTGCTGTTGTCGGTGTTATGGAGTATGACAAGGGTGATATTTTTATTGATGGCCATTCTGTGAAAAAGGAACCAATTTTATGTAAATCTATGACTGCTTATATACCAGACAATCCGGATTTATACGAGTATCTAACAGGTATCCAGTATTTAAGTTACATTGCAGATATTTTTGGCATAACCAAACAAGATAGAGAAGCTCGTATCGAAAAATATGGCGGCCTTTTAGCGCTTACAAAAAATCTTGGTGACCTTATTTCATCCTATTCTCATGGTATGAAGCAAAAGCTTGTTTTAATTTCAGCCTTTTTACATCACCCTAAACTGCTGGTACTTGATGAACCCTTTGTGGGACTAGATCCAACGGCTGCTTTTCATCTTAAAAATATAATGAAAGAGCTTTGTGATGCAGGCAGTGCTATTTTTTTCTCAACCCATGTATTAGATGTTGCGGAAAAGCTATGTAATAAAATTGCAATTATTAAAAACGGACAATTGATTGCGAGCGGTCCGACGAATGTGATTCGCGGAGACAGCAGTCTTGAAGCGGTCTTTATGGAGGTGTCTGTAAATGAATAAATGCTTGTTATTATTAAAAATTCAATTACTTGGATTTTTTGGAATAAACAGAATGCGGTATAGCCGTGATAAAAAAACAAAGCAACGATTGTTACTAGTTGGTATAGGGATGATTTCGCTATGCGTTTTATTGATTGTATATATCATTGGTGCTTCCATAGGACTGGTTTATTTGGATTTAGTAGAGATAATTCCTCCAATCATGTTGATTGTCTGTTCTACAATCACGCTTATCTTTACTTTTTTAAAAAGTAATGGTGTTTTGTTTGGCTTTCGTGATTATGATATGGTTATGTCTTTACCTGTCAGTAGTGGTAGCATTATAGCGAGCCGTTTGTTATCTGTTTATATCACGAACTTTCTTTTTACAGCTATGGTTATAATTCCTTCCATGATTGTATATAGCATTGCATCGGGAGCTCCCCTATCCTCATGGGTGATGATTTTTGCTTCATTACTTCTAATCCCGATTCTACCTATTATTATCGCTATGATTGTAGGTGCTTTGATTACGGCTTTCTCCATTCGATTTAAGCACAGTAATATAATCAGTATCATTTTAAGCTGTGCATGTGTTATTGCAATTATTGTTCTTTCTACGAATATGTCTAGTGCAGACGAGACAACTCTAAGTGAGTTAAGCAATTCTTTTGCAGAAGCATTAAAAAGCTCTTATCCGCCTGCGGCTTTCTTCGGAAATGCATTAAATAATGGCAGCTGGCTTTCATTTGGATGGTTTACTATGATATCCATACTTCCGGCCGGTTTATTTATTTTGATACTTTCTAAGTTTTACACAAAGATTAATTCGGCATTATTTTCTCATCAATCACAAAGCAATTATAAGCTGAGTGATTTAAAGATTTCAACACCATTTTGGACATTGGTAAAAAAAGAAATGCATCGTTTATTATCCTGTCCAACTTATTTTCTAAATGCTTATTTAGGTATTGTTATGATGGTTGTTTTTAGTATTGCATTAATTTTTATTGATTTTTCCAGCTTTGAGGCGCAGTTAGGCATAACTGATATTAATGATAAAGTTAAAATATACGCCCCTTTATTTCTTTCATTATTTATTGTTTTGGGTTCAACGACTTCTGTTTCTCTGAACCTGGAAGGAAAAAGCCGATGGATACCATTTTCAATGCCAATAGAACCAATTATGATTTTTAAGTCTAAGATAGGGTTAAATTTACTGATTACAATTCCACCAACTTTAATCTGCAGTCTGCTATTTATGTTTCAATTTAAGACAGGCATTTTAGAAACCATCTACCTATTTGTAATACCAATTATCTATGTATTTTTCAATTCTTTGTTAGGGATGATTTGTAATATTAAATTTCCTAAATATGATTGGACGAGTGAATATCACGCCGTTAAAAATGCACCATCCGCCTTAGTATCTACTTTACTGGGAATGCTAACGGCAATCATACCATTGGGCATTTCGCTAGTAAGCGGTGAATACGCATGGGTAATTATGATGTTGACTATTTTGATTATTTCTACAGTCACCATTATGATGTATCAATATCTTAGAAATATAAAAGGGAATATATTGGGGGAATAGTGGTTTATTTATTATAGAATATCTTTCCTATCTACAAATACTTTACCACATATAATTGAAAAAATACTAATACACAGACAAATCATTACGGAAAAAATAAATCGTATACCATCCTCTCTATACAAAAAGTTCCGCATAAACATCAGGTAATTTCCCGGTAATAGTGGTGATATATAAAATGCTGATATTATTAGTATTAACACTTGCATTACAACACCATATATAGGTGAAAATATTATTGATAATGTCATCTGTAATAATGATAATGCCATTGTCGTTAAAATAGGAAGAATTATTTCATACAGAAAAAGCATAGTTAATGACAACTCCCCTATTACCCCATATTTTAATTTTAATATTTCGGCTGTAGGCATAAAGGAAGTCGTCCCTCTCAATGCAGAAAATATAAAAATCCCTAAATATAAAATTATGTAAAATATGAAAATACTCATAAGATTCCATATACATTTGCTATACCACCAAGAAGAACGATTTCCGGTTCTTGTAAATATAATTTTACTACGTTCTTGAAAATCATTTACCGGATAATAGGCTATGATAAGTATTGGAATCATATTAACACTAAGAAACATAATTGGTATTTCAAATGGATTTTCATTAGGGATATATTCTAACATTCCTTCAAAAAAATAAATAATATAATCCATTGTGGATGGCAAAACAGAATCTATGTTTCCGAGCCTGTTTTGTAATTCCAGCGAACTGATAAGCTGAATATTTTGGTAAAACACAATTGGTAATATAAGTATAAATAAATACCAGCGTTTCCAAATTCCCTGCATTATATCTGTTTTTGTAATTCTATATGTATTCTTTATAACATTCAATTTTCTTAATCCATATTTCATTTTTCCATTTTCCTTAATTAATTTAAAATAATATATTCATAATCAGGATATAATTCTGCGGTAACCTTTAAGTCATATTTAGTTAAATCCGTACCGTATTCAGCAGGATAATTAAATACTAATACATATCTGACTTCTTCTCCTGCTTCCACAGTTGATACATCTGAATTGATTATATCCGTTATAAGTGAAGCTCCATTGCCATAAACCCCATACGATACAACCCATTGTATAACCTGATGTGTAATATCTTCCTTAGTATCATTTTTAAGATTAAGGTAGAGTAAAAGATAATTATATTCATCACCCAAATCACTTAACATATTTCCCACTATCAACATCTCGTTAGGATACGCTTTTTCCATTTCTGACTTTGTAATGATTTCTTTCTTATCTACAATAATGTTCAGTCCCTGATAGGGAAACGAATCACCTAGTACATGTTCCACTTTATCTGCTTTTGGGTAGTTGCGATTAACTTGTACTGTCTTATAACCCCAGATACTGAATATGGAAATCGTGAGTAGTATTATTATCATTATTTTTTTATAAGGCATCACTTTTCAACCCCTTCCAATAATAGCTCCATGTCATTAAAAATAAGACGATAAATGCAATAACCAGATGTATTCCTTGTATTGGTGTAGGCTGTGACATGTTTAACAATATACTGGGAGAAAACCGATTTAAATTTAATACACTTAAAAACATTTCTCCAATTGTAATTATTATATATGGAAATAACTGCACTAAAAATTTATTTCCTATTATATAACTTCCTGCTAATGTAAGGCAGGCATACAGACCGCCAAACAGGCTATTTATCAAAATGAATCCAAACAAATAAATAAATGGATGCGCATAATAGAGATCTACCCACATGCTTCCATCTAATACCGGAAATAAACCGCTTCCTGAAATTGGTGTCAGTATCGGAACCAGCATCATACATAACATCAAATTTACCAGCATGGGTACCCCAATCACCATTACACCCGAAATAAATGTTGACATATATTTTGCTTTTAAATAATCACTTTTCTTAGCACGTGTATAAAGATTCTTAATATAACCGCTCTTAATATCTATAAAATAGGAATTACCAAATGGAATTGCTGCTAACAGCGGTGCAATTGCTATAAATGCCGTTGTCTGCCAGTCAAAAGAAGACAGCCCCATTATAGAATTGAATACAGAATGCGGATACCAGAACGCATTCTCCAAAAATAATTCTAATTCATTTGCTTTCGTTTTATCTATTGCAAATTGAATGACATGGCTAACTGTTATCACACATCCAATAGCAAGTGCTATATAGAGAGCAGGCGACTTTACTAACCTCCTTAGTTCTATTTTTAAGTATTTTCTCACAACTTCATTACCTCCTCTACTACATTTTCCTGTTTATTTAACTCCACCATTTTCATAATAGTTTAATCCCAAGCTAATCCCACCATCAGTAGCAAAATCTTTACAGTATACGGATCCTTCTCCCTCCGGTACTGCTCCTTGAAAATTCCACAAATACACATCATATAGCGTGTCAGACAGAATCACATATGTCGCACTGATTACAATTTCTTCATCCGGTTTTATATTAATTGTATCCACGTGACCTAATTGTTGCTCCGGGTTGGTAGAAGTCACAATTTCATAATCATCCGGATAACCCAGTCTCCACAATTTATTATTAGCAGCTCTATTATACAGCCATAAGCTTGTTGGAATCCGTAAAGAAAATGAGGGATACATATCACCTAATTGCTTTAGTGTAACAGTCAGCTGTAGGTAACGAATTTCTGCTTTTTTATATCCATACTTATTTATGCAGACATCTGTCATCTGTTGCAGATAGCCTCTGTATTTATAATTTTCTGCTAATTCATCTAAATTGTTAACTATCACTGCTTCTTCAATATGATATGTATAACTCTCACCAATACATTCCTGTAATTTTTGTTCATTAGGCTTTCCTACTGTGTCATCTGTCTCAAAAAAATATTGCTCCCTACAAACCGTACCTTGTTCCTGCTTCAAAAAATAATCATAATTCATTGTATGATTGATTTTAAGCTGTGCCAAATCTCTCAGACTTGCTGTACTTACCTTTTCATCATCTACAAAAATATTCCCGTCCGTCTCCCCTAATTTTTGATTTAAGCTTATATATTCATTATTTGTTTCAGTTTCATCTCTTATAACCATATATAAATCATATATACTGGCTGGCGATATAAGAACTATCATTTCAATCTCTAACTTTGCATTTGGCTTTATCACAATAATATCACTTTCTGTGTCAAAATCTTCAGCAATATGATTAGTAGTAGTGATATCTGTTATCCTTATATCACCCAAATCCCCAGTCTGCCATACCGAATTATCCTCCCGTCTATTAACACAGGACATCTTTGATAAGTATAGCACCTGTGTGTCATTTGTGGAATTCTCTATTGTATATGTGAGATATAGATACCGCAGTTCTTCCTCATATATGATTAATGAATTGCCTAAATCCGTAAGCCAGCCTTTACAATATTCTACTCGTCCCCTTTTCGTATAATATTCCATATCATCCGAGAATTCATTTTTTAATTGTGCTTCCTTAACTTGAAAAATAAGCTTCCCTACTGTTACTTCCTTATCAAAATCATGGAAATGCTTTTCATTGATATAACGAGTTTCGTTATCCTTATACCCCTTTACCTCAATATTATTTGATATGATTGCATCCGTTGATACTAGCTCATCCGTTTTTTCCTTATCTTGTCTCACTTGAATAAACAGTAAAATACATATTATCATTATTGCTGTTCCGAAAAATATCATTGTTTTTTTCATTTTTACCTCATACCTGAATATACCTTTTCAATGCATCTTGAAAGTGATTTTTTATCTGTTCTTCTTAGTATTCACAAAGGGGATACTATACCATATCCAATTACCATTTTGCAGCATCCCCTTTGCTGTTTGATTAATTAGGTACTATACTTTGTCTTAATAATATTCCCATCCAAATGAAAATGTTGTATTCGCATTTGCAGAACCAGCAAAATATACTCTGGCATATGTATATCCGTATTCTTTCACATAGTTAATCATACGATATGCTGCACCTTTGCTAAACGTATACGTAAGACTTCCTGTCTGGGCAAAATACCCTGATGATAATGAATTACTTCCCTGTACAATCCCTTTACAGGAAGTCATACTTGAACCTGATTCATAAGTAGCGGCTGTACAAGAAACTAGTACCGAATCCGTAGTAGTTTTCTTTGCACCAGTGGTAGCAACACTTGTAGCTGAACGTCCAAGTGTGAAAATACCGTTTCCACCCGATGCAGATGCAATTGCAGAAGCTTGTATTAACATGATGATACATACAAATACTACTACCAAAATTCCCTTCACCTTTTTTAACATATAATCTCCTCCTTTCCCTCGTATTCACAACTTTGGGTCCTTAAGTCATGTATAGAAACAATCAATTTAAAATGTACAATTAAAATAATAGATCAATATTCTGGATAAATTGA